>Ga0307379_10005502_pt1 | contig 17627 bp, 20 predicted proteins | sample UN2MG_FD_202237 | JGI IMG/M metagenome (GOLD analysis project Ga0307379, IMG submission 202237) | Soil microbial communities from Risofladan, Vaasa, Finland - UN-2 | ecosystem: Environmental > Terrestrial > Soil > Coastal area > Acid sulfate soil | place: Finland: Risofladan, Vaasa | collected... | reverse complement strand
GGTGCAGAGTATGTTCTTGGTGTCGATCCCGCACGAGCTTCAGATGCATACGCTTTGGTCCTTATTGAGCTGGGAGTGCCCAATAAGGTGGTAGCTGCCTGGGAATACTATAAAAATATTTTCCCCAAGATGGCGCAGACGATCATGGATATTTGCGACAAGTTTAATGTTGTCGCTCTCAACCTCGATGCAGGTGCCGGTGGCGGCGGTTTGGCACTGAAAGACCTCTTGGCAGAGGAAGAGCGTTGGGGCGCACAGCAGCGTTTGTTGGATGTGGAAGATGAGGAGTTGCGCGATATGGATGGGCGCCACATTCTCTATATGTTCAACCCTTCCCCCAAGGCAAACGCAGAGGCGGTGTACGCCTGCTTGAATCTAATGGAGAAAGATGCCCTGGCTTTCCCCCGCCGGCCACAGCCGGCCGGAAGTACCGAGTATGCATATAAAGAGTTCGATGTGGCGGAAGAAGTGTATGAGGCAGTGGAGGATGTAACCAAGCAGGCGATGCTCATTGAGGTTACGGAAAGCCGCTCCGGCGTAGCACACTTTGATGTTCCCTCTGGTGGTGGGCACGCGGCGCAGAAGAAGGACTTGTTTACTGCTTTTGTGCTGGCTTGTAAAAAGGTTCATGACCTCACACTACTTGATGATAGTGGGGATGAGATATTGGGGATTGGAATCATTGAGAACAGGCCCGATTATCGTCTCCCGCCCAGAACAAATAAATTAGATGAAAATCTTGGGGTTACATCTGCCCCAGTTAATAGTTGGGCGTACAGAAAGCTCTTCACCCCTGGAAGGTAGTAATGGCAGACAAAGATCTCAAATCAGCTATTGAGGAGATGGCGTCTAAGTATGACAACATGGACGTGTTGTCGTCTGAATATGATGAGGAGAAGGGCCAGCTCACTATGAAGGTGTCCCTCGCTGGCGGCCCCCGTGTTGCGGAGTTGCCCTCTGGCGTAGAAGAGGTAGAGCGGGATGAGATGGTGGGTAGCGTGTCCTCTCTCGCCGGCGGTGGTTATAGCAGCGCTGCTATGCGTAGGTTAGAACTGGACCCCCTAACGAGGATGGACCTTGATCTTGCGAAGCCTTCCATTCTTACGTCTGACCCACAGAGCATCTTTGCACGTTCTATAGATTACTATCGTACCAGGCCCGTTTATGGGTCAGCGATAATCGCGCTGACTAACTTTGCGTCCAAGGGCTTTGAGAATGACATCGACGATGAGAATATCAAGAACTTCTTTGATAACTGGGTTATCGATGTTAAGTTTGATGATCTCGTCGAGAAAATATTCTTTGATTTTTTCCGCGCCGGCATGGTTAGAACCTATAAGGTAATGGGAAAATACGAGCCCAAGATTAACTATCTTAGTTCTGTTCCCGGAGTAAAGCCAAAGAAAGTTAGTGCAAAGGCGCTGGCGGCGAAGAAGAATAGATATAGTGCAAGCCATATCCCTATTGGGTACACTATTCTTAACCCTATTTTTGTAGTAATAAAAGGAAGCCTTATGTTTGGGCAGACAGCAACTTTCTTGAAGAAAGATGCTGGGGAAGAGATAAAAGTTTTTTTGGAGATGCCCCGCGGGCAACTGACAGAGTTCCAGAGAAAGATTGTTGACAGTCTTCCCGCCTCCTTCAAAGATGCTATTAAGAAGGGCGATGATATCCCCCTCGACCCCGAGCTTATAGGTGAAGTAGATTACCGCCGTATGCCTTATGAGCGTTACCCACTTCCTCGCGGAAGCAGGGCGTTTGAAGCACTTGAGTTTCATGATGAGCTGCGTAAAGCAGACTACAGCACACTTGATGGGATAACCAACTACGTATTGAAGATAACGGTTGGCAATGACAAGTATCCTATTAAAAAGCAGGAGACATTGGAGCGGGTATCCGATTTATTTGACACCGTGTCCAAATCTTACAAGGTAGTTTGGGACCACACTCTCGATATCGAGAAGGTTACTACCCCAGAGATTGGGGAGATACTTGGCCCAGATAAGTATAAGCAGGTTAATGGGGATATTACGGGCGCGCTTGGGATGGTTAGGGCACTGATTGATGGTTTGGGAGAAGGTAGCGTCCCCGCAACAGAGTTGGCTGTAAAGTCTGTAATCGAAGAGATCAATTATGCTCGCCGGCAAGTATCACGTTGGATTTATAGTGAGTACGCAACTGTAGCCAAGGCAATGGGGTTTGATCGTATCCCCAAGGTTCGTTTCGATGATATGGCTCTCCGTGATGAGATTCAAATGATGACCATCGTTCAAGGCATGATTGACCGGAGAATTATTTCGTACCGTACTGGACAAAAGAAGTTGGGGTTTGACCCAGAGACGGAGCTAGCTCAGATGCGGGTGGAATACCCACTTATCCAGGAAGGTGTGCTTGGTCTTACTGGTTCCCCCTTTCAGCAGTCGGGGATACAGACTACCCAGCGGACACCAAAGGGTACACCATCGGAGGGGCGCCCGAAGGGAGCCCCAGCACCTACACCAAGAGACAAGAAAGCTCCAAAACCATCAGGAACATTATCTACCTCCAATATGGTGCAAGGGGAATCCACCTTGGCTGATTTCAGCCTTGACGACCTGAAGAGCTTTATCCAGGTAGCGCAGGCAGCCATTGCAGAGAGGGAGGCCACGCAAAGTGGTGATGAGGTTCCAGAGGAAGAGTAGGCTGCCATGACAGAGATCTCGCTCGAAGAAGAGATGGAAAATATTTTGAACCTTCTCGAAAAGGCCTGTGAAAGTTGCGATAAGCTGCGGTTCAGTAAGCCAAAGCCCGACCAGAATCAAAATGAACACCCTTGTGAGGAGGAATAGTCCGATGGCGACATTCGATGGAATGCATAAAGTAGATGTAATCGCGCCATTGCGTACTGAAGCAGCTGCTTTAGCTGAGGTAGCACAGGCCCTCGCACTGCCGGAGGAGAAGGATCGCCAGCCAGACTTGCAGTATTTGTCGGCTATCTTTGTTTCCACAGGGATGAACAAAAACGGAGCCGTGTTTATGGGTTCCGAATTGATCAAGGCTCGTAAGACTATTGCCTGTAAGGCAGTAGATTTAGAGCATGATGAGCAGACGGTGGTGGGGCAGATAACTGGTAATGTGTTTTTGACTCGTGACCGCACTATCATGGATGTTGAGAAAACAGCTGCCAGTATGGAGGTTGCCGCTCAGGATGAGCTGGAGATGGATGTGGGGATTACTGCAATCATCCATAAGGCTCGGTTCCCCCTCATCGCCGAAGAGATCCTCAATGGGGAGTGGATGGTTTCCATGGAAGCATACTATCGCGATTTTGATATTAAAGTTGGCGATATGATTATTCCACGAGAGAAGGCCGAGGAGATGGGGCTGGACCGTTTAGTAGGTAGTATTGTTCACCTAACAAATGGAAAAGATGAGATGGGGTTCCACCTTGTTGGACGAGTTCTACGAGACATCTTATTCGCGGGTGTCGGCTTGGTTCGCAACCCAGCCAACCCGCGTTCCATTATTATGGAGGCGGCCGCAATGAACGACTATATAGATGAAGAAGCTAAAAAGGGAGTTAAGGAAATAGACTGGTCTTCTCTGCGTGAGTATTGTGAAACTCCGGCCAGGGGGGAAGATGAGCTTTCCGGCTCACTTCGCACCTTCATTTCAGAGACGATCAAGTTGGCAGTAAACGATGCCTTTAGTACAAAGGTTGCTGGGAGCGAGGTTCCTTATAACCACATTCGCCCCGGTACTTGTGTAAACTACAAGCGTTACGTGTATACGTACCCCGGAGTTGGTCTTTCAGACCCGCCCACAGATCTTTCCCAGTACCCCATAGTACAAAGTCCTGGCGGCGGGGACACAGAGACTCAGGAGGCTACAGTTGTAGGCGAGCATCACTGCAGCCTTTTTGATAATGAATGTTCTGCTCGGCCTGGAAATGCCACTTCCCCTACTTGTTGGCGCAATGTTTTTGCGCGCACAGTCAGGGAAGAAATATTTAGTCACGAGCAGATATTGCGTGTAAAGCGTATTCAAGAAGGGATATCGTCTTTACAGGACACACTTGATTCTTTAGATGATGATTAATAGTTAAGGCACTTTCCCAGGGCGGTCGAGGTTGGGCTCTCGGGTTAGTTAAGGCACGGTGTAAGATAGTTCGGAAGAGGCGCCGATGTAGTCTATCTACAGGGTATTTTTCACTCGGATCAGGGTAGGATTTTAGGTAGTATATATCAACGACTTATTTACCCCATAAATTGGAGGATGTAATGTCCCGAGACCATTATAAGGGAGTACCCAAGAAAAGGGCTGCCCTCTTTAACAGTGATGGGGAGTTAGAGGCGCTTGAGAAAGGCGGAGATATACAGATTGTCGATGGGACTGCTACCCTACCTTGGTGGGGGGATGTGACTATTACTGGTAGTCACTTCACGGCAGCTTCTTACGCGTTTGTATCCGCCAAGCACCCTTACCCCACGACAGAAGGTTTGAGCTGGTTTGTAGGCGATGGATATTTGACAATTTCCGGGGCAACCGGGTCGTCTTATACTCTTGCTTATACTGTCAAAATTGTGTAAGGCAACAAGGAGACTAAATAATGATTGCAACTAATGAACAGTTCGCGGATTTAGCGCGCGAAGCTCTTCGAGAAGCTATGGCGGAGAAGGAAGACGCGGAGCGTCTCGTCGCGGTAGAGGCCTTACTTACAGAGGCTAACGCCAAGGTGAGCAACCTTGCTGAGACAGTAGTTAGCAAGGAAGCCGAGCGGGCAGCCGTTGCCGAGGAGCGGGAGTCCTTGCTGGTTCAGGTAGAGGCGCTGCGGGCCGAGATTGAGAAGTTCAAGGCTGACCTCGATATGGTTTCCAGGGCTAAGGAAGAGTTCGAGGGTCGCGCTGTGCAGGCTGAGGGCGAACTTGCCCAGCTTGCCACCGTACGTCTACTTGCTGCACGTATGGCTGAGTTGGAGACCGAGAAGGTCGCCAAGGCAGGCGAGAAGCGCGAAGTCCAAGAAACTCGCGTCTGCGCGATGTCCGATGAGGAGTTCGCTTCTTATAAGGACGAGCTGGTAGAGATGCGCTCTTCTTTGGAAGCAGAGCTTAAGGCTGCTATGGAAACTGCTGCTCAGGAAGTAGCCAACAGTGACAGCGAAGTTTTGCCCGCCGACCTGGAGGCAGCTCAACTGGAAGGTGCAGCCCTTGCTGCGGCCTCCCTTAATATCGAAGTTGCTTCTACCGATCTTAAGTCGCGCTTTACTAAGATGGGGGAAGCTATGGCTAAAGTGCTGTTAGACAGCCGGGAACAAAAGTAATTTAGGAGGAAAACTGTTATGACATTTATACTTCGTCATCCAGTCGTTGAAAACCAGTTCTCTAGCTTCTATGCTAGTTCTGGTGAAAGCACACCAATTGCTGCTGGACTATTGGTAAAAATCGTGGGTGAGACCGATGATGGACGCACCATTGTAGACATTATCGATGACGCGCAGAATGATGTCGTTTATGGTTGGTTGATGCAGAAGGTTAAGGCTGCTTATACAAATATGCCCCCTAACTTCCTCTTTCGATCCGACATGGGCTCCTCAGACGCTTTCCTTGGCGACCCAGTTGCTATCGCGATGGGCCCCGGGGCAATCTATGAGACAGACCAGTACGTAGATAATGGCGGGGACGGTATTGCTGCCGGCACATTGCTGTACTGTGACGATGATGGCAAGCTTGAGGACACCCAGGCTGATACAGGCACACTTGTAGCCGTTGCCATTAATTCTCTTACCACTTCTGAAGCTGCAGCCGGTAAGATGCTTCGCATCAAGGCGTTAGTTTAACAACAACCCTGCGGTTATAAGGAGATAATCATGAGTGACATGAATCGTCAGGAAATGCGGGAGTTGTTCAAGGCAACAGCTTCCTTTGATACCAAAGAGGGTGTGCTGGCTTACCAGGAGTTGGCCGCCGCGCTTGATATCCCTATTCTCCAAGAGATTAGGCTTCGCTCTGTTGCCAGGGAGCTTTTTGCAGCCGAGGTACTTGAGCCCGGCGCTCAGGCAGTTTACCCAGTAGCAGATGATTTCGATATTCCGGTTTGGGTTCTCCCAGGCCTTGGCTATGTAGCTCAGAACTTCATTGAGGGCGTCGGAGAGGATGTATATGTTCCTACATTCACCATCGACGCCTCTGCCGACTGGAAGCTTACTTATGCTCGTGATGGTCGTGTAGACATCGCTATGCGCGCCGCCAGCAATATGGCACGCGCGGTTGCTGAGTATGAGGAAGAGTCTGCCTGGCGCGTTATTGTTCCCGCCGGTTGTACTGATTTCTCTGGTCAGGGACTTCTCTCTGCCCGCTCTGCCCCGATTTATGAGGTAACTGCTGGTAGTACTGGTGCTGGCTACCTTTCCAAAGAGCTTATTAACAAGATGATGGTTGGCATGGTTCGTACCGACCGTACTCTGACTGATCTTTGGGTATCGCCAGAGGATGCAGCTGATATTCGTGAGTGGACCGATACAGATATTGACCCTGTTACCCGCCGTGAGATTTTCCAGACTGCTGGTATGGGACGTATCTGGAATGTTCAACTGCGCGAGATGAAGCATTTGGGCGCTGTTGGTAAGTTCAATATCAACGATTCCACTTCTTCCTTTGGTATTTTCAAGGATACTGCTGGTTCGTACTACAACTACACGCTTACAAATGCTAACATAGTTGATGCCAATGGTCAGGTTTCCACGGTTGGTGAGACCCAGATCTGGGGCTTTGATTCTACTTCTAACGATTCTCTTGTTATGCCTATTCGGCAAGAGTTCCGTACCTTCGAGGATCCCACATTCCTGCGTAAGCAGAAGCAGGGCATTTTCGGATGGGAAGAGGTGGGATTTGCGTGTTTGGACCCACGGATGGAATGTCTTGGTGTAATTGATAGATCATTGTAAACATATACTTACCTATAGAAGGGGGATTAGTCCCCCTTCTATAGGAGTGTTTTTATGGTCGTGAAAGTTACATAAAACACCTGTTACTGTTTACAATAGCTTTCCGGTATACTATAATTATTGTATGGTTAGAAAAGTATCAGAGTATAGTCATAGGGTGTGCGTAGTCTGCGGCCTGTTCTTCCCTCCTACATCTCCGTTACAAAAGACTTGTGAAGGTAAGTGTAGGGATGAAAATAGGCGTGCTAAAGAGCGCACCCGAGATAGGAAGAGCCGCCCCCTACAAGAGAAGCAGTGCCCACTGTGCAGCAGTTTGTTTTCTACACGAGACAGTAAGCGGAAGTATTGTGGTTCTGTGGAGTGCTCCACGAGGAGAGTATATACCAATAACTACAATAGTGATCAACGCCGTCGGGGGACCAGAACCGGCTATAGCCAGTTTCATTACGAGGAAAACAGGGGTGTAGTACTTACTTATAAAAAGGAGAAGTATCGCCGAGATCATGCGGGTCGTGTTGTTCATGACGGCCCTTCAACATGCAGAATCGATTACGCAGAGGTTGTGGGGCGGTTTTCGGCGGAGGGATATAAACTTCTTTCTTGTGAGGCGGACTATATTAGTACCCACGTTAAAGTGTTGGTTGAGTGCCCCTCTGGGCACCGCTGGTTTATAGAGCCTAATAGTTTTAAGGGTGGACGAAGGTGCCCTGAATGCGCCCCTGTTTGTGGGCAGTCCGTGCCAGAGTTAGAGATCATAAATTATTTTGTGGGAAAATACCCAAGTATGGTAATCATTCCTTCAGACCGGCATGCAATCGGCCCTTTGGAGTTAGATGTTTATTTCCCAGAAAAGTGTTTAGCTGTTGAGTACTGTGGTTTACATTGGCACGGGGAATTATTTTCCGAGCGTAAGCGTAACTATCATCGTGCCAAGATGGAAAAGTGCCAAGAACACGGCATTAGGTTGATAACCGTATTTGAGGACGAGTACTTATCTAATCCACATATTGTTTTATCAAGGATAGAACACGCGCTTGGTTCGGTGTCAATCAGTGTTTTTGCCAGAAAATGCTCTTTGCGCGCCATCGACAGCTGGCAGGCGGCAGAGTTTTTCGAAGGGGCACACCTTCAAGGTAGGAGCCCTACCACTGTGGCCTTCGGGTTGTTTTACAACGACACACTGGTTCAGGTACTTTCCCTGGGCCATTTATCTCGTAGCCACGCGGGCAAGGGCGGCAATTTTATTGAGTTGAAACGATTAGCCTCACTACCCAATTTGATAGTGGTAGGAGGTGCTTCCAAACTTTTTGCCGCCGCCAAAAAATGGTCCGTTGAAAATGGATACACCCACATTAAGTCTTATTGCGATATGCGGTGGGCCAACCAACTAAAACCTGTATACGAAACATTGGGCTTTGAGTTGGTGGGGGAGACCAAGTATACTCCCCATTATTTTAGGGGCCAGAAGAGGTATAGAAACCAGACTCTACGCAAGACACCCACTGAACGTCTTACCAGGAAAACAGAATGGGAACTACGTCAAGAGCAGGGTTTTGATCGCATTTGGGATTGCGGGCACAGGTCGTATGTCTACAATCTATTAGACTGACGAGCTGTCCTGGTTTACGAAAAGCTATGTTTGTATTATTATTGTAGTTAGTTAAAGGAGGGTACCGTGGTAAACGGCGTAGTTATCAATAACACGGGTAGGTCAAGGCATATATTTAAGCAGACTATTTTCCCTGGCCAAGAGGTTCCACTGCAGCAAGTATATGATGTCTTAGGAAATAAGACACCAGAAGGGCTGTCTTTCGTCGACTGGTTGAGGTCTTACCTGCCAGATGGGTGGGAAGTACATGTTGAGGAAAAGGCGGAGGCCTCTGTTACTGGCGGCCGGCTATTTAAAGAGGTTCTTACTGCGGTCCCCGTAGTAGAGAATGCTGTGGAAGCACAGGTAGATGTAGTTGTTGCCCCCGAGGAAGACGAGCTGCCCAGCTGGCAGTATGCTACCCCCAGGGCGATAGAGCAGATGACCGCGAAGGACATCTATAATCTACGGATGAAGGATAATCCCCAGCGCGTACTGAAGCAGATAAACAGCATCTATAAGCTTCGCAGGGCTCTCACCATGTGTAAGCGGGATTCTCGGAAAGCAATCTTGACCCGCCTTCTTCAGGGGAGAATAAAGTCCCTTAATCAGATTTTATAGGTTAGTAAAATGTGTTTCAGTTATGCACTGTTACTACTCTTCATCATTCCATTTTCGATTGTGTTTGTGGAGGGTACTACAGAGCTTCTATGTAAGTCGCTGATCTTCACGTCTTTTAGGAAGTGGGCGTCTAAAAAACACCCCTTCCTAAAAGATTTAATCGGTTGTGGCTATTGTACCTCTGTGTGGGTCGCGATAGCACCCGCCATATATTTATCTTTTGTAGTTTTGCCGGGGGAGCTTTCTTTCCCACTCTTTATTCCTGCGGTGGTCTTCTACCATAGGATGTCTAACTATTTACATAACTTTTGTGATAAGCATTTAGACAAGTTCTATGACGCGCGGTTTAAGGGGAGTATTGTAAAGGAAGACGAGGACATAACTAATGGATAGTACAGAAGTAATGAGTGAAGTACCCGTTGATGCCTTTAAAGATCCCGTTAAGATTAAAGACGAGGATGCTGCCTCCTTGGGGGAAGTCCAAGTATTGGTGGGAAGGTTGGCCAAGTACAGGCAGGAGATGGGGAGGCTGGTACAGCTGTTGGGCAACATGCGAGAAGACGCCAATAGAATTGAAGTAGATCTCGCCACCAAGCGCCGCACCCTCGCCGCCAAGTACAACCTTGAGCAAGCTGGTCCAGGGCAGTGGGCGCTTGACTTCGAAAATAAGGAATTCGTTAAAGCTGCCCCCGGGGCACCAACGATTCCCTAACATTTCCATATAAGGAGGCGCCTCTGTGGCTATAAGACTCAACATGACGGTAGCAAATATTGCTGCCACGTTGGCTGCAGGGTATACTCACCTTCGTATTTACAGGTCTGCAGAGTATAGCTCTGGCTTTTCGGAGATAACGACTACAAGCACTCTCATCGAGCTTTTGCCCGGTGTGAGTGCTTATTCATTTTTGGACGGTAACGGGACTACAGAGCATTGGTACCGCTCGTCTTATGTGGATACCAGTGGTGTTGTTTCTGAAACATCCCCCAGTGCCTCTTTTGCGGGAGACTACGAAGATACTAACTTTGTAGCAACTACGTACCCAAGTGAAGCTGTCTTTACTAACTATGATTTTTATGTTATAGATAAGGTAAGGAATATTATCGGAGATCCGCGCGAGCTGACGAGAGATTATATTTCTTCCAGTACCTCCTACAGCGATGTTTCTACGGATGGGTACTCTCTTACATTCAGTAACCCCAAAGGCTGGCCGCTCAAGGTAACCCTGGATGGGCAGGATTATATATCAAAAGATGAGCCGCGGGTAAATGATTATCAGTTTCTCACTTTTAGTGGAACCACGATCAATACTACCAGTGGCACACTTGACGTGTGGTACTACCATTTCCGCAACTCTGATACAGAAGTGTTGCGCACTTTTAATGGGCTTACTACCCCTGTAGGCCTGACTGCTGCCCAGGTTACTTTTGACCTTTCTGTAGTACTGGCTGGTATAGAACTCCTTGAAAAGGAGCTGCGCCAGTTTAGCATTACTTCGGGGTCTAAAGTTGATATTTATGAGGAAATAGGTATCGACCCCTCGGCTGGCATTACCAGCAGAATGAAGGATCTCGCCGACCTGCGCGCCCGCAAGGATGAGCTTATTGATGCTATCCTCGTTGATGACCCCGAACTGTTTGGGGTACTAATTGATTAGATGGCGTAGCAGCCAGGAACCTGTGAACCCGGAGGACGACTAATGGCAAAGATTGTTGTGCCATCTATCAGGCGTATTTATAAGCAACTAACCAAGCAAGTTGTTGCAGACCTAAACAAGCCTGTAACTGCTTATATGCCCCCCGATGAGTTCGACTGCGCCAACTGTGTCTGGGATGCTATTTCTAAAAAATCATCCGGGAAATTTGACAGTACTTTTGTTGCCCCCATAACACTTTTTGGCACGCTTATTTCACCCCAGGCTTTTACACGGGGGAGATGCCCGGTATGTTTGGGTGCTGGCAAGATTATTTCCAGCGTGACCAAGAACCTCAAGGCCCTTGTGAAGTGGAACCCTTCTCGGGCGGAGGAGTTGGAGATCCTCCCTGTGGGGCGAGAAGGCAAGGCAGTTGTGCGCATAAAGGTTTTACGGCCAGACTTTGATACTGTTATGGGGGCCCAGCACTTCCTTGTTGATGGTGTTAGGTGTGAGCTTATAATGCCCCCCACTATTCGTGGGCTGGGCACGCAAGAAGAACTTGTTGTTGCGTACTTGATGGAAGTTGAGGTTGGGAAGGACGTCAAGAAGTAATGAGCACACAGCGAGCGGTAGATATTTTTTCGGCCCAGCTACGAAGTGAGTTCAAGAAACATTACCTCGCTGTGATACAGGAACACGCCAATGAAATAATGGCCGCCTATATGGCCGCCTATGATGAGGTGTCCGAGTTGGCAGAAAGCCGCACAGGCCCTGCCATAAAAGGTAAGGATCCCTCCAGCCTGCGCAACCTGAGGGGGCTATTTCAGGCCCAGATTGCGAAAGAAGTAAAAGAGAATATTCTTTTTGAAGGAGACGCCCTTGTTATCAATCTGTTGCAGATGGATGAGCTTGGTTTCGGTAAAGAAGAAACCGACCCAGGCCCCCCGCGGACAGTAGATATTTTGAGTTACTATATTGAAGGTATCTCAGGTGGGTTTGCTTTTATTACCCCCCAGCAGTACGCTGCGAGGGGTCGGCGTTCCAAGCGCCGGCTCGGACGTTTAGGAGGGGGGATTATGATCCCCAAGCTACGTTATGAGCAGGAACGTTGGCAGGAGGTTACGGGGTTTACTTTTGATGATGTTAGGCACCCCATTTCTGGGTTTCCTCCTTACGACGGGTTTAAGAAGGCCCAGGATAAGGTATGTATATTATTGAGTACTACCTGTGTGGCTGAGGCCGAGGCCCGCGCCTTTAGCGCCCTTGATGGCAAAACGCTCGGTTGACAACGTATGGATATTATATTATAATTAACGTGTCGAAGTGCAAACTAAATAGCACAGACTGGAGGCGTTAGTGATTCCCTATATAAGGATATACGACGCTTCAGTAATAAACTATCTTAAGTATGAGGTTCTCCCCCCTTACTTTACAGAGTGGGTAGAGGATGAGCCTCTTGTTTATAATGCCGATCTTCAAGGTTTTGTTACTGAATCAGACATGCTTCCTTTGCCTACCAGCCCCGGAAGAGGTTGGGTTTTTTTCGACGAGGAAACAATAAACGGCGTCAGTATTGTATCTACCTCGGCAGAGCAGGCAACGCAGGTGATAGTGGCGGGGCCGAGTACGTATACTGTTGACTATGTCCGCGGTCGGATACTAACCCCCGACGCAACTCCAACCACGGTTAGCTATGCGTGGAACTATGTCTCTTTAGTAGAAGGTTGGCCCGGGGAAGATATACCACCTCTCCCCGTAGTTGCGGTTGATATGGTTGCTGTGTCCAAGAAGGGTTTCCAGCTTGGCGGGGGGACCAAAGACACGCTTGAGGGTTCTGTTCATATCTTTGCTACCAGTGAGATGGAAAAGAAAGATCTGACAGACGTTATTTATCAAGCTTTTTACAATCGTTCTGTTCCGATTAGGAATTGGCACGAGGGCAGTTACTTGAGTTACGACGGTTCTTACAGCGGGTTCCAACCTACGACTGTGTCAGGGTTGAGTTCCGCTGTCTTTACCAATGTTGAGGCTCGTTTGGATGGGCCTCGAATAGATTGGTCTGAAGTAAACCGGCATCGAAGTAGAATTAATTTTGTATTAGAAATATATAAATCGTAGATTTCCTCCATACTGGGACGCCTCTCTTGGTATAGAGCCAATCGACCTCAAAACGCTCTTTTTAACATATACATGCAGTAAAGAAACCATTAACTTGGAGGCCCTGACATGAGTAGGAATAGGATTATCTACGCTAGTCAGAGTGTCATTGTTAACGGGGATTTTCTTTATCGAGTCCAGACATTGGGCTCGACCACGACGTTCTCTTCCACTGACTTGTTCGAATTAGGTCAGCAGGATATTATTGACATTGTGGATGATGTCCCTACAGTCGCAATCACACTCGACACTAATGACTGGGGTACCGTGCGCACGGCTGCTGGTCTTGCTAGTTTGGATAGCACAGCTTTTGAAGCGTCTGCTATCATTAGTAATGCCACATTGAAGACTGTCTCGGGCACTACACCCATCAACTACTACCATGGTGTAGCATTGGCTCACTATGGTGTTTCCGGAGCAGAGTTTGATCTTTGGGCTCCCGTACAGTCTGAGTCTGCGCTTGGTACTGCGGACAATACAATTGACCAGACTCTTTATCTGGCCCGCTGTTTCATCACCGGCATTACCACCAACTATACAGTTGGGGGAGAGGCGACTGAAAACTTTACAGCAGAGGCTGATAATAAGACTTGGTTCCTTAACACCGGCAAGTTCGTTTCGCAGGAGCAGTGGGACATTGTAGGTGTTATTACTACAGTAACTCTTGGACTGCTCGCTGGCACGAATGAAGTGCAGACACTGTCTGACAATAGTTTGGCATTCTTGCACATTAGTCCTACAACTGGCGCCCGCTCGATCAAGTATTGGGTTGATTTGACGTCAGAGTGGGTATATTATCCAGTAGTGGCTGGCGCGGCGACTGCAACTGCAGCCGGCTATGTTGCCGGCACGAACGTTCTTACTTTGCCGATAGGCCTTACCACAGCGGCCTCCGATATTCTTATCGTTCGTTATGCTGCTGATGCCTACGCCGATGCTACCGGGGACTCTACCACACAGAAGTCCAACTACTTTACTCCAGCTACGGATGCTAACCATGAGCTTGATCACTCCAATGTCGGCGGTTTGCGGCAGGGACAAATCGAGATTTACTTGGTAGACCCAGATGTTGCGACCATCTCGGATGATTATGAGATGGCACTTCGGCTGCAGACAGTTGGTCTTTCTGTCACTATGAATCGAGACCCACTTTCGGAGCTTGGGCACCTTAAGCCTTATGACCGCCCACTTACGTACCCCGTCGAGATTGCTACTACTGTGGAGACTACCGCTGGTGACTTGGAGACTTTTGCCAAGTTCGCGGGTAAGAAAGCAGAGTGGGATGCTCTCTCGCTTATTGATCTTACTATCGATCACCTTCTCCAGAAGGATAACCTCATTTTGGTTGTTATGGTTTATGACCAGACTGACGTTGAGGCCGGTGGTACTGGGTCGAACCGTTTGGCACTTACGTCCGAGCTGGCTGGTAAGACATACTGGGTTGCAGGAACCGCTGCTACCTATGCTAGTCCTATCGTTATTGCCTCCGCTACCAGAGAGTACCCGCTTAAGACCATCATTGTACCGGGATTGAAGGCCACGAGTGAGGCTTACTCTCTTGATCAGGGGTCTAACGCCACCCAGACGTACGCATTCCGTTCGACGAACAAGCTGTTCTTCGTCAAGGGTTTCGTACCGATGAGTGATCTGCTCTTTACACCTGGATTCCAGACTGCGTAAGTTGTTGCTATTAGTAAATTAATTACGCGAGGGGGGCCTTGTGCCCCCCTCGTGTGTATTTTTTGCCTTTGGGTAAGGAAAGGGTTTTAAATATGGACGATAGCGGATCAGTACGGTCTAAAGATAGGTTGAAAAAGTATGTCCAGAACGAGGTAACGAAGCTTTTTACTTCCGTGCTTGACTACGCAGAGGTTGCGGTAGATGGGAAGGAGCGTTATTCTAACCTACGGTCTAAGATCCTAAAGGTTTCTAATGATGCTATCCGCGAGATAAAAAAGGAAATTGATACTCGGTACACGGTAGATTATATTCCCCCCGCCGAAGATATCATTGTAGTTAAGCAATTGAAGCGATAACTGTTTACAGGAAACGGAGATTTATATGGCTACAGAGGAAGTTAAGGGTAAGGTAACAGTGGAAGAGCAGCGGTTCTTTGACTATAAGATTGATGGCGAAGACAAGAAGTTCTATTTGGCTATGCCAAGTTCAGAACAAATCCGTAAAGCAGAGTGGCACTACTCTAAAGTATACAACAAGGCCCTAATTGAGGGGGTTGCCACAACCTCCGAGATGATGGACATCCTAACAAAGCGCGGTCTTTATGGCCCCGACTATGAGCGAAAGCTTCAGGAGTTGCAGATAGCTCTTACGCTTAAGGTCGGAGAGATGCACGCCGCCGCTGAATCGGCTGACAGAGAAGCCGCAGCCCGGGAGATTCAAGATTTACGAGATGATCTCTACCGCTGGAATCAGCGCCTTACCGGCCCACTCAGTAATACTTGTGAGCAGATGGCCGAGGATGCTAAGGTGGAGTATCTCACCAGCGCTATGATACAGAATGCAAGTAAGAAGCCCGTCTGGGATTCTTACGAATCTTTCATAATGGAGGGTAACCAGGGGCTCGCACTGAAGTCCCGCTTCGAGGTCCTGCTGTGGATGCAAGGGCTGGAAGCAGACTTCCTGGATAATACCCCCGAGAACAAAGTCCTCCGGGAGATCGCCGTACAGCGCGCCGAGGACGCCGCTGAGGCGGCCAAGGAGCCGGCACAACTGGAAGCCCCTGAAGAAGAGGCAGAGCCAGAAGCTGCCAAGAAGAAGACCCGCGGGAAGAAGCAAGCTTCTACGCTTGAATAGGGCGGCTGTTGGAGCTGTCCTATGAAGAACTGGACGGCTTTATCCAGCAGATCTTTTTAGGCAGGAAGCTTACTTACGTAGAAAAAAGGGCGGGGGAAAAGGTCCCCCTCTTACTTTCCTACCCCTCTCCTGCTGACCATCTGGTAGCCGGACACGTTTATACACAGGCCCTCGAAGAGGCTCGGGAGATGGGTTTGCCTTCCGTGGAAGAGATGTCTCTTGTTATCAGGGAACGCGGTATTTATACCGATGCGGATGACGCCGAGATAGAGCGGTTGAGGGCCAAGCTCGTGGGGCAGCGTGCAGTACTCGCCAAGACTACCCGGGTTCCCGCAAGAAAAGATAGATTAAAGAAGATAATCTCTGACCTTGAGCAACAGGTAAGAGAAATAGAATACAAGAGGGAGTCTGGGCTTTCCTTGACAGGGGAGCGCAAAGCGGCCGAACAAAAGTTTTTATACCTCACATGGAGAGGAACACTGAACCTTTTTACGGGGGAACGTCTATGGAACACCTGGGAGGATTTCCAGCAAGAACCTGACTTTCTTTTTCGTAAAAAGGTTTTTTTAGATTTTATCATCTTCTTCCACGGGCTACGGCCGGAAGTATTGAGATATATTGCCAGAAGTAACTTATGGCGTACTCGTTATATCACAGCACTGAAGACAAGCGATCCCCTCTTTGGTCGTGCAATAAGAGACTACACGGTGGACCAGATAATGGTGCTTTATTGGAGCCATTTCTACCAGTCCATTTATGAGATGCTGCCGGATGATCGCCCAGCAGATACAATCATTGAAGACGATGAAGCTTTGGATGCCTACATGACGGATTGGAATGCGGATAGGAATAGAGAGGCAATAGCATCCAGAGCAAAGAAGGGTAAGAGGTACGGGCAGAGTACCGCCTGGGACCACAATGAAACTATTGTGCTCCGCTCCAACCCGATGCATGAAGACATAGAGTATTCCGCCACCATGGCAGGCCATCCCCGCCATGAAGGAGCTGCTACAGTTGATGCGGCACCTATCGGAAAAGGTAAGGCAAAGCGCGGTTAGGCGACAACAGGATGAATTTAGGTAACGGAGCAGTTTAGACATGGGAGCAAGCTGCTAAATGGCCGGATACGTATCACAAATACAAGTCCTATTCACGTTCGGTGGTGGGGCTACTACAGGTGAATCACGCCCTTCTTCCCCGCCCTCTGCGGGAGGAGAGCGTACAGCTGCGTCTGGCGCCGCCTCCGATGTAGATATTACAGGGATACGCGATGCCTTCAAAGAACTTGCCTCACACGTACACGCAGTTTCTAAAGCCCTTGAACAATTAAAGGGTGTTGTCAGCGGAGCTGGCACACCACCCGGCGCCGGCGCACAGCCTGCGGGTGGCGGAGCTGCGTCTGGAGGTGGCGGCGCGGACAAGGATAGTGAGGAGGCTGCCAAGCGCCGTGCTACGGCGGCGGAGTTTGAGCGCAAAACATCTGAGGATTTGGTTGCTTCCGCTGCCAGAACTTCTAAAGGATTTGAGGCGGCTGCTGCAGAAACAGCAGAGTTTGATGCGATGCTTGAAAAATCGTCGAAGGCTATGGCTGGTGCTACCAAAGAGGAGGTGCTCAGGGCCAAGGCGATTGAGCGTCTTAAGGCTGTTTCTGGCCAGACTCGTCAGGAAGGCAGCCTAAATCCTATTGCTAAGTACGAGGGTCTTTTCAAGAACTTGGCAAATAATCCCGGCCTCGTTGCTGCGGCAGCAAAAGCGGAGCAGGGATTAACAAAGTTATTTAATTTTCCGCCCGCGATCCTCAGGGAGACACGCCCTGCGGTGATTGCGATGGAAAAGACCATGGTTGGTTATGTGCGGTCCGCGTTTGATAAGATAGCTCGTCATGGGGTGG
>Ga0307379_10005501_pt1 | contig 17629 bp, 21 predicted proteins | sample UN2MG_FD_202237 | JGI IMG/M metagenome (GOLD analysis project Ga0307379, IMG submission 202237) | Soil microbial communities from Risofladan, Vaasa, Finland - UN-2 | ecosystem: Environmental > Terrestrial > Soil > Coastal area > Acid sulfate soil | place: Finland: Risofladan, Vaasa | collected... | reverse complement strand
ACATTTACTAAATTATCTGATGTAGTTACACCACCAGCAGGAACTGGTCGTGGATGTTCTTTTTCTACTGATGGAACTTATTTAGCAGTAGCTCATACTACTACTCCATTTATTACAATTTACAAAAGATCAGGAGATATATTTACTAAATTATCTGATGTAGCTACTCCACCAGCACTAAATGGACAAGGATGTTCTTTTTCTACTGATGGAACTTATTTAGCAGTAACTCATATTAATACTCCTTTTATAACAATCTACAAAAGATCAGGAGATACATTTACTAAATTATCTGATGTAGCTACGCCACCAGCAGGAACTGGAAATGGTTGTATTTTTTCTACTGATGGAACTTATTTAGCAGTAACTCATCTTAATACTCCTTTTATAACAATCTACAAAAGATCAGGAGATACATTTACTAAATTATCTGATGTAGTTACACCACCAGCAGGAACTGGTCGTGGATGTTCTTTTTCTACTGATGGAACTTATTTAGCAATAACTCATACTGCTTCTCCTTTTATAACAATTTATAAAAATTTTGATAATGGAACTGTAAATATTTATTATAACAATTCTCTAAAAAGATTTACTTTTATTATAAGTGGGTCAATTGAAATAAGTAGTAATGAATTTATAAATGAAGATTTAAATAAATGGATACATTTCAAAATAACTTGGGATATAAATAGGAATGAAGCAAAATTATTTATAAATGGAATAGAACAAACTGATGTAATAATTGGAAATATAACAAATAAAAATTTTGAAAAAGGAATATTATCAATAGGATGTGATTCTATATCAGATAATAATAAATTTGATGGTTATATAACAGATCTTTGTATAAAAAATAGTGTAGATGAAAGTAATGAACATTTTAATAAAACAAGACCTTATTATGCAGATAACAGGATACTAACAAAAATGGGAGATTTTAAACTTGATAAGTTTGGAAACTTAACAGTTAGAAAAATAACTACAAAATAATAATATGACACAAATAGAAAAAATAAAATTTGCTTGGAATAGAATTTGTTATGGTAGTGAAATAACAAACAAAAAAGTATTTAATAATGAAACTCATACAGATGGTTTTACTGGAACTATTAATGATACTTTTATTATAAGATTTAATGGAACTGATTTTATTGATTGGAAAGACATAAAAACTGATTTTTGGTTTTGTAAAAAGAAAGTTCCTTATGATAATTACGATTCTTCTATTAGAGTTCATACTGGTCTTATTGATGCTTATAAAAGTATTAGACTCGAATTACATCAAAGATATAAAAATAGTGAAAAAAATAAAATTTTTATCAGCGGACATTCGTTAGGTGGTGCTTTAACAACTTTAGCAGCTGTAGATTTTCAATATAATTTTAAACCAGAGTTAGAAGCTGTTGCTTTTGCATCATTAAGAATTGGTAATCCTTCTTTTGTAAAATCTTTTAATAAAAGAGTTCCTCAATTTTTAAATGTAATTAATGGACAGGATTTAGTAACTAAACTTCCACCATTTTGGACTTTCTATCAACATGTTAAAGAAAAAGTGTTTATTGGAAAAAGAAAATGGTATTTATTTTTAGGAAGTGTAAAAGATCATTACTGGGAAAAATATCATAATAATATATTAACTATTTAATAGTTCATTATAAAGATCCTCAATTGAAGGTTCTTTTTTTGCACCTGATAATTTTTCAATTTCTTCTCTTATTTGAGGTTGAATTCTTGCAGGTGGAACTTTCTTTCCTTTATATTTAGTATTAATTATTTCTTCTAATTTTTTAATTAAAAAATTTACAAATTCATTTTTTATTTCTTTACTTTTATCTTGAATAACTTGTTGAGTTTTAAGAGCTTCACCAGTTTTGGTCATAAATTTTTTACCACCAAAAGACCTTCCTTTTCCAGCAGCTGTTGCTCTTTTCTTTAATAATTCGAGTTCTTTTCTTTTTTCTCTATCTTGTTTTGGTTCATAAGACATAGAAATAAAATGTAAATTAGCTAAATTTGCGATTGCTTTATGACCACCCATTTTATCTTTAGCCATTTGAAATCCCCAACCACGTCCATATTTCTTTTCTATAATTGCTTTAGCATAATCAAATGCTGTTGTCATATCAGCTACAAGATCTATATCTTTTTTATCAAGATCAGCAAGACTTGGATTAGCAGATGTTTGAACCATCATTCCAAATTTTCTAATAGTAAAAGCTAATCTTTGTTTTGTTTTTGGATCTAATACAATTGAAGAAGTGAATCTACTTGGATGTTTTCCAGTAGATTGATCTACTGTAGCTATTTCACCTTTTGTAGTTACAAAAGGAATTAATTTTCCAATAACTTTTTCTACTTTATTTATCCATTCTTTAATATCATTTCTTGTTTTAGTAATATCTTCTGATTCGCTTTTCTTTTTTCTTGATCCAAATTTTGCTTTAAATTCTTCTAAATCTTGTTCAAATTTTTTCTTCAAACCTTGAGCTACTGCTTTTTCTTTGGTTCCAGCAGAAGTAATCATTTCTAAATCTTTCATGGTTTTTTCTCGCCAGAAATCAATGTCCATAATTTTCTTTCCAGTAGTTCCTTTATATTCTTCTTTATCTAATAAAAGATTTCTTATTTGTCTTTTGTAAGGTTCTATTGCTTTTCCATATTCATAAGCATTAGTTATTTTTTGACCAATCTCTACAAGTTTTGGTTTTATATTTTTAAGAAGATTCCTAAGATTTGTTTTAATTCTCTTAGGCATTTCATTTGCAATTTTTACAATTCTTGACCAATTTGGTTTTGCTTTTTTTAATTCATTTTCTACTTGTTGAACGAATTCACTTGCGTACTTTTCTTTACCTAATATATCAGTCGTTGTTTTTCCTTTCTTTACAATATCAACTGCTGATTCTCCAGAAAGTTTTGCTCTTACTGCATCAATCATTTTCCAATCAGGATTTTTGCTATTAATTGATTGGATAGCTTTTGATTGTTCATTATTTAGTTTTATCATTCCTAAAAGATTATTATAAACATTAACTAAAGAAGGCTGACTTTTCTTTATAAGTTGATAAGTCATTTTAGGGTTTTGTTTAATAAGTTGAGATATAAGAGAATTAGTTATAATTGCTAATCTCTGCATACGATTTTTCTTTTTAAAATCAGTTGGCATATCAAAAGTATCTGCAAGATCTTTATATTTAGCACTATCAATAGAATTAATTGCTTGTATAGTTGTAGAATCTCCAAGACCTTGTGCATGGGAAGTAGCTATATGCATTGTATCACTACCAAATTCTTTTTTACCAATAGCTCCACTAGGTTTTTTCTTTGTAAATAAATCTACTTGTTCTTTTTTTGCAACGTGATGATCTGACCAAAAATCTGGTTGACCTTCTTCTGGAATATCAGCAAAATCAACTACTGCAATCATTTGTCCTGGTCTTACATTAAATTGATTTAAATAACTATCACCAAATTTACCATATTGAGCCATTCCAAAATTTATATATTTAGGATTAATTCCTTGTTTTACTAATTGATGATAAGTAAGCAAAGCAGAAAAAAAACCGTCTAAATCTTCATGAAAGATGATTTTTGCAGCTTTTGCTCCTTTTGGTATTTTTATTCCAGACTCAAGTAAAAGATTATCTTTTAATATTTCATTAATGTTCATATTATTTCCTTTTATATTAACTTTACTTGACAAAATATTAAAAACAATATATTATTTTAATAATGAAATCTAAAATTTGTACTAAATGTAAATTAAAAAAAAATTTAAGTAAATCAAATAATTTAGACATGAAATTAATTATTAAATATAATATACAAAACCTTTTACCTTAATACTCATCATCTTCATCTTCATCTTCTTCGTTACTTTTTCCAAAAACATCTTTTATTACTTTATGAGCTACTTCCATTTTATCCATAGCTATTTTATAGAGTTTTTCTCTCATATCTTTAGAACCTTCTTTTGCTTTAATTAGTTCTTTAAGTCTTTTTTCGGGACCATCTGGTCCATTACCATAGTAACCACCACCATCAAGATCATATTTTAAACTTCTTATATTTCTTATAAATTCTTCATAAGCTTTAAGAAGTTTAGCTTGAGCATGAACCTCTCTTTCTTCAGAACTTTCTTCATTTAATATTTGTTCTTGTAGTCCAGATAGATATAATATATTTTGTCTAATTCCCATTTTTTTATCTCCTAAAAAACTAAATCGTCATTATCATAATTTTGATTTGCATATTCGGCAGGCATTTCAAATTCAGTTCTTATTTTTACTGTTCTTATCTTATCTCCATCGATTGTATAGATACTTCTAATAGTAGGTTTAATATCTGCATCAATAAATTCTTTTTCTGTGCCTTTTGGCCAATTTTTAAAATGATCAAAATTTTTTCTAGAAGCTTCAATAACAAATCGCTTACCATTATTAGTAATAATACTCATCATTTGTTTTCCATTAGATAATGTAACAGGTTTAAATTTTACTTGAACATTCTGAATTTTTGCTTCTACTAAAGTTTTTAATCTCATTTACTTTATCTTTACTATTTCTTTGGTAATAAATAATAAAAAAAATTATTTTTCAGCAAACTTGTACCACCTCTTACGACATAAATAAAAGAATATTATTCTTTAAATCTATTTAAAATTCATTAAGTTTTTAAACTTATCTAAAAAGTAAAAAAGAAGTAATCATTAAAAAATCTTCTAAAAATATAAGTTCATTAAATAATGTATGTTATGACCTGTAACTGCCAAGTGTTTGATGTTTGTCAGTAGTCCAAGCGGTAGCCCGCTGAGAAGCGGCAGCGTGTACGATAAAGACTACTGAATCAATAATCTAATTCAGTAACTTCATCTATCTAATAAGTTTCTTAAATTGGGGTCTAGGGGAATTTGTCATAATCAACGAACTTAATCTCCAGATTAAAAGTGGCAAAGCCACTTTTAATAGTCCTCCTCAAAGAAGACGGCTAAAGCCGTCTCTTATTCGTCGGACATTTTTTTATATAAGGAGAGGAAATATTAATGTTCATATTATTTTTATCTTTCTTTGGAAATGAGTTTGTCATATTAGGTTGGCGCCATATATAAAAATGACAAATTTATATTTTTAAATAAAGATAAAGCTAAACAAACTTATTAGGAGTAATAAATGGCTAAAAGACAAGACCCTATACCACCTTCAATAGACGAAATAGATATTAGTAAAATTAATAATCTAGAAGCGGCTCAAAAAACAGATAGAACATTTAAAAAAATAGTAGAGGAAAAAATTCCTCTCAGAAAGAAAAGAAAAGGAACTGGTAAATTTAATTTTAAAGAATCTGAATTAGTTCCTCTTCCAAGTAAAGGACTTTTATATGAGAATGTTACTGATGCAGAAGAAATTTTTAAAGGTTATATTAAACTTTTTCCTATGACTTTAAAAGAAGAAGAAATTCTTTCTACACCAAGATTTCTAAAATCTGGTTCTGCAACAAGAATGATTCTTGAGAATTGTATTGATTCTGAAATTGATGCAAAAGATATTCTTCTTTTTGATAGTAACTTCTTAATGTTCTATTTAAGACAAATCTCTTATGGTGATGAATATACTTTCACATTAAAATGTTCAAATAATATTTGTGAACAAAAGTTTGAACATACTGTTAATATTTCAGAATTGAAATTTGAAGAACTTCCAGAAAGTACTAAAGAACCTCTCATTATTCAACTTCCAAAATGTGGATTTACTGTTGAAACAATTCTTCCAAGACTTTATCACTCAGAAGAAATTTATATGAGAAATAGAAGCAGAAAGAAAAATACTGATGATGAAGATAGAAGAATTCTTGATAATCTTGTAACTACTACAATAAGCATCAAAGATATTGATGGAAAAGAAATTCCAAAAAGAGATTGGGAAGATTTTTATGAAGCAATTACTGGAATTGATGCAGCTGAATTAAGAGAAAAAACTAAATTCGATACAGGCGTAGATAAACTTGAGGGACTTGGATGCCCTTACTGCGGAGAAGATTACTCAGGTACTATTCCTATTGGAATAGAGTTTTTTCGCTTTTAAAGAATCTAATATCGGAAAAATTCATCACTCAATCTTCCGACTTGCAAGATGGGGACTTCCACCAAATTATCTATATAACATACCACTTGATGTATATTATTTATATATTAAACTTTATAATAAACATGGAGAAGATTTTGAATTTGATAAAATGGTTCAGGAATCTCAAGCTTCCTCTAAAGGAAAAAAAGATGGGAAACCTATTGGAGCAGTTGCTCCTAGACGTTAGCTTTTAATTAAAGCAACTATGCCACTTGCAGCCATTGGAACAAATAATGCTGAACTTATAAGCCATTTCCAATCGAATGATGATAGAACATTTCGTTCTTTTAAGAACTTAACTATTTCTTTCACTTTTGGTTGAATGGCTTTTATTTTTTTAGTAGCATAAGATCTTGAAACTCTGCCTTTAGCAAATTTCTTTTCAAGTTCTTCTACTGGTACTAAAATGTCATCTTTTAATGTATTAATGATTTCTTCTAATTGAGTTTTCTTTGCTTGTTTCTTTTCACCTGGAAGATGAAAAATTTTTTCTTCTAATTTTTTAACAAGGCGTTTTAATTTTTTACTATATTTAAAATATTTTAATCCTTCACATAATTGTTCTTCTATTAAATATTTACCAATTGAAGGTTTTGTATTTGCATTTAGTAAACCCATTAAAGCAACTCCTCCTAATACTCCAAGCGAAATAAAAGACTGAATTAAAGTAGCAATCCTGAATCCAGTAGTTCCTTCAAGACTTCCAATTACTTTTTTAGTTTTTAAAAATCTTACAGTAGATTTTAATTTTTCACTACTTTTTTTAATTTCTTCTTTTAGTTTATTTTCTAATTTTTTTTCAATAGATTTTCTAATTTTTTTATCTTTGATTTTTTCTATTTTTTTTAAATCAACTTCAAATTTCTCTTCAGTTTTTTTAATTATTGTATAAGAATTTTTAAGCATTGTTTTTACTTTACGAACAACATTACTTTCTCTTTCCTCTCCTGGTAAAGTGAATGCTTTATATTTAACAGTGTCGATTAATTTTTTTAATTTTTTACTATAACCTTTATATTTCAGTTTTAGAAAAAATTGAGTTATTTTTCCTTCATCAAGTTGATGTTCCATTTTTACCTCAAAGTCTTAGTTTAAAATCTTAGTTTCTACTACATTTATTGTTGCAATTTCTCCAACAGCAATTTGAAGATATTGATAAGTTTGATCATTCAAATCATTCGCTAGATTTTTTCTTTTAAGAATTGTTGTAGGAATAGTTTCTGGGAATATTAGTAAATCTTTAAATGAAACTGAAGCACTATAATTAGTTGTTATGTCTGTAAAATCTTTTTCTACTTTACCTGCCAATATTTGATCATTAAAATTATCACCAGCTACCGCACTTTCAAAAGCTGTCCAACCAGTAATATTTTCAAATAAATCTGGTCCCCAAGCTATAATTATTGGAGTTGACCATCCAGTATTTCCATTTGTAGCATTAAGAGAATCACCACTAACTTTATTTATTATTATTACTTCATCATTGTTTGGAACAATACCTTGTGTTGCATCAAAATTTATATTTAGATTTACTGCTGTTTGAAGAGCAGTGGCAATAGTAACTGCAGTATCATCTTCTGCTATTGTAACTTGAATTCCAGTTCCACCAGGAGTAGGATCAAGAGAAGTAGCTTGTCCTTGTCTAGTAACTGTCCATGCAGCTGTCCATCCCGTATCCCCATCTGTTGCATCTGTAGTTACTCCTGTATCATCTGTTTCAATAGAAACTGTATCGAGTAAAACAGTTGCACTAAAATCAATATGTCCATTTAGTATGCCTTGAGTTGCCGAAGCTACTGTATCTGCTACATCATCTTCTGCTATTGTAATTTTAATTCCAGTTCCACCAGGAGCAGGATCAGAAGTTTCATCAATTCCTTGAGTTGTTATAATAACAGACATAACTGAACAATTTTCTGAACTATCAGTTACAGATCCTCCTGCATCTTCTGTTACATTAAAACTATTTCCAGTTGTATAATCACTTGTTAATCCAGAAACTCCATTTATTATTGTATGAGTTTTACTTGCAACAGCACTATCATTATCACTAGTAACAATATCTATTTCATGTAATGTTCCGCCTCCATCTGCTGGAGCAATATCTGTATCTCCAACATCCCACCAAAATCTATGTAATGCAACACCTACATATAAATCAACATAAAATCCACCATAATTATCATTATTGCTTCCACTATCATCTGTAAATGTCAAAGCTGTAATTTCTGATTTAGCTGGTAAATAATACCAAACATAATATTGAACTATATCTCCACCACTAAATAAATTCCAATATTTCCCACTTAAAGATCTTGCTACATCTGCTTCACATTGAACATCTGTTTTTTCAGTTAAAGGAATATCAAACCAACCATAAAAATCTGTAACTGGAGTACTAAAAGTTATATATTTTCCACCAAGTGAAGCAGTAATATCTGCTTCGCAAGTAAATTTTGAACTTTCAATATCTCCTTCTAAAAGAGTTATTGAACTTCCAACTAATTCTGAAATTGAAGTACATCTTATATCCCCTTTTTCTCTATTAAGTGTCCATTCAGCTCCATTGGAAAGAGTTTTAAAATTTAATTCTTGGAAAAACTCTTCAAAATCAACAAAATTTTGTGAATTATTTTCAAAAACTATACTATAACCAACTAATCCAACTCCATCTATATTTACTTTAAAAAAATATATTGTACCAGCAGTTAAACCAGTATTCATGCCTCCATGTTTTATTTTTAATCCAAGTTCTTGATATCCAGAACCTTCATATTGGTAATATTCTGTATTTTTTCCATTAGAATCATTCACTATATCTCTAACATATTTATATTTTGCTCCAGACGAAAGTTCTATTAAAATGTAAGCTTTAGTCATATCTTTCTCCTATAAGAATCTATTTATTCTTTCCTTTATCTTAACAATTCATTGTTATAAACATTATATATATTTATGAATAGAAAAGAATTTAATAAAAAAATACGATATTCTTGATTTATTTTCTGCTAAATAGAATGTTAAGATAAAGGTATGAACTTTAAAGAATTATTAAATGAAGTGTTTGATATTAAACCTATGACAAAAGTAAATCTTATTCTAAAAAAATCTGGAATAATAGGAAACTTCATTTATAAAGGAAATAAATATATTGCTAAAGTACTTGGAAATCCTGAAAAATCAGTAGAACTTTTTTTTGAAATAGAATCAATTAGTAATAGTTTAAAAATAGATAAAGGAAAATATGATTTAACTGATTTTTATCAACAACATATAATTCTTCCTACTATTTTTTATATTCTAAAAAAATATATAGAAAAATATAATCCAAAAATTATATCATATTATATAAATAATAAAAAAAGAGGATCAATATATAATAAGTTTATGAATAAATTGGGATATAAAAAAGAAGATTTAAAATTTTGGAAGTTAAATAAAACAATAAACATTATGACATATATAAAAAAGTAAAAAATTGTAAAGATATTTATACTTGACAAAAAAGTAAAAAAATTATATTATTAGCTTAGTATCCCCATAAGGGAAAAAAATAAATTAACATGTCCGATAGCCCGTGGGCCAATGAGACAAAGGAGAAACAAAATGACTAAACTTGAACAACAAGCTATGCTTGAAGCGATGAAAAAAGAGAAGGAAGGTAACAAAGGTAAATTTTGGTCACCACCTTCAACAGCAGAAGGAACATTCCCAATTAGAATCCTACCACCTCTTAAAAAGAAAGAAGAAGTGAAATTCTATTTCTTACATAAAGTACACTGGATTGATGGTAGTCCATACGAATGTTTGAAACAGACACTCTCTGACAAAAATGGAAAATTACACGAAGCCGCAGATTGTCCTGTATGTAGTTTTGTAAGAAAACTCTATAATACAGCAGAACGAGGATCTGATGAGTGGAAGTTAGCTGGTGAGCTTAATGCTAAACAGCGAAGAGTTTCCAGAGTTGTTGTGCGTGGAAAAGATGACGAGACTAAACCAGAATTTTACGAATATGGGCCAACCATATACAACATTCTTTTTCACATTATGACTGAAACAAAATTCGGAATCATAGTGGATGCTAAAGAAGGAAGGGACTTTAATATCGCAAAAGTAGGAACAGGAAGAAGATCAAAATATGATACTTCAACTCCAGACCCAGACAAAACACAAATTTTTGAAGATGTTGAAAGTTTGAAAAAAGTTTTCGAATCAGCAATGGAATTGGATTATAATTCATTAATCGAATTTCCTTCTTATGAAGAAATTGAGAGAGCACTTAATGAGAAACTTGGTGTTGTTAATTCAACTCCAAAAGCAAAGAGTTCATTAATACCTACCGGAGAATCAAATGAAGAAATCGATGACGAAATCGACGAAGAAGTTGCTGCTGGAGAGAATGATAGTGAAATTGATGACATTTTAAATGAATTTACAACTTAAGTTTGTTTCAAGCAGAGGGCATACTTTTTAGTATGCCCTTTTATTTTTTAAAAGAAAGGAGGGAAAATGCCAACTAAAAAGATGACAAAAGTAACTGCCGCAAAACCAGTTATTAAAGAAGCATTTGATGATATAGATAAAATTATCAACAAAGAATTTAACGATATAATTGATATTTCTAAAATTGATACTAAGGTTAAAACTTGGTATGATTCAGGTGTTTATGCTTTTAATTATATTTGTTCAAAAAATTTGTTTGGAGCTTATCCAAGAGGTAGAGTTATAGGTATTGAATCTCTTCCTGGATGTGGAAAATCTTTAATGTGCGCAACAGTAATGAGAGATCCTCAAATTGATTATGTTGTTATAATTGAAACAGAAGGTGGAGGTCACTCAAAAGAACTTATCGACTTTGCTTTTCAAGGAATGACTCCAAAAAATGTTCGTATAATAAAAGCAAATACTTTTGCTTCTTATAAAGTAAATAAGAATAATCAAAAGATTGAAGAAATTCATGATAAAGAGTTGCCACAAAACAAAGCAAAATGGGAATCTGATACTCATTTATTAGTAGAAGGAATTACAAGTAAAATAAGAAGATTTAATTATGCCATTCAATTTAATAAAGTTAAAAAGAATATTCTAATAATCCTTGATTCATTAGGTAATATACAATCTGTAAGAGGATTAGCAGGAACACCTGATATGGGTAAACGTGGTCAAGATTTTACAAGTTTCTTTAAAAATTTTGATAATGCTTTTGAAAAAAGTAATATGACTTTTATGTTTACAAATAAAATGTATTCAAAGTTTGATCAATATGATCCTTGGGCATCTACTGGCGGACAGTCACCAATTTATAATTCATCACTTTACATTAGACTATCAGATACTTCTGAAACTGATGATAAAACAGAAACAGAAAAAACAGCAGAAAAAGAAAGAAGAAAAACAGCTTTGGGAAGTTCAATTAAAACTGTTCGAGCTACAGTCCGAAAATCAAGATTTGGAACTGAATGGAGAAATATTCCATTCCTTCTTGACTTCTCTGTTGGACCTGTAAGAATGTCTGGATTATTTACTTTATTAAGTGACTTTGGTGTAATCAAAAAATCAAGTTCATCAAGATATGTAATTCCAGAAATTTGGGATTTTTCTTTTTATAAAAAAGATTTTGTATCTAAGGTTTTAAAAGATGAAAAGAATTTAATACATAAAATTCAAGACTTACTTCTTATAAGAGAAGAAGAAATCAAAAAAGAAAGAAGTAAAATTCAAGTTTCTGATATGGAAGAAGTAATTGATATAGTAGAAGGAAATGAAGATAATCCATTTGGGGACGTAGATTCAGATGAATTAACAAAGCAAATGGTTAGAGAAATCGAAAATTAAGGAGAATAAAATGTCAGAAAAAAAAGTTTTCACAGCTTGTAATAATTATGTTATCTTACGTGTTGAAAAAATAGCTCCAAAGCTATCAGAAGGTGGAATTATAATTCCACTAACAGCACAGAAAGAGGGAGATAAACATGAAGCTTATTTATATGATATAGGTCCAAAAGCTGAAGTAACTTGTAAGATTGGAGATAGAGTTATTTTCAATCAATATGATGCAAAAGCATTAGAAGATAAAAAACAACAGTTTATTGTCTGTAAAGACGTAAGTATTATGGCAGTATATTAATTGACAAAAAATAAAAGCCATGCTAATCTAAAGCATGGCTTTTTATATTCATTCAGATCTTATTAATCAAAAAATAAATTTACTTATTCATATATTCGCTAATTATAGACCATACAAATATCTTGGAGATTTTGTTTTATTTAGAGATAATCAAGGTAAATGGAAATCTTTTCATGATTCAAATTCAGAACATAATAAATGTAATAAACCTAAAATAAAAAAAGTAGAGAAGCTTGTAAATGGATATATCGTGCGTAGGTAAAAAAATAAATATTTTAATAGCTTTATTTACAGCAAAAATAAAAGAAAGATTAAAAGAAGGAGATTATTTTATTGTTGGAAATTGTATGTACTCATATTTAGGTGAAGGCTATTGGAATAGATTATATTTATTAAATAAGGAAAAAGATGAAACTATATATAGACGACAAAATTCTTAGTATAATCTATGAAAAAGATTATGAAGAAAAAATAATACGAAAAAATTTCACATTTAAAGATTCAAGTAATGCCTTTAATAAAGGCTCTTTTGATGCAAAGAAAATTAAAACAATTTGTTTTGTAAAAAAGAAAAAACAATATAATTTTTTATATTCAGGTTTTTTACAGGATTTATTATTGATTTGTAAGAACAATAATATAGCGATTACAAGCGTTAAGGATGAAAGAACTAAATTAGATTATCAAAAGAAAGAATGGAACACCGAACAACTTTCGGCCTTTTTCCCAAACTTTGCTTATGTAGGTCATCAGATAAAATCTTTACATTCTATGTTAAAAACTAATATTGGAATTATAGAGGCTCCAACTTCTTCAGGAAAAAGTGAAATATTTATCGCTTTTATCAAGGCAACCAGATATCCTACTCTTATAGTTGTAAATAGAATAACTCTTGCAAGACAATTAGTAAGAAGAATAAAAGATAACGGATTTAATAATATTGGACTCTGCACAGGAAGTGGTGTCTCTGATGGAGATATAATGGTTTCGACAATTGGTTCCGTGAAAAAGATTCCTAACCTATCAAAATACAAAATTTTAATGTTAGATGAAGTACATAGAGCACAGGCAAATACTTATCAGGATTTTCTTAGTAAAATTTCTTATCCAATGAGATTTGGATTCTCTGCTACGCCTAATTGTGGTGACAAATATAAATACGCACTTATCAGACAATTTATGGGAAATGTAATTTGTAAAATAGAAGTTGCCGAAGTATTAGAAGAAGGAGTAATTGCTTTACCTAAAATAGAAATGGTAAAAGTAGATTGCTTTCCAACTCTTGATTGGCCATCTGCTCATTACAAGTGTATCGTTCATAACAAAGACCGCAATGATAAAATTAAAAAACTTGTGCTGGACCACAACCTGCCAACTTTAATCCTGGTGCATCACATCGCTCATGGTACTTCTTTAATGGAGGACATTCCTGGGTCTATCTTTGTTAGTGGGGTAGATGATGTTAATAAAAGAGATAGAATAATAGAAGATTTTGAGAATGGAAAAATAAAAACAGTTATATCTACTAATATATTTAATGAAGGAATTTCAATTAATGCGATTAGATTGTTAATAATTGCTGGTGGTGGAAAATCAAAGATAGAAACAGTTCAAAGACTTGGAAGAGGATTAAGATTAGATCCAAAGACAGGAAAGAAGGATTGTTTTGTATTTGATTTTTGTGATAAAGGAAATCTATTTACAGAGAGGCATTCTGAGATGCGAGAAAAGATTTATAAGAAAGCAGGATTTGAAGTCGGCTATTCCAGTGTAAAGATAACTTCAAATGAAACTAAGAGAAATACTTGAAGCAAAAATAGGAAATACAGAAGTTCTAGAAAATCCATCAAAACAAGATATTCTTGATTATTCAAAAGAAAATAGTGTTGATGAATTCAGATATATAGCAGCTATAGATGGAAATAAAAAACATTTTTATGTTTGGCCTACTCATGCTACAAAAGTATTACATTATACTGTTATAAATAAATATGGGCTTGAAGGATTAAAAATACTTAAAGGCATTTTTACTGTTAAACTTGGTATATTATATTCTAAAATTTATATATTTGAAAAAAAATATGATAGTATCAAAAAAGGCAAATGGAATTGGACAGGAATAACATTTAAATGAAAGTAATAGAACTATAAGGAAAAGTAAGTATGGAATTTAGTGACATAGTAATAGAAAAATTTAAAACAGAAGAAGATCTCTATTTAAGTGAAGGATTATATCCTATTACTCCTTTCTTAGCTTTTACTGCTTGGAAGAATAAAATCTTCAAAAGTAATAAAAGTAAATTTTCAAAGTTTTCAATCAAAGGATTATTAAAAAAATTAAAAGCAGGAATACTTATTAAGAAAGAAAAAGTATTATCGACTTTAGAAGTTCCTGCTGGAAAAGGTGAAGATGCAACTGTTTATGCCTTAACTAAACAACAAACGGATGTTCTTGCTGAAATATATGATAAATACAAAAAAAAGAATCCAAGATTAATTAATTCTATTATGGAGTTCAGAAAAAATATTCTTGCTCCATATCAACTAATCAAAAGAATTGTAAAACAGAATAGCATGGTTAGTTCTAAAAATATTTGGGGAATGACAAAAGAACAATTTATTTCATCTATTAAAAGCGGATTAAAAAAGATTGAAGGTCGTGGAGACACATATTTTGATAGATCAAAAGAATTACAAAGAAAGATTAGAGAAATAGGTGATAGTATAAAACATCTTGAACAAACAGGAAAAGATTTTGAAGCTGGAAGAAAACCAAGTATTTCTATTCTTAGTAAGATATATAAAAAATTTGGAGCTGGTGAAGAAGAGTTTGGAATTTATACTCCAGATAAATTAAGAAGAACTTATATGGCTCTAAGAAAAAATTATTCTGAAATAATTAAAATAGTAGATAAAATAAAATCTGGAAAAGTTACAGATGAACAACTTTCTCATTCAGCAGAATTAAGAAAACACAGAAGAGATTTACTTAGTGGAAAAGGAATTGATTTAACTAAAAAAGAGAGAAAAGATTTCGAAGGAAAAAGAATTGGTTTTAATGCTGCTCTTGGAAAATATTTTTTAAGAAAAGAAATCTTAAAAGAACTTAAGCCAGATAAATCTAATGTTTTTAGAGCAACTTATATTTCTATTATAAAAGAAATGATTAAAAAAGCTCAAGAATATAAATATAATAAAGTTTTAAAACTTAATGGTTTAAGAAGTTCATTAGAGTTTAATAAAATAGAAAAAAGAATTTGGGAAAAATTACCTTCTGTAAAAACATTTTCAAATGATCCAAAAGATTATTTTCAAAAAGTAAAAGAAACTGATTTTCTTGAAAGACCTATCTATATTAAAAGAACTCCTAAATTAGTTGCAGCTGAACAGCAGATCGAAAATGAAATAAAAAGGTTTGAAAGAGAGTTGGCAAGAATTTTAAATCCAACTGATCTCGCAAAACTTAAACAATATCGTTTAATAAATAATTTAATATCTGTAAGAGAACTTAGAGATCCAACTAAATTATTTAAAACACCAGAAGAAATAAAAAAAGATGCTCAATCAGGCACTGATAAAGAGGAATAAAAGATGCCTAATTTTATAAATCCAGTTTTTCTAAATCCAAATATCTCACAACTAAGATTTACCGATAAAATAAAATTAACAAAACAGGATATTTCTATTCAGTTTTTATTAGCAACTGATATTGGTCATACTTATAAAGTTATTTATATAATAACAATAAATTCCTCAGTAAGACAAAGAGATCCTTCAGTTCCTTACTCACCTATTAATATTGATATGGAATCATTAAGATCTTCTATTATGGAACATGTTAGACCTTATGATAGAGAATATATGATTCTTCAAAAATTTGATCATAGAAAAGCTGAATTTCATTTAAATACAAAAAAATGGATTAAAGATGCAACTAATGGATTAACTCCAACTACTCATATATCTAAATTCGATAGGGCTTTTAAATTAAAAAAAGAACCACCTAAAATGATAATGCAAGATTTTATGAGAGCACAGTGGGCTCACTTTGTTGTAAGAAAATTTAAAAAATGGTTAGAAGATCAAAGAAAAGAAGCTCAATTTTTTAAATACTTAATTCCGGAATCATTAAGAAGTAAAATAAGAACCAGAATAAGAGATATGTTCAAATGGTATTATGATATACAATGGAATACTGTAGTAGCAAAATTAAAACCAATATGGATAATAGCCTTTCTTTATGCAACAGGAACAATTCTTAGAAAAATGAGAGAAACAGATCTAAACAATAAAAGTAAAAAAGAATTATTTGCTGTCAAAGTAAAAAAGAACATGCCACAATTTGATGACAAAAAATGGAAAAAATTTATTCAAAGGCGTTTTATTTAATGAGAAAATTATTGATTATTTTATTAATGTTGTTTTTAAGTTTTAGTGCGTTTTCTCAAGAAGTAGAACCAACTCAAGAACAACCAATTCTTAATGTTTTTACTATTGGTGGAATTGCTTTTTCTAGTGTTGGAATTTATAATATCTGGGATTGGAATTTTAATAATGCAAAGAATACAACTTGCTCAGAATATATTTGTGGATGGATTGCAATTGGAATTGGAACTACGTTATTTATGTTTGATGGTATGATAAGATATAATATGAGGAGTTAATTAATGAATTTTGTAAAAAGAGTTAGACAATTATTAGAAATAAGAAAAGGAAGAATGGGTGGTGCAGGTTTAGGTCCTGGTGGAAAATGTGTTTGTACTGAATGTGATTATGAAGAAAAACATGTAGCAGGCGAACCTTGTTATAAAAAGAAATGTCCGAAATGCGGAGCAAGGATGATAAGAAAATAAGTGAAACTAAGAGAATTACTTGAATCTAAAAATCAAGAGTTAATTTTAATACGTGGTATTCCAGGAAGTGGAAAAACAACTTACGCAAAAAAACATTACTTAAATTATAAACTTCATGAAGCAGATGACTATAGAATGAAAGATGGCAAATATGTTTTTAAGCCAGAAGAGTCTAAAGAAGTTTATAGAAAATGTTTTAAAGATACAAAAAAGAGTTTAGAAAAAGGTCTTAATGTTGTAGTAACCAGAACTTTTCTTAGCAAAAATTCATTAATAGAGTACACTAATTTAGCAAAGAAACTTGGTATTAAATATAAAATTTTAAGAGTTACTGGAAAATTCAAAAATATTCATGAAGTTCCAGCAGAAAAAGTAAAAAATATGGAAAATGCCCTAAAGCCTGTTAATGGAGAAATATTTGTATGAAACTCATAAATATATTAAGTGAAACGTTAGCTGGATCTTTTATAGATCCAAAAGATCCCAAGTATAAAAAGTCTGTAGCAGATTTTAAAAAAAAT
>Ga0307379_10005500_pt1 | contig 17629 bp, 15 predicted proteins | sample UN2MG_FD_202237 | JGI IMG/M metagenome (GOLD analysis project Ga0307379, IMG submission 202237) | Soil microbial communities from Risofladan, Vaasa, Finland - UN-2 | ecosystem: Environmental > Terrestrial > Soil > Coastal area > Acid sulfate soil | place: Finland: Risofladan, Vaasa | collected... | reverse complement strand
TCATACTGCTTTCTCAGTTGAAGAGGCCTGGGGTTGCCCCCAGGCCAAACGATTAGAAGGGTGCGTTTTGTGAAGCGCCTTCAACTTCGTCATGGTGTTTTACCTTGACTTCGCCGGCATTGATGCTAAGAGCAAATGCCTTTGCTGCTTGGTAGACACCAACATCTTCAACCGAGCCGATGCGCTCGATCTCCCAGCCGAACCATTTGCCTTTGTCGTTTGACTCGGGGGCCGTGGTCAGTCGATAGAGCTGCGAGTACATCGGAGGGGTGTACAGCCCGTTGGCTCCTGGGAGCTTCACGGACATGGCCATGCTGTTCCACTTGCGGGACTTCTTTAGCTGCGTAGACTTCATCGAGATAAGGGCAGGCATGGGGGTGCCATCCTCACGGATTACCATGACATAGTGGTTCGCGGTGTTCTCGATGTAATTCCCGTTGTCAAGATAGTCCTTGTTATCGCCGGGTTCCCGATGCGTTTTGGACAGGACATCACTCGTCGCAGGGTAGATATTGATTGGGGCACCACTTCCTGAACCGCGTGGTGCCCACTCGATGTACTGGCGAACGTACGCGCAAGACACAACTTCAATACCCTTCTTGCCGTCATAAAGCTCGCCGGTAACGGTGTTGTAGACCATTCCAGGCATTGCACCTTCCACCGAACCCACTTCTGGGCTGGTGTTGGTCAACAGGCGCAGGAACGGAAGCGCATAGTCTTCTTGGTCCATACCATCAAAACCACCCATAGCGTCCTGCTCAAAGGTTGAGACAAGAGCTACAGCACCTTCATTTTTTACTGCAACGTCATTCTTAGCCATTTTTCGTTTTCCTTATATCAAGATTTAATAGTCGCTTTTTGGCCGATGTAAGCGCCAAAGAGCTCCGCAGGGAAGGCGTTGCCGCGCTCCACCTGTTCTTTCACCCATGCTTTTAAGGTCATGGGCTCCACCTTCTCGGCTTGATCGGCTGGGAAGCCTTTCTGACCGAGCAGATCCAGCAGACTCGCACAAAGCTCGTCTTCGCCGCGTCCAAAACGAACGCTGACTGTATTTTTGATGATGTCATCAAAGCCATTGTCACGAAGCCATTTAAAGGCTTCGGCCTTACGCTCGGCACTGATGCTTGCAGAGTAAAAGGCCTTCACCTCAATGGACGAGCCGTCGGCAAGTTTAAAAGACTTCATGCCAAGACTTGTCATGGCCTCAGGAATGGACTCCTCTGTTAGCTTGAAAAACTGGTAGCTTTTTTCCTTCATAACTGCTTCGAGGTCCTTGATCTCTTTTTCAAGTTCCTTGGCACGACGGGCTAGTGCAGCCAGCCCTTCAATGTCATTGTCCTTTACACGAAGTGCATCGGCGTCCTGCTCAAACATAGTTTCAATAGTCATCACTTTCTCCTTTATAAAAAAGATCAATCTGCATTGGGACGTACAGCTTTTCCCTGCGGTCCCACTTTAACAGCTTAAAACGGCCGTTGTTTTTTGCAGCGGCTGCTGCGCAGACAATGCCGATAGCTGAAGGGTCACCGATGAGCACAAGATAATCCTCATCGGAAAAATTCTCAAGCTTGCGTTTGATTCTGTTCACGACAGGCACCACCGAGAACAAGATCTGCGCATTGGGTGGCAGAATCGTAACAATCTCGCCGTACTGCATCGCAGGCGTTACGTTGTGTTGCGTGGTTTCTGACACCACATAGACTTTTGGCACTTCCTTCTCCTTTCTAACATCGAGGTTGCTAATGTACACTTGGAATTCTTAGAAAGCAAGTTCACTTAGAAAGCGAAAACATGGAAGACAAATACTTAGCCACATTTCCGTTTAAAAACAAACCCTTCTTGCATCAGAAGGCTTACTTACAACGGTTCTACAAAGAGCCTATTTGTGCGCTTTTTGCCGACACCGGTACGGGCAAGAGCTTCATGTTGATTAACAACATTGCGATGCTCTACGACCAGGGCAAGATTAATGGGGCTTTGATCGTGGCGCCCAAGGGCGTGTACCGTAACTGGTTCAAGCTTGAGATCCCCAAGCACATGCCCGATCACGTGGTGTACCGCATGGCGATCTGGAACCCAAGCCCAAAGAAGGCTGAGGCCGAGGCCCTTGATTCGATGTTTGGGGTCACGGAAGACTTGAAGGTGCTTGTGATGAACATTGAAGCGTTTAGCACGGACAAGGGGACGAAGTTTGCGCAGCGATTCTTGAATGCGCACAATTCGTTCTTTGCTGTGGATGAAAGCACCACGATCAAAGGGCATACGGCCAAGCGTACGAAGAATACGATCAAGTCGGCAAAGCTTGCCAAGTACCGACGGATTGCTACGGGCTCGCCTGTAACCAAGGCCCCGATGGACCTGTATTCGCAGTGCGAGTTCTTGTCAGACGACTGCCTGGGGCTGCCAAGCTACTACTCCTTCTTGGCCCGTTATGCGGTGACCGTGGAGCGCAGTGTTGGCACCCACACGTTTAAGCAGGTGGTGGGCTACCGCAGGCTTGATGAACTGCACGAGAAGCTTTCCAAGTTTTCTTTCCGTGTGCGCAAAGACGAGTGCTTTGACCTGCCGGAGAAGACCTTCTTGCGCAGGGAAGTGGAGCTCACGCCAGAGCAGAAACGAGCGTATGACCAGATGGTCTTGATGGCGCTTGCCACCTTTGACAAGGGGATGACGTCCACCACGAATGCCCTGACCCAGATCATGCGGCTGCAGCAGATTGTCTGTGGCCACATCACGCTGGACAACAAGGAGGTCGTGCCCCTGAAGAACAACCGCATCGCAGAGCTCATGTCTGCCATTGAAGAGTCGGACGGCAAGATCATCATCTGGGCCTACTTCAGGCACAGCATTGAAGAGATCAAACTTACTCTGCAAAAAGAATACGGCATGAACGCCGTAGCGACGTATTTTGGAGACACTTCGGACGAGGAGCGGTCCGAGATTGTGGAGAGGTTCCAGGACATGGATAACGAGCTGCGCTTTTTTATTGGCCAGCCACGGACCGGGGGCTATGGTTTGACCTTGACAGCGGCGCATACAATGATTTACTACGCCAACGGCTATGACCTGGAGACCCGGCTGCAGTCCGAAGCACGGATTGACCGCTATGGCCAGACCCACAAGATGACATACATTGACCTGTTTACACCCAATACCGTGGACGAGAAGATTGTCGACGCTTTGGTGAACAAGATGGACATTGCCAACACCATACTGAAAGAAAACCCACGAGATTGGATTAAAAATGATTGAACTCTTCCCGATCAGGAAAAAGTATGTTTACGAAACCCTTGAACGGGTAGACGATCCCGAACGGGGCAGGCGCTATGGCGATCAGAAGCTGCCCAGCGTGACCACCATCCTGTCTGCTACCAAGGACAAGTCTGGCCTTGATGCGTGGGCCGAGAGGGTTGGTCGGGATAACGCGGAGCGTATTAAGAACGAAGCGGCCACGGTTGGCACCCATATGCACAACGTCATAGAGCGGATGTTAGCGGCCAGGGACCTTCCACGACCCACAACTTGGCTTCAATTGCGGGGTTATGAGATGGGTTACAGGCTCATAAACACGTATTTTTGTCACCTTAAAGAGGTTTGGGGCTCAGAAGTGACGCTTTATTACCCAGGCAAGTACGCTGGCACAACGGATTTAGTTGGCGTCTATCGGGATCAACCTGCGATAGTTGACTTCAAACAGTCCATCAAGCCCAAGCAGGCCAAGTGGATTCAGGATTACTTCCACCAGTTGGCAGCCTATGCCATGGCACATGACATTGTGCATGGAACTTCAATCGAATTTGCGGCAGTTTTGGTGTCCGTGCAGGACGGATCCACGCAAGAATTCACCACCACAGGCAGTGAATTCAAGCGTTACAAGGAGGAGTGGATGCAGCGAGTGGAGAACTACTGGGGCACTTGCAACGTTGTGTCAAACGGGAACAGTGACTGAAGCATCTGTCGGCTTGATCCTTGTGGTTGCCCTTGCGGTGCTGGGGCCGCTGGTCCTGGGCCTGGGGCTGCTGGTGCTGGCTGAGCTGCTTGTGCAGAAGACATGAAGGGCAGGCCCCTGGTCGGTGGCGCAGGAGGCAGTTGGCGTAAGAGCTGAGATGCAGGTGCGCCCGTGGTCGGGCTCATAAGCATTTCTTCAACTTCTTCGTCCGTAGGCGGGGGATCGCTTTGATCAAAGTAGTTCATTGTTGCAACGCTAAGGGGTGCCAAGCCGTTTCGTTTCATTGACTCAATCACGCGCTTTCCAATGTTAAAGAAGGAGCGTTGGTCGTAGGCTTTGCCTCTTTCCAAAAGAGTTGCCATGAAGGCGGGGTCTTTAGCAGCCCTCTCTAAAACAGCCCTTGTCTTACCAAGGGGCATGTCTTCAAAGAGCTTTTTAAAGGTGCGAACACCGGCGCCGGCAGCAACAAGGGCTCCTGGTCCAGAGGGCGCGATCTGTGAGGTGACGTTGGTGCCCGCTAAACGAATAGCCAGGTCTTCAAGGGGATTAATGCTGTTTAGCGTTTCGACAAAACGCCGTGTACCCATTGAATCCTGTGTCTTTTGAATGGTGTCCACGATTTTTTTAAGGCGTGTCATTTCTGCTACATCAACTAAACCATTTTTTACCATCATCTCAGAAAGCGACGGTTGGCCAGGTTTAATGGGGCTAAACATAGCACTTTTAAAAGCAGCCGGATCAAAAACAGCCGTGTCCCTTGCAGGGCCTGCTGGCTCAGGTGCCGCTTTCATGAAGGCCCAGTCATACAAAGACGATGCTAAACCACGCTTAGGTGCGTCACCCAGACCTGTTTTTTGAAGAACCTTTTTGTTTGTTGCAAGGTTAATCAACCGTTGCAGTTGTGTAACGGGCTCGCCTGAAGTAAACGCGTTTGATACAACACGAGTGATGTTTTCTGGAGAATTTAAGACTGCAGCAAAAGCCGACTTGTCTTGCAAAGACTTGTTAAGTGCGCTTGTGCTATCCAGCACGTAACGGAAGTACTCTTCTGCCTTGTTTACGTCTTGAAGATCGTTGTAAAGCGTTGGATGAAAACGTTTAAGAAGGGCATCGTTTTGACGCAAAAAATTTTGATACTTTGAAGTATCGAAGCTTAAGCGCTTAGCTAACTGACCAGGTTGTACCGGAACTTCCCTAAACAAGCCTCCGATATCTTGCTCGAATATTTTTTTAAAGGCGTCGTCCACCGATAAAACATAGGAGCTGTTTTTAACCTGATCGGCTAAAGGCTTAAGCTCACGAATGGTGGCCTCGTCCCCGTTTTGAACAGCCGTAGCCCATTTTTGACGCAGCGCATTAGCATCTTTAGGGTTGTCCACTACCTTTGCCCAAGAGGCAAGTTCAACAGCGTCTTCCAGCTCAGCCATTCGCAGGGCAGTGCGATCACTTGCTCTGCTTAACGTTTGAAAAAACCCATCTACCAAAAGCTCTGGGGGATTTTTTTGAGCACCTGACCGTTTAGAAGCCGTTATTTCAACAGGAAATGCGCGAGTAAAATAGTCGTTGAGTGTCCTGGAGAAGGTTAAAGCTTCTTTGTACTCAGGGATATCAAAGGCTTCCAAGTCCTTTAGAGCAGCTTGCGCTAACCGGCCGTAAACCTCTGCATCGCCTCTTTCTGACCCCGCACGAGCATTTCGAGCAAGACGTAACATGTCCGACCGAAAAGTTTGAAGTTTGCCGGGTGGCAACATCTTTATCTTTTCGTTTATTTCGGATGTTATTTCCGGTGGAAGCACCTTAGTTTCCTGGAACTGTCGTGACAAAGTTGCACCGTTATAGGTGTTTACCATGTCCTCATCAAGCCCGAGCTCTTTAAGGCGACGCAAAGTATCCGCATTTAAAACTGTTTCACCGCCAGACATTCCCCTGTCTTCTAAAATGTCCAATACTTCGTACATTAGAGAGGAAGGCTTTTGTTGTTTGAACGTAACCATCTTTGCACGGGTCGCAGCCCAATCTTTTTTAGGCACATTCAAACGTTTTAAGTCTTCGTCAGTAAGCTCTCTGTACCCTGCTGCTTTTGCTTTTTCGTACAAAACCCTTTCAAAGGCGCGCATGTCGGAAAGCGCGTCAATAACAGGTTTTTGAAGCTGCTGTCCAATTGCTGCACGATATTCAGGTGTATCGGGCGTAAGGCCCTTTGGAAGAGGGTCAATCTTGGCCTGAGCTAATTTTAGCCGTGTGGAAATAAGGTCCCGGAAATAATCCGACTGAAACTTTGCCGCTTGCAATAGCGCATTGGGATCCTGCGTCTGTGTTAAAGCATTAACAAGCTCTTTGTGGGCCAACATATAAGCACGACCCTTGCTTTCAACATCGCCACCAAATTGTGCGCTTTGTTTAGCCAAGGACGCTTCAAAGGCCGACAAGACAGCACTGCCTGATTTTTGTGCGGCAGTGGGCAAAGCGTCTCCGCGCAAACCAGATATTTCGGGCGACCGAAGGGCAGCCAGGACCTTTTGTGGGTCTTCTTTGAACGTTTCTAGGACGTAGGGATCGTTAAAAATTGTAAAAAGACGCTTAGCTGCTCGGGACTCTGCTTTGCCTTCACCAAACAACTCTTTAAAAGAATCTTTAACGTTCCTTGCTTCACCAAAGTTGGATACGATTGTTCGGAAAGGAAAGAAAGCTCCACCACCAAACTCCAAAGCAAACTTTGCTACAGGATCTCCGGGATATGCAGCTTCTGCAATTCCACCTCCAACGCCGGATCCAGTAGCACCCAGAGCTTCTACCGTGTAAAAAAGCTTTGGTGTTTCACGAGCTGACTTTCCATAAGCAGTAAGCAACCTTGAGGTCCAGTTGTCCACCATTTCGGGAAGAAACCGAACACTTCCCACGAACGGAAGCGCTCCTCCTGTGGTTTTTGCGCCTTCCCTAAAAGGATCCAGGTCTGGACGACCGGGGGCGGGGAAGAGGTTGTACTTATCTATTAATGCTTTGACGGCGTCCTCACCCTGTAAGCCGGCAGCTAAACCGAGACCTCCACCCACGACAACTGTTAAAGGGGCAAAAGGCCCTGTGTAGGGTGCAGCAAGCATGCCAAGTGCAAGTCCTCCTGTAAGTCCAACGCCGACCGGAGTGCCTTCTACGACACCCTGAACAAGTCCTGTTGGTATTTCACCAACTTTCTCACCTAACGTTGAATACTCACGGTACTCTTCTGGGCGGGAGACCAAAGGCAGGTCCGTTGTCCCTGGGACATCGTCCAAAGGAACTCCGCCATATCCATAGGTGGTGGCTTCGTCAACATCCGTTTCTTGCGTCGGGGTAAGTAAAGGATCCATTAAGTTGCCTTATTGAGTCTTGCCTGGAGCACGGTACCGTTTGATCTTACCACTCGGCAAAATCACCGCAAATTCACCTCCGGGATTTTTCTGTTGGAAGCTTTTAATTGCTGCTTCATCTCGGTAAGAGAATGTATCTTTTCGACCAATACTAAACTTGTTCGGGTCACGTTTATCCACATACTCTTCTCCAGCCCGTAGTCCAGAGCCCTTAAGCTGTTCACTTGACATTATGCTGGGTGGAACTCCAAGGCTTTGCCGATAAGTGTCAATTAGGTTGACTTTTACACGGGCCTCATCAATTGTTCGCGCTAGATGCTTGTCCGGTTGCTCAATGATTTTTGAGTAGTTTTCTTTTTCTTTTAACAACGCGTCATCCAACGACACGAGAGCCGTGCTCATTGCGCCCTCGCCCCCAAATACCCGTGGGGTTAAGCCGATGAGAGGGCGCAGTTTCTGCATTTCGTCAACAGAAAGTTTTCCCTCATTGGTTGCTAACGCCCTAATTAAACCCTCGTTAGCTTTTATAGCATCCTTACGCACCTTGTCTACGACATTGGGAGGCATTCCAGGGACGTTGGATGTAATAAAAGCTTCAGCGGTGTTTAAAGGTCCAGCCAAGTAGCCACGAGTGTTCCAAAGCTTGGGTTTGCTGGGATCAGTTGACGGCAACAAGTATGAACTCGCAACAAGCTGCGCACCTTCTGGTGTTTTTGGTGCGGGTTCTGTGGTTTCTACTGCAACCCCGCCTGTAATGTCTTCGCCTGTTGTTGGTTCTTCTGAAGGTGCGGCAGGGCCCTCAGCCACTTTAACTGCGGGGAAAGCAAGTGACGATACCTTAATATCAGGACCAAGGCTTTGAATCCACTTGTCCGCAGCCTCTTTTCCGTAGTTACGCTCAAGACCGTCCACGAAGGATCGCGGTATGTCGGCCCTTCTTACTTCAGTGGTTACATTCCCCATTTTATCGGTGATCGTAACCATTGTCGGCTGCACCATTTGTGTGACAGCGTTTAATATACGCGTTTGGCCTGATGGATCTAAATTTCCTTGAACAAAGGGCGTGATCAGTTCTTGATACTGATTGAAGGGTGTGCCCGTAACTTTCCCACCTTTGCCTGCTGCCTTAACCTCTTCTTTCGCAATGTCTGTTTGAAGCTCAAGAAGTTTTTGGTTGGCAGCTCGTTCTGCGGCTATTGTTTCTTCCGCCGATTTTAAGCCCGCCAACTTCAACGCTTGATCTTCTTTACGTTTAGCAGCGGCCATCTTCATCATTTCCGCAGGCAAACCACGTGCAGCGCCTGCAAAACGGGAAAGAGCGGACCCACGAAGAGGTTGTCCCGTGATTGGGTCCACATTGGCCGCATAAGCAAAACCACGCTCACCAAGCGAGGTCAAGAAGCCAAGTTTAGCAAGATCGCCTTGGTTTCCACCGAGAAGCTCTTCGTATGCGCGAGTTTTTTGACCGGCCAACTGTGCTAGGTCGGAGATACGCCCTGGTTGCCTGGCCATGATGCTTTCAACAAGCGAACGACTTGCAGGCAGGGTTGAAGAAGAGTATCCAAGGATAGAAGACGCATCGTTTTCCTCGGAGGCGTCTGCGTCTTTTTTAATTACGCCTCCTTGTTGAAAACGCTGGACTTCTCCGCCTCGTGCCATCTGTAATGGCGGTGGTCCGGGGGGCATGGCCCCTGGCGCCATATCACCAATCCCGCCTGCAGGCATCGGCTGCATCGGGGCCATCATTTCAGAGGGCATGTTGGGGACATTAGGTACGTTTGGAACGTTGGGCATGTTAGGTGCGCCAACGGGTGAGATTCCTCCGGGAGGCATCGGGCCAGGAGGCATCATCGCGCCAATACCTTGTTGGGCTAACACGGGCTGAAGCATGGCAAGAACAGGCTCAGGCGTCTCGGCTGCAGCCGAATAACCTACTAGGTCAGCAAGCTCGTCCCTGCGGGCGTCGATGGACCGCATGTCGCCACGAAGATTGTTCATAAGGATCTCGGGCGAATCAGGTGTGCGGCCGAGCATCTCACCTGCTTCGTACTCGTCGTCCTCTTCGAACTCGTCATCGTCTTCGTTCATCATCTCAAGAAAGCCCTGCATGATGCCGACGTTGTCCACCGGCATCGCTTCCATCTCAACTTCCATGTCTTTTTTAGCCATATATGCCTCTTAGAATACGCCTGCAACCTTGCCCGCGCCGTAAGTGCTTAACCCACCGAGAGCAACGCCTGCAACCTGTTGGAAGGGGCTCGCCTGCGGGACCGCTGCAGATGTTGTTGCCATTTGCGACGACGGTGCGCCCTTGTAAATATCGGACAAAAAGGCAGCCTGTTGGTAGGGAGCGTACATTCTTTGCATCTCCGATGCACGAATTGCATCAACTTGCCGCTGCGACTGGCCCTGTTCGGATTGACCGAGACCATACAGGAAGCTGATGTCACCCTGTTGCATCTGTTGTGCGGTTTGTCCTAAAGCGGCCTGTTGGACGCCAAGCTGCCCAGCCTGTTGGCCTAGCTGCCCGAAGAGCTGTCCGATTCCGAGTTGACGCTGTCGCGCAGCCTCTTCGGCTTGCATGGCCGCTTGTTGAGCCTGAGCATAATTTTGTGCATAACCCTGAGCAATCTGTTGCGCCATAAGGTTTTGGACATTGCGCTCCATCTCCGCACGTTGAACACCCTCTCGGGTACCACCAAAAGCGCCTGTACGAACGGCTTGAGCTGCTTGGGACTGTCCTGCAATGTCTGCTTGACGGCGAATATCTTGCAAGCTTTGTTCCGTTACCGCTTGCTGGTAGGGGTTCATAAAAGCAGCTGCTGAGCGGGGATCGTACATTCCGGCTGCACCAGAAGCCGCAATCTGACCTACCTGCGTTGCGCCTAATCCCTGACCAAGGGCAACATTCCCCGCTTCAATGTAAGGCAGGTAGCTACCAATCCCCTGTTGCATCCCTGCTTGAAGGGCAGCCTGTTGGGCGGGAGAGAAGCTGGCTACTTGGTATTCAGGTAGCTGTCCACCAAACTCGGGGCGATAAGCAAGCCTAGCGGCCTCGCCAAGGAGGTTTAGCTTGATCGCCTCAAGACGAGGATCCTCACGAACAAACTGGGTAGTAACTTCTTCAGCCATGATTTACGCCTTTGCAGTTTTGCCTACGGGACCGCCTTCAAGCATTTTCATCAGCTTGTACATCTTGGCAGCGCCTTTGCGACGGCTTCCGCCGCCCATGTTACGAACGGACCTGGCCGTGAAAACGAACTCGCCGTCTGAGAGCATCGCGGGGATGTCATCGGACGTTCCCGTGCCTGGGCCGTTAATCGCGCCGTTTTTACGGGGGAAATTTTCCACGCCTTTTGGTCCAGAACCCTCGGCCGCGCGATAGGTTGGCGGCGGATAATAGCTTGGTACAAATGATCCCGCAAACTGCGGGTTAGCTCGTAGGTAATCTTCCCCAAATCTCTCGGACTCGGCAATCATCTCTTCCGTTGTTTTTCCTTGTGTTCCTTCAGGGACCTTCATTAAAGAATCCAAGCCGCCTGTTGCAGCCAGTGTTGTGCCCACTATGGGAAGATATTTTGAAACCGTTCCCGGAAGGGCGGCTTGATAGGCTTTTTCGGCCAGTGCCGTGCTTTTCGTTCGGGCCAAGGTCTCGTTAAAGGCCTGTTCTGCAGCTTCTTTACCTGCTGCCTCACGAGCACTGGGAGAGAAAAAGTCCATTGTTTTGTCAAAAAACCCACGCTCTGCTCCCCCAGGAGCAGATGGTCCAATAGCAGCAGATGGCTGCACTCCAGGAGCGATGCTGTAATCCACCGAAGGGGCCGTCAACCCGAAACGGGATCCTGTTTGTGGTAATACGTCAGGGGCTGTGAGGTTATAACCAGCACCTACCTGCGAGCCACCAATACCAGTGCCTCCAGCATCCCCCATTCCAGGGAAAGATTGCGAAAGAGAGGGCTGCATAACCAATCTTTGACCGCCTGCCCCGTCAGAAACTGCTGTAGGAATTGATCCGTCTGTACTAAGCAATCTAGGCTGTACCGGGCCCTCTAAGGACATCGTTCCCGGCTGTGTTCCTTGCGTGAAATCACCAAAGCCACCCGGCTGAGGTCCTGTGCCGGCGGCAGGAGGCTGTGCTTGTACAAGCTCTTGCGCTGTTCCAACACCCGCATCAGGAGCCGCTGGAGTGGCATCCGTGCCGTACATCTGCTTGGCCGTGTCAACAGGGGAGCCAAAGTAGTTCTGAGCTGTGTTTTTAACGGTTCCCAAGAAGCCTTGTTGTTGATAAGCCGCTTGCAGTTCGGGGCGAGCGGCAAATGCCTCTGCACCACCCGCGATCCCGGCCATACCACCAGCAAGAACAGCACCTGTTAAGCCGTTACGAAGCGCAGCCTTTAGGCCATCACCGGCAAGAAGGCTAGAACCAAAACCACCAACGGCACCAGAAATTGCGGCAACACCTGCCGCGCTAGAAACGCCCATGAATCCTGCTGCTGCAGGCCCAAGAAACGCGCCCAGCGCAACAGATATGACAATCCGCCCAACCGTGCTCTTTGCAAACTTTTTAATTCCCCTAGCAACACCTTTAAGGGCTTTGCCAATACCTCTAACAAGACCTTTTAAGAAGAACTCAGGCAAACCCGTGTAAGGGTTGATGGTCCCTGAGCCGCCCATGCGCTTCAACATCATCGCCTCTTGCGGCGTAATGTGAGCAAGCATTGTGTCGCCATTACGGCCCATTGCGGCCATCTCACGTGCAATGGGCGTCATTTGCGGCAGCCCTACAATCCCACCCTCGGCCATACCAACAGGCATGTCCATGGGCATTTCCTGCCCCGTGGGCCGTGGTTCTTGGGACAGGTTCTCCGCCTCTTCCACCGCCATACGCAGGGCTACAAAGAACTCCAAGTCAAAGGTCTCAGGAAGGATGTCTTCTGGCACACCTTCTGCGAGCAGCCGAGCACGGACCTCGGGGTAGTTGTTTGGATCACCGAACACGGCTTCCACCACCCGGCGCATGAGGGCCACGTCTTCCGACGTCAAGCCTGCATCACGGATGGTTTGTAAGAATTCTTGAACCTCTGCCTGGTCCATCTCGGAGCCGGCAGACAACAATTCACGTGTAAAACGCGGATAGCCCATGTCGCGCGCAGCTTGTTGCGCGGCGATCAAAGGTGCGAAAGAGTCGAGTCCGTCTTGGGAAGTTGCGCCGCCAACATTCGCGGGCAAGTTCATAATGCCTTCCATGGGTGTCCTTTCCAAATTAATCTGTAGGCCTCGTATGGGCGCGCGCCGGGAAAGGACGCGGAGTTAGCCCAGATTATCGCCTTTTTCACTAGTTCCTGTCTACTTCAAGGTAGGATAAATAAAAGACCACGTCGTCTTCGGAGGCTTCTACCTCCAGCTCGTCTGTGGCCTCCAAAACCAGCGGGATTCCACTAAATACGTCCATTGTCCCGTTGACCGGCAAAAACATGTCTCGCAGAAGCTTGTACCCGGTCCCCCCCAAGGGGTAGACAGTCACAGTGAGGGTGGCATCCGTGGAATCGGCATTGGTCACCCGTAAGGAGTTAAGGATGGCCGAGTTGGCTGCAGGCACTGTGTACAAGGTATACGGCGTGGCTGCTACCGTTGCGTGATATTGGCGAAAATATTTGTTGGCCATCAGTACATCTCCGCAGAAATAAACGCTGCCGTCAGGATAACCGACGGAATTTCCGGCCGAGTAGGGCTCGTTTCCGCCGAATAATGCTCCAAAAAGGCTCCCGCTCGGTCAGACCACCAGGCCATTTCAAGGTACTCCGTGGTGGGGTCGTTGACCGTAAAAACGCCGGTAATGGTGGGGACCACATGCGACCAAATTGACCCACTTTTTCTAGCCAAAAGATCCGTCCTGGTATTGCTCAACGGGTAGTTGACACCGCTGTTTTTGGCCCAAATCTCAAACTCCCCTGTGGAATTGTCCCGATTGGAGATCTGAAACCGCATGGTGACCAAATACTGACCAGAAAAGTCAAACTGAATCTTCGAGGCCCGTGTTCCGGTAATCGTGATACTTCCTACTTCTTGCGATGTATCTACTGTGTATACACCGACCCCGCCCGTTGTGCCACTCACCTGGGCCGTGATCTGCGTTCCAGCAGTCACGCCTGTACCGGCAATCTTCATGCCCGTTAAGATCGTTCCAGACGTCACGGCTGACACGGTCAAAACCGTCCCGGCCCCAGGGGGTGTGCCGTCGTCAATCGTTCCGGTAAACACCGCCGTATGGTCTTGGACCTTGATTCCGTATTCAAAAATAGGCGTGTCAAAGGTCACAATGTTTTCAGAAGTCGTGCCGATGTTGAGCTGGTCTTGATCCGACATCAACATGGCGTAGGGCAACATAATCCCTGTGCTTGGCTGAAAACCCCTCACAGAACCAGCAAAACCACCCCCGGCCGCACCTCCACCGCCCCCGAACCACGCTGCTGCCGCCGCTTGGTTTTGATCAGGAATGGACGTGTAGGTGTTATTAAGCTGCAGAACAATCTGCTCCAGCGATCGGACAAGCTGGTCAAACTGCTGGGCGTTGTACTCCGGTGATGCATTGGGCAGTCGGACGTTAAAGATCTTGCTCATCTGAGGCCGTCCGGTTGGACATCTACCCGTAGTGTGCCGTAGCGCCAGTTGGTGTCAATCTCACTGGTTTCAATTTTTAAGCTGATCTGGCGCCCCCTTGCACGGGTGTCCACCTTCTGCGTGGTCGGCGTAATAACGTACGGATCCAACGAGCTTGGGCTGGCTGTGGCCTGAGGATACGGACGCAGCAATAATCTCACCGTGAGATCTCCAACCTGGTTCTTGAAGTCCGGGATGAACCGCTTCATGTACAGCATGTTGTCACCCTCGGAGATATCAAAATACCCCGATTGAATGAAAGCAAAAATGGCCTGCCCGTCGCCATTCACACCGTCTTCTTGGTTGTAAATTAAAGCGCGGCCGGCCGTCAGGCCGTAAATGGTCGAAATCGTGGCCTCCGTGCTCTCGGGCATGTATTCAGCCGCAAGAGGCTTGGCATACGTGCCAATGTCCACCCAGGCGGTCCGAGGCATACTGCCCACGTGCCACGTGTTTTCAAGGTAGTTGTAGGTCACAAATCGGTCAATAAAGTCGCTTGTGAACGAGCAATACCACCAGGTGACCTCGTTAAACTGGGAGTTCACACCCACATGGGTCTTGGTCCCTTGGGTAAGGTTGATGTCCTTAAACACAAAATCCTGGACCGTGCAGGGCATCTTCTTGACCGTACCGTCAAAGACGTAAAAGGCCTCCGTGCCCATCCAAAAGGCAAGCCCGTTGACGTCTGCCGCCGCATGCGGCCCGATACAGCCACAGTTCGTGCCGAGCTGCTGGAATCCAAAGGTGTAAGGTGGCCCAACGTACTGCATACCGTGCAAGGACGTGTCCGTGAAGATCAGAATCTGACCACGTGAACGAACCGCCGAGACAATTCGGCTGCCGTCTGTCAAGCGCTGGCCGCCTGCAGTATTGGTCGCTGTTTCGGTGAACGTGTTGATGTCCTCTTGGTTTGAGAACCGCACAAACATCGGATCCTGGGTGCTCGGCGTCCCCACCGTCGTCTCCGTACCAAAACAAACCAGGTGCCTGTCAGGTGTCGAAACAAGGGCATACGTGCTTTTTGTCGGGGCACCGCTGATCGCCGTGGCCCGTGAGCCAAGGCCCCCGCTCGTATCCCAACGGTAAATGGCCCCGTTGACGAGCTGGCAGATAAGGTCTTCACCGAACGTGTCCAACTGCCAGACACGGGAGCCAAGAAAGATGCCTGCGCCAGCGGTGCGAGGCGTATTCCACGTGCCTTCTCCCCAACTGCCCACGCCCCAGCCAAAGTCAAAGAAGCTAACGTCCGTTCCAACGTTAATTTGATAGGCGCCTACAACGGCTGCGCCACCGTCACCGGTATCGGAGGCATTGGCCGCAACGGGCGAGGTAATGGTGTAGCTGTCTGCGTCAATGATGGACGTGATCTCAAACTCGGACTGCAAAATAGCCTGCGTGATCGCACCACCTAAACCACTGGCATCCACGCCACTGAAGGTCACAAAATCGCCCTCTGTTGCTCCGTGGGCCGTGTCACTTACTGTGATGGTCGTGGACCCCGTGGAGGCGGCAAAGGTCACATCGCCTGCCGTAGTCGTGTCTCGCAAAGGCGTGATATCGGCCCAGCTACCACCAAAAAAGGCGTACAGCTTGCGTGATGTGCCTACAGCAGCGTAGGGTGAGCCATCCAAGGCATTCCAAGTGAAGACCTCACTGACCAGGCCAACCAAATAGGAAGAAGCGTTACTGAACTTGGTCCAGCCGCCAAGCTTTTCTGGCAGGCCGTAACGAAAGCGAATGAAGTCCCCGTCAATCCAGCCGCCTTCCGCACCGTATTCAGTGTTTTGCTTGTCGATTCCAGGTTTTAGGAAGAGTCGGGCAAGGGCCATAGTTATCTTAAGTAAAGGTTTTTCTCGTCCAAACGGCGTTTAACCAGACCCGGAAGCTCTCGACCACCTGCCTTTACCCACATCATAAACGCTTCTGCCGCTCCTTCATAGTCTCCCCGGTTATGGCGCATACGCACAGAAGACCGTTGAAGATTGCCAAGCCCCACATTAAATGAGAAGGAAACAAGAGCAGACTTTTGACCATCAGTAGTAACAGGGCAAAGTCGATCCACGCCGAGTGTAAAACGCTGAAGATCCTGCCTGAGTAGTTCATCGACTTCCTCCATGCTCCATAACCGACTGTCCTCAAACCGGATGGGGTATTCCCGACGGATCTGACCCGTGTACTCCCCTTTACGCACCATTGGCAGCTTGATCTGGTCGTGATAAAGCACCCGTCCAACCCCCACCGTCCAGATATGGGCTGGGCAGAGATACGGCTTTTGCCGCACCCCCTCGTGGTGCTTCATCTGCTCAATGGCCTCGGGTAGTAAAACACTCATCGCTTCTTAGCAAAGGCTTGGGTACCGAACCAAAACGCTACGATGGAAGACACAATCGTCATCTCATCCTCAGAGAACACCAGACTCAAAGCGACCGCAAAGTCCACCCCGGTGTTAACCGCCCACCACATCGCAACAATATTAATGATGACCAACTCCAGCACGAAGATGTAGGTCACGATAGGACGCACAGACGACCTCAAGTCAGTTACCCATTGTGAGGCGTTCTCTCCAATCTTAGCGTCGTGGGCAAGGGCTGCTTGTATGGTTGCCGCCGAGGTTTCCATTGCCACCTGATCGGTTCGTATTTCTTCTATCCGTGCCTGATTTGCAAAGCCCTGGGCCATTAACGCAAGCTCCCGCTCGGTCTGCATTTGAGCAAGGTTAAGCTCGTGGGCCTTGTCCTGGCGGTCTTGAAAGAAATCAAGGATCTTGGGCAGACCACCCGCTAGGAACGAGACGAGGGTTGTGAGTAATGTGATCATTTTGCGTACCTAAAAATAAAGTCAACTGCCATGTACAAAAGAAGGCACCCAACCACCACGACGGTTGAACTACCCCCATAAAGAAGCATGTCGTCCCAGAACTTCTTTTGCATATCTTGTTGCTCTTGCTTCATGCGAATCCGCTCAGCCCTGATCTTACGGCGCATCTCTAAAAACTTGCGGTACCCGTCCAGGCTCCCGTAACCACCCTCAAGATCGGCAAAGGCACCGTACAAGAACTCATGTTTTATTTCCGCTTCCATCTGCATCAACTTGTGCTCGGCCTCAAAGACGTTGAAGGCTTCTTGTGTGTCGTTGCCAAACTCTAAATTACCGAAGAGCTTGGGCTTCTGGGGCTTGTTCTTGGCAGTCGTTATGTGCTGCTCAAGCTGGTCGGCAAGCCCTGCGTATTTACTAAGTTGTGACCAAACGCCCTCGGCCTCCTGAGCAAACTCGGAGGCTTTCTTGATGCCGTTCCATACAGCAGTACAGGCGGCGAGGATGGTTATTGGGTCCACTACGCACCTTGCTCAACCCACGAGGTGGTTGCCTCATCCCACGAGTACATTTTAGGTGGCTCGCCCGTACCGGCATCAGCAGGCATTGCTACTGGTGCTTCCCATTGGGCTGTGGTTTCGTTAAGTAGCCAAGACGCAAAGGGTTGCGGAGGTACAAAAGCATCTATGTCGGCGTTGTATGTGTAACCGATCCCCGCATAGTTCTTGCGGATAGTGCCGTTGTAGCTGGTCTGCTTCCATGTGCCACCAAAGAGTTTCTCTAAGAAGGCTTGACCAATGTATTCCTTCTCCACGCCGTTAGCGTCAGAAGTGTCTCGATTAGCAACCACATGAACCTC
>Ga0307379_10005497_pt1 | contig 17634 bp, 19 predicted proteins | sample UN2MG_FD_202237 | JGI IMG/M metagenome (GOLD analysis project Ga0307379, IMG submission 202237) | Soil microbial communities from Risofladan, Vaasa, Finland - UN-2 | ecosystem: Environmental > Terrestrial > Soil > Coastal area > Acid sulfate soil | place: Finland: Risofladan, Vaasa | collected... | reverse complement strand
CGCATGGTTCGCGGACCCCACTCGCCGTCCGGCGTGGAGCCCGTCACCTCCTGGATCTGCCTGACCTCCGCGCGGTCGTAGCCGCGGCCACGGTTGTAGTCGATGGCGGTCTTCGTCTCGGCGTCGGACAGCATGCGGGCCTCCCCTGGCTCGGTCGTGTGCCCGGGGAGGGTACTACAGGCCGTCGAGCGCGCCGAGCGGATCGTCCGCCCCAGTGCCCCTGTCCGCCACGCCGGCGCCACCGCCGGCCGGACGTCGGACCCGCGCACCATCGGGGCGCACAGGGGGGCGTGCGGCGACCGGCGCCGCCTCCGCGTCCACGTCGACCGCGGCCGCCGCCTCACGCGCCGCCGTCCGGGCCTGCATCCCGTCGAGCCCGTACTCGTGGATCGTCGAGAGCTTCGTGGTCGCCATGCGCAGGCCGCGGATGTCCGCGCGATGCTCGCGCAGCGAGTCGCTGATGATCGGAAGCGCCGTGTCGAGGCGGAGGTTCGGATCGGGCGGCGGGTCGGCGGGGCGCAGCTCCTCGTCGACGCTGTCGATCCGCGAGTGGCAGTCGGTCACCGACTCCTCCAGCGTGTCGATCTCCAGCCACCACTTGACGAACCCCTCCGCCTGCGAGCCGAGGGCGCCGGCGGCGGCGAGGAGCGCGGCGGCGCCGCCGACCCAGGCGGCGATCCTCTTCACGTCGAGCTTGCCAGTGCCCTCGTCATAGAGTCGCGACCGACGCGACCGACGCGACGGCGGATACTCCGACGCTCCCGGCGGGGCCTCGGAGTCCCCGTCAGCCATCCTGGGTCTTCGGCCGCACGCTCTCGCGCACCGCGGCGAACACGTGCGACGGCGTGTCCCTCTTCCGCTTCACGAGGCGAAGGGCACGTGCGCTCACCGCGTCCGCCTGCACCATCGTCTCGCGTGACCGGTCCACGCACGCCTCGAAGTCGGCGAGGACCCGGGTGACCTGCGTGGGCTCGCGGTCGTCCTCGTCCTCGTCGAGCGTGTCCGCCGCCTGCATCTCGTGTCCCGTCATCGTCCACTCCCCTCGCCGAAGCGAATCAGTACGTCCAGTCCAGCGGACAGCTTGCCGACCGTCTGATCGATCCGCTCGATGTGCCGCGTGCTCTTCTCGACGAGCCCCACCATCTGCGCCGTGTGGTGGTCGCGCACCGCGTCGAGTCGTGCGCCGAACCTGTCCGCCTCCACGCGCCGCTGATCGGCGACGGCGAGCAGCTCCGCCGCATGCTCGCCCCGCAGGCGGGCAAGCTCGGCGGCGTGCTGCTCGCGCAGCTCACGGCGCTCGACCTCGAAGGCGAGGCGCAGCTCGCCCCGCTTCTTCTCCTGGTCCGTCTGCACCGTCGCGAGCTGGGTGAGCACCTTGCCGTACGAGTTCCAGATGACCCTCCCGGCGATGGCGATCCCGATCAGCGTCAGGCCGTAGAGCGCGGCGACCACGCCGCCCATCTCCAGGAGGCTGCTGAGGAACTCCCACATCTCGCGTCCGCTCCACTTCCCCGCTGGTCACGCGGTCAAGGGTAGCACTGGGCAGCGGGGCGCGTCACCTCGCGGGGGGGGCGCCTACGTCGAGATGGTGTCCTTCGAGAAGAGGACGAAGTCGACGTTGGCTATCGCACTGGAGAGGTTGACCGCGCCATCCGTCAGGATCGACGTCGCCTTCAGCTCGAAGCGATCGGCGAGCTTGGTGTCTACCGCCCAGTGGAGGTACTCGCCCGAGGCCGCCATCGCGACGACGCAGTAGTCCGCGTCGGGGAAGGAGGGGCTCAGGCGTACTGAGATGTTCGAGCCCACGATCGTCGTCGTCGTATTGATTCGGAACCCGTCCTGGATCGTGACCGCGCCGCCGCCGGTCGTCGTGAGCGACCCCCACGCCTTCGGCATGTTCTTGCTATACAGCGCCCGCTGCTGAACCTGGCCGGCGCCGGGCTGCGGATCCTGCTCGCCGCAGGACAGGAGGCCCTCGTCGTTCACCCCGAGCGCGAGCTGGGTCTGGTTCGTCAGCAGGGCGACGGTCAGCCCGTTCACCTGACCATCTCCCGAGGCGCCCTGCCACCCGCCGGCGCCGAGGTTGTTATCCCACGTCTCGCCCCCGGCCGGGTTGTCGGCCGCGGCGCGCCGGTACATCTGGATCTCGTTCACGCTGTCGAGGAAGACGATGGCCTTCGACTCGCCGGCGACGTCGGCAGTCCAGACGTTCGTGCTCGGGTTCCAGGCAGCGTTCGTCGTGAACCACACGCCCCTGCGCGGGCTGGCCTGTCCGAAGTAGATCCGCACCTTCTCGCCGCCGACGACGCCCGCCGGACCCTCGAACAGGAGCGCGGGGTCGGGGTTGTTATCTCGCTCGTCGAGGATCAGCGGCACGGTGAGTGACGTGCCGATCGGGATCGTCGACCTCACCCGCGCATTGATCGCGGCGAGCAGCTCGACGGCGAGCGTCTGCACGGTCCCCTGCGCCGTCGACGTCGGAGTGCCGGCGAGGGCATCGACACCGACGAGCGTGGTGCCGGCGTCGGGGGTCGTGGCGTCCGCGAGGTCGGAGACCTGCACGTAGGGACCGCCGCCGCCCGCCGCCGCCTCGATGGCCGACGCCACCTGCTGCAGCGCGTCCTCGGCCTGCCCCGCGCGGATCGTCGTGGAGCCGAGCACGGTGACGAACGCCGACTGCCTCCGCGTCGTGGAGATGTTCGCGTTGAGGATCTGCGTCTGCCCGAACACGAGCAGCACGTCCGCGAGGAGTATCTCATCCGCACGCGTGGCGGGTCGCGACGCGGTGCCGAGCGCCGCCTCGGCCCCCTGCACTACGTTGATCTGGAAGCCCTCCGCCCGGTTGAAGTTGATCGCCGCGCCGGTGCCGTCGAGGCGCGGGTCGGAGAGCGTCCGCGCGAACTTCGCGAAGATGCTCAGGTACCGCTCGTTCGGCGCCGCGCCGACCGCGGTACTGTTCGAGTTCTCGTCGACCGAGCAGTCGACGTCCTGCGACGCGGTCCACGCGACGCGCTGGCCGAGCTGGTCACGGATCTCTGCCGGGCCGGAGATGTCCACCGTGAGGTTCGGGGTGCCGCTGTTCTCCGTGACGATGGCCTGCGACTGCGCACCGACGAGGCCCTGAGCGAGATGGGAGTTGAACTCCATCTGCTCCACCGCGTCGAACGCCGCGTCTAGCTCACCCTCGGTGACCTTCTGCCGGAAGAAGAAGTCGAATCGCTGCATGGCCTACCCTCCTACCCTACCTCAGTGAAGCGTCCAAGTCCCCGCCGAACCACCGCTGACTCCCAGCTCCGAGAAGGCAAGCTCAAGGTGGTCGAACGGGGCAGGCGCAGTGGACGGCTCCGCGATGCCGATCAGGTGCGTGTGCGCGGGCTTCATCAGGTCCACGATCTGCCTGATCCGGTCCCGCTGCTCCTCGGTGAGGTTGATCGGCGAGACGACGATGAAGGAGTAGAGCAGGCGGCGCGTGCCCGGCCCGAGCGAGGCGGCGTCGGCCGGCACCGTGGCCGCGCTGCTCAGCTCGTCGCCCGGTCCGGCCGGCGGCGCCTGCCCGTCCAGGGTCGGGGAGGAGGACGAGGCCAGCTCCCAGCCCTCCCCGTTGAAGACGTCGATGGTGACGAGCACGCCGACGAAGAACAGGATCACGTCGATGATCCCCTGCTCCGTTCCCTTGCTCTTGTAGATGTCGACGAGGATCCGAAGCAGCCGCCGCTTGTCGACCTCCGACAGTGCCGAGAAGGCGAAGGGGTTGCCGAGGTCGCAGAGCATCGCGTCGAGGTACGCCTCCGGCGCGAGGTCGGGATCGAGGATGTCGGTGAACCGGTCGATCTCGCAGAGCAGCAGGTTCACCACGTCCTGCTTGATCGCGATGTAGGTGTGAAGGTCGCCGGTCGTGTCCTCGCTCCGGTTCACCTGCGGGATGAAGTCGATCAGCTCGAAGCGCCTGCCCTCCGGGCTCGGCGGCGTGAGGGAGACGAAGTCGGCGTCGTTGTCCGGCGCGGTGATCACGTTCCCGAGCAGGTCCTCCACCGCGAGCACCTGCACGGTGTAGGGGAGGCCGAAGGACAGCTCGATGTCCGTCTCAACGTCCACCGTGCTCGCGTCGACCGGCACCACCTCCACCGCCACCACGTCGACGGCTGGCGACGCGCCGCGGACGAAGACGTAGTTGGCCGGGTTCAGCGCGTCGCCCGCACCAGTCGGCGACACCATCAGCACGGGCTCGTCGAAGGCAACGCGGATGATCGTCTTGTCCTGCGCGGTCGCGCCCGACACGACGGGCCGCACGACGTCCTCAGTGTTGAAGGTGTAGGTCGCGGCGACGAGGTCGGTGCTCGCCCCGGTCGTGTCGACCTGCACGGTGACCAGTACGTCTGGGAGGAAGTCGACGTCTGGATCGATGACGACGCGCAGGGTGTTCGCGTCGGGCGACGTCGCGGATCCGGTGAACCCCACCTGGAACCCGCCGCCGTTCAGGTCGTAGGCGAGGACGCCATCGATCCGAATCTCCAGGTCCGTGATGCCGCCGGTGCCCGCGGTGTCGTGGACCTCAACCTCCACGTCCGACTCGACCGGAACCCCGACCTCGGACGGCTCCGGGATCCGGTTGATCAGGCGCGTGATGAGCGAGGCGTTCGTGCCCGCCTGCGCGCCCACCGGGAACGCGAGCGCGGCCGCGCCGGTGCCCCCGGTGATCTGGATGCTCGACCCCGAGCCGAAGGCGTTGGAGGTCAGGCGGACCGCGCCGCCATCGTCGATCGCGGTGAGGTTCCCGAGCGCCGCCTGGATGACGGCCGCCACCTCCAGCGCGGTCGCGGCCGCGATGTCATCGAAGTCGATCGCGTTGAAGGTCACGACGACCGGACCGCCGGCGTCGACGTCGACGGACAGCGTCTGGAGGTCGGCGAGCGCGTACGGCTCCGAGAGCGTCGCGAGCGCGGTCCCCTGCGTCGCGTCGTTCAGGTCCTCGCGCACGAGGTCGAGCTGGACGCTGGGTAGCTGTACTGATGTGCCGAGCGGCATCAGGCGGCCACCAGCTCAAGGCGCAGCGCGACGGTGTCGGGCGGCGACGATGCGGCGAGGGAGATGGCGATGTCGCGCAGCGTCAGCGACCGCGGCTCCGCGCGCAGGCGGCGGGTGTAGACGACGGTGCCATTGAGGCGCGCTGTGAACTCCCACTCCACCGCGGGCGACGTCGGCAGCGCCTCGGGCAGCAGCACGTCGACGTCGAGCCGCACGAGGCCCGCCTGCGCGTCCGGCGTCCCGATGACCTGCGCGACCTGGTGGTAGTCGCCGACGTTGAAGTAGCCACCCTCGCGCGTCGCATGCCCAAGCTCGTAGACCCACGCGCCGCTCGCGAGCTGGATCCGCCCCTGCGCCGTCCCGCGGTCACGGAAGAACGGGGACAGCGCAGTCGGTGCCGCGAGCGAGTGAGCGCCGGAGTCGAGGACAACGAGGGCCACGCCATGCCCCTACAGGAAGAAGACGTCGAACGTGGCGATCGCCCCGCCGGAGGTGAAGGTTGCGAGGGTGCTTGAGATCCCCACCTGGATCCCGCTCGCCATCGCGAGGCCCTCGGGCACCTCGATCTCACCGTTGAGCACGCCGCCGAGGGTGGTCGCCGGGTTGTCGACGGGGAGGCCGTATCGAAGCACCGGCGTCTCCCCTCCACCGGGCGGCGCCGCGAGGTCGAACACGTGGAGGTAGGCGGTGCCTGCGCCGCCGATCGATGGACCATCGATCACCATCCGCACGCGGAAGAAGACTCCCGCCGCGTTCTTCGCGTTGTGCGTCGCCTCCAGCGCGCCGCCCGTCGACGACTTCGTCAGCGCCCCGGGCGCGACGATGACGGGCGCACCGGTGATCCCGATGTGCTCCCCGCCGTCACCGACGAGGGCATGGCCTGGCACCTCCACGGCGCCGTCCTGAAAGGTGCGGATGTCGTCGCCGGAGGCGTCGATCGCACGCTTGATTACTGCGGGTGTCAGGGGCATCGAATCCTCCTCATGTCTGTCGGGCCACTTCGAGGTGATCGAAGAACCCGCGCCGTGTCACGTCCTGCACGCGGAACCCCATCCCTGCACGACCGGACGTCAGCGGGGCAGAGCCGGTGTTCACCCCGAGCGCGTCGTCTACGAAGCCGTCGATGGTCGGCGACTGCGGTCCCTCCATCCCAGCGATCTGGAGCCACACCGGGGCGGTGACCGGGTTCGCTCCGAGGTCGCTCTCGAACACCTGAAGCAGCACGTCGCCGGTGCCCTGCACGATCATGTCTAGGCGCAGGTGCACCCAGGTCTCGTTCTCGAAGGTCTCGGTGGAGCGCATCAGGATGTTCGGGGACACCGCCGGCACCGCGCCACCGTCGGGCAGCCCCGTGACGATCGAGCCCTTGCGCAGCGAGATGTGCGCCGGCTCCGCGTCCGACAGTCCGAGCAGGTAGCCGATGTCGTTGACCGACGGCCCCTGCAGGCCGATGAAGAGGAACGGCGCGAACCCCGACGTCCCTCCCGACGCGCCACGCTTGACCGCACCCCGCACGCTCCCGCCGCTCGCCATCGGCGCGAAGTTGACCTGGTTGTTATGCAGGCCGACTGCACCGTTGACGATCGCGAGCGAGTTGAAGCCGTAGACGAAGTTCCCTCCGCCGTTCGGCTTCACGATCCCCGAGGTGACGCCGCGAGCCACCGAGGCGGTGGGGAGCGAGTCCGTGAGCACTGTCCACTCTGCCTGCGCCATGCCGTCTCCTATACCCCTTCGACCTCATCGATCCACCAGGACGCTGGGTCGTGGCGGATGAAGTGCGAGCCGAAGCCGTTGTCCAGTATGTCGACCGCGGTGCCTCCGGGCACGTCGCGGATCTGTAGGTCGTTCGCCGTCTCGTTGAAGACGAGGTACTGCGTCGCCGGCAGGATGCCGTCGGGCAGGCGCCCGCTCTCGTTGCGGAAGGTGATCGGGTACGCGAGCACGAGCAGGTGCGCGGTGCGGTTCACCCGGTCGGTGCCAGGAGTCACGGTCACGTTGTCGAGGTCGAGGCGCACCGCCTCGAACGACTCGTACTGGAACAGTGACGCGGGGCCGATGGTGAAGAAGGAGAGCGTCGGCGCGGGCAGCGAGGTGATGATGGTGCCCCACTCCTCCTCGAAGTCCTCGAACGACTCCGGCGCACCGTCGAACGTCGCGAAGGTGAGGCCCGAGTTGGGCACGCCGAAGATGCCGAAAAACGGGATGAAGAGATCCGTGGGCGCGTCCCACGCCTTCTCGAAGTCCTCGTCCCCGAGGTCCGGCAGGAACTGCGCGTCCTGCAGCCCGGGCGCGAGGAGGATGACGTCGCCCCAAAGGTTCTCGAAGTCCTCGTCTACCTGCGTGCCGCCGTCGAAGAACGCGGGCTGGATGTCGACGAACAGTCCGCCGCTGAGGTCGGCGACGAACGTCTGCGCGAACGGCGGGAACCACCCCACCTCGAACGACTCCTGCCCCGACGTATCGGGGCCGCCCGGGTTGTCAGCGAACTCCGCGTACTCCTCCGCAGTGAAGACCTCCGTGGGGGTCCACTTGTCCGCCGCGCCGATCGGGCCGCCGATCGCCTGCGTCTCGTAGCTGCCATTGCTGACGGTCACGCGAGCGCCGCCCCGGTGTCGCCGTTCAGGATCGTGACGGTGCCGAGCTGCGGGAACTCCTGCACCTCGATCGACACGTCCGACCGGATGCCGTTGAGGAGGAAGTCGCCGAGGCCGTCGCCGACCTTTCGCACGCCGACCGTGTCGCGCACTACGTTGTGCACGTCGGACCAGGCGATCTCACCGGAGGAGTTGGCGCCGAAGTCGACGCCCAGGTTCGGGCCGCCGTCGGCCAGGTCGAGCGCGAAGAGGGCCGTGAGGTTGGAGCGGATCCGCGCATCGACGATCGACGCCGTCTGACCGGTCGCGAGGAACACCGTCGCCTGCACATCGATCGTGAGGTAGACGGGGTCGACGACGCTGAGCACGAACGTGAGCGTCTTCGGAAGCTCGACGCACACCTTCGCCTCCACCGCCGCCTTGAGCGCCGTCGACGGGAGGCCGCCGCCGTCGGGGATGATGTGCAACTGTCCGGCGTTCTCGTCGATGGCCGGACGCTCGTTCGACGTGAGCATGAGCGCGCGGCTCACCCCCGCTACCTTCTTCGCGTTGATCTCGAAGTCCTCGCGCGCGACCGTCCGATTGATGGCGCGGATCGACTCCGGCGCCGCCGCGCGGATGCCCTCCACCGACTGCCGCGGGCTCCCGCCGGACGCCTTGAGGGCGTTCGCGACGGTGACCGACTGCGGATTGCCGAACGTGTCGGCGTAGGAGACGTCGGCGCGTGCGATCGAGTTCGGCTCGACGTTCCCCGCGCTCCCGCCGCCCGTCTTGTAGTCGAAGGTGATCACGCCCTGCGGGATCGCCCCACTGAGCCCGTTCCCGAAGCGGATCGTCACCCGGTCGTTCTCATCCACTACGGTAGTGAAGTGGCGGTCGGCCGACGTGGAGGAGAGGAAGTTCTCCACCTCAGTGTAGGTGCCGTCGGCCGCGACGATCACCGCGGAGTCGTCGAGGTACGGGGTGTCGCTCAGTCGGTACTCCTGGTTCGCCAGCCCGGGCGACGTGAACAGCTCAGTGCTGTTGAGCGAGTTCTCCACCGTGAGGACGATGGACGCCGGACTCATGCCCGCGGGGATGGTCCCGCCGGTGAGCACCTGGAAGACGATCGGGTCGGTGATCTCCCTCGTGCGGAACGTGTCGCCGGCGGTGAACGCGACGGCGCCGATCGGTGGCGCGGCGAGGGAGACGGTGATGTCGACGGTGGAGGCCGTCGCGCCGGCGGGGCGGAAGCCGAGGAGCTTCGAGAGACCGATCAGGCTCTTGCGTAGCTGCGCGGTCGTGATCCGCGACTCGCGCGCCTGGTTGTCCTGGTAGAAGAGGAGGATGTCGCCGGTGAAGGCGAACAGCTCCAGCAGGATGTTCCCGAAGTTGGAGACGTTGAAGTCAGTCCAGTCGGGGAACGCGGACCGGACGAGGTTGATCAGACGCGCGCGGAGCGAGTCGAAGTCCTTGTCCGTGTAGTCGACGCTCTCGGGTAGCAGTGCCACGCGCCGAGTCTACGCCAGGCCCACCTCGACCTCCAGGCCCGGCAGCAGCACCTGGTTCCCAGGTACGTTGCGCCGGATGAGGTCGAACTGGACTCGGATCGCCATGATGACCGGCCCCTCGCCCGGCAGGGTCTCGGAGCGGAGCGTGACTCCGGTCACCCTCGCGCGCGGCTCCCACCTCGTGATCGCGCCGGCGACGTAGACGCGCGCCAGCTCCCGCGTCGTCTCGTCGTTCGCGCGGTGCCGGAGGAGGTGGAGGAGCGAGCCAAACTCGTCACGCCAGGGCAGCTCGCCCTCGGTGAAGTCCGACGCCGCGCGCGTGCCGAGTATCTGGCCGAGCGCCGCCCTCACGAGTCGCACCCCGCCATCCGCGGCCCAGTCGAGCTTGCGGTCGCGGACGAAGGGGCGGATGACCCCGAACCCGAGGAAGTCGCCGATGGTCGAGCGCGCGGCGCGCGCCGCCGCGGCCTCCGCCTGCGCGGTGAGGAGGTAGGTGGCGGACGCGCCGGCCGTGCCGGGCGAGCCGGGCGCCACCTCGGGGGAGGAGCCGCCTGGGCTGACGGGGTAGTCGGCGTCGGTGCTCATGCCTCGATGTTCCCTCCGCGGTCGACCGCGAACGCCCGCACGGTGATCGTAGTCCCGATCCAGCCACCCGTCCGCCGGACCGTGAAGCGGAAGCCCGAGTCGGGGCCGACCGTCGTAGGCAGGACGGTGGAGCCGGCGAGGTAGCGGGCGGTGAACGAGGCGCCGTCGTAGACCAGCTCTTGCGTGCCGTCCGAGAAGGCGACGGCGATCAGGTTGCGCGCGAACAGGCCGCTGTCGTCCGTGATGTCGAAGTCGATCGGGGCGGTCGAGGCGATCAGGGTGCCGGGGGTGGGCGCGAAGTTCTGCACCACCGGCGCCACCGTGTCGGGCGCGGGGCCGGCGGGCGTCGCGGTGTAGCCGCGGATCACGGTGAGCGCCGCGAGGCGCGCCGGGCTCACGACGGCCGCCCCCGAGACGGGGGAGGTGACAAACAGCGATCCGGCGAAGTTGGCCATGTCAGGTGAGCGGCGTCGTCCCGTTCTCGAACGGGATCAGGAGGTCGTTGCAGTACACGAACCGCTCACCTCCGACATCGATCGAGTCGGGGTAGTCGCGGTCGATGCCCTGCAGCCTGATCGTCGCAGTGAACCCCTTGGGGCCTACCTGCGTCGCGAGTCGCGTGACGCGCGCGAGGAGGATCGGGACGCCGGAATCTGCCCCGTCGCGCGGGTCCGTCCCCACGCCGCTCGACGCGTCGTACTGAGGATAGGAGTGATCGGAGTTGGCCGGCGAGTGGTCATACATCGCGCCCTGGAAGGAGACGAACGACTCCGACTGCCCGTTCGTTCCGTTCATGCAGAACCAGGAGCGGACCGCGGTCGTTCCGCCCTGCCACGCGCCCACTGTGATGGTGAGCGCGAAGGGGTTGCTGGGGATGTTACCGCTCGCCCCGATGATCCACAGTGACGGGTCCGGCTCCCCCGTCGTCGGCACGGCACGCGTGCCGACAAGCTCGGGGTAGGAGCCGACCGCGAGCGGCTCGTGCGCGAGTATGGAGTAGGGGTTCCCGGAGCCGTTCGTGTTCGTCCAGCACCGCCACGGGTAGACGCCGACCGTCGCACCGATCGGCGTGGTGTCGCCGGTCAGGTGCTGACGGTAGGTGCCGTCCGTCAGGAAGAAGGTGGTGTTATGGATCGACTGCTCGTCCGTCGCGGTCGGGCGGGTGGTCGCGCCGCCGCCGGTGAAGCCGTCGAGGGCGGAGACGGCTATCTCCCAGTTGATGTTCGTCGTCGCCCGCTGGATGCACACCGAGTACTCGCCGCCCGGGTCGACGGCAGTGAAGTAGGCGTCGTTGTTTCCGAGCCCGCCGGCGACCGCCGCGCCGCTCGTGATCGTGTTCGTGCCGGGCGTGGTCCCGTCGCTCGTCTGCGTGATGGAGAACCCCATCTGATCGCGCAAGAAGACGAGCAGGTTGAACATGGCGATCGCGCCGGTGGCGGGGGAGAGGTTGACGGTTGAGACCTTTGCCATGCTCGTTCTCCTACTCGGTGTTCCCGCTCGCGTCGACGGCGAAGGCGCGCACGGTGATCGTGGTGCCGATCCAGCCGCCGGTACGGCGCAGCGTGTAGTGGAAGCCGGAGTCGTTCCCGATCGTCGTCGGCGTGACCGACGAGCCGGACAGGTAGCGTGCGGTGAACGCGACGCCGTCGTAGGCCAGCTCCTGCGTGCCGTCCGAGAAGGCGACCGCGATCATGTTCCGCGCGAAGGTGCCGGAGTTGTCGGTGATGTCGAAGTCGACGGGGGCGGCGGCCGCGATCAGGGTGCCGGGCGTCGGAGTGAAGTTCTGGATCACGGGTCGGACCACATCGGCGCCGCCCGCGGGCGGCTCGCAGTACAGCGAGAAGCCGGTGACCGAGCCCTGGCCGCCGCCCGTCGTCTTCATCGGCGGACCGGGGAGCGCGAACCCGGAGGGCACGGCACTCTGATTCTCGTTCGTCGCCTGCGCAGCCATCACAGTATCGGGGTAGTGGCCCCGTCCCAGATGAGCCACAGCGCGCCGAAGAGTCCGGGCTGATAGACCTTCGTGAGTCCGGTGTCGGTGTCCATCGCGTTGAGGCCCGTGCCGGACACGGCAGCGAGGAGTCGCGAGCGACCCTTGTACGCGCCGCGGGCGGAGCCGGGGTTCTTCCCCGTCGGCGGCGCCTGGTAGGTCGCGTCGTCGGCGCAGTGGAACCAGTCCACGCCAGCGATGACGTCAAAGTCGCCGTCGTAGATGTTGAAGCTGGAGGCGTTCAGGATCTCGACCCCGCTCGACGCCAGTGCGAGGTCTCCGATCATCACGCTCCACATGACTCGCTCCGTCGCCGGCGTCCGCTGGAACGCCATCGGGAAGGAGGCGCCGGTGATCGCCACGTGGTCGGGGAACTTTGCTGACGACGCCCACCGCGCCTCACGAACGCGGGCCGAGTGCCACAGCGTCTGCACGGTCGAGACCTCGTTGCCCCAGCACCACACGACGGCGGGATCGCCGTCGCCGGCCTCCGTGTTCGTCAGGACGTCGAGCATGATGCCGCCGCAGTAGTTGCCGCCGGGCGATGGACGACAGGCCGCGTAGAACGCGTAGCCCTCCGCCGCGCCACCGATGCAGTAGTCCCACACCTGCGCGCCCGCCGCCGTCCCCGTGAACTCCTCCCCGTTGTTCGTGCCAGTTCGGTTCGTCCCGAGGATGATCACCTCCTCGGAGCCGGTCGGCGCAACGGTCGGACTCGGCGCGCCGTCGCCGCTGTTCACGAAGCCGCCGGCGTAGGCGTAGCGGACGATCCAGTCGTCGTTGTGGGAGGGGTTCGTCTGCTGGAAGATGAACTCCCGACCGTTCGGCGCGACGATGCGGAACCAGGACGCGAGCGTCCCGAGACCGTTCGCGAGCGCGCCGCCGTAGGTGGAGGTCGTGAGTACGTCGCCCGACGGCCCCGCCGCGAGGCCGTCGCCCGACTGCGGCACCGTCCACCCGGCCGCCTTCAGCAGCGTCTTGAGCTGGAGGATGCCGGCGTTCACGCTCGCCTGGACACTGTTCACTGTAAAGGCAAAGGCCATCGTCTACACCACCGGCCGGGTCAGGCCGTCCCAGGGGATCGACACGAGGCCCAGCGACATGCGAGCGAAGGGCGTCGACCCGCCCTCCGGTCGCATGAAGCCGATCGAGGAGTGGCTTGTGAGGAACAGGGTCGACCGCCCCTTCTTCCCGACCTGAGTCGCGCCCGTCCCGCGCCAGTACCACACCGGGTTCTCCTCCACCTCGCCGGCGAGGTTCACGCCGGCGCCCGAGCCCACCAGGGCGCGGAACTGATGGCCGCCCCCCGCCTCCCCGCTGATCATCGTGATCGGGTAGTTCACCCATAGGTCAGTAACGCCCTTATCGTACCACCCGCGACAGCTCCCTATGTTCGTGGTCGAGGTCACGTAGCCGATGTCGATCGGGTTCGAGGAGATGTTGGCGAACACCGCGCCACTGTCCGAGTCGAACACGCACCCGACGACCGCCGGATCCGGGTCGAGGGACGACCCGTCCTGCACCACGTCGAGGAACAGGACGGTGCTGTAGCCCGCCTCGAAGGTGGACCTCGACCGCGCGCCGAAGAACCAGGAGAAGTTCTCCGCGGTGCTGCCTACGAGGACGTCCACGTAGACGGTGCCGTCGCCGCCGTTCAGGAAGAAGTTGGCGGTGTTCGCCGCGATGACCTGCTCGTCCGCCGCGGTCGGCCGAACCGAGGTGGTGGGCGCGCCGCCAGTGAAGCCGATGTCGTCGGACGAGTACAGGATCGTGACCCGCCCGTTCGTCGCGCTGTCGTTGTGGACGAGGAACTCGCGACCGGGCGTGCTGTTCGTGCAGCGGATCCGGTACCAGGCGCCGGTGTTATCGAGGGACCCGGCGTAGGGACCGCCGGCGTCGAGGACGTCGCCGCCGAGGTTCACGCCGCCGACGCCATCGCCGGAGCCGAAGACGACCCAGTCGAAGGAGGCGACGAGCGCCTCCTTCAGCATCCACAGGGCCTCGCCGTACGTCGCCGGCGCCTGGTTCGGTGAGAGAGTGTAGGCCACGGCGCGATTCTACTCGGCGTCCGCCTCAAGGGCGAGTGCCGCGCCGTAGCCGCGGAGCGCGATGGCCGTCGCCTCCTCAGGCACGAAGGCCATCGGGTCGTCGTTGAGCGGGGAGTCGGGGTGCGAGACGTTCAGGTGGATGTACCTCATACCCTCCGCGTCCGCGTGCCCCGCCTCGACGAGCGAGTTGATCCGCTGCGTGTAGCGCAGGTCGACCCAGGTGAGGCGGTGGATCGCCAGCTCCAGCGAGCGGAGGAGGACGTCGACGGTCGACAGCTCCTGCGTCGCCTCCCGCACCATCGGGCGCGGGTGCGGCGTGTTCGCGATCGACAGGTCGACGTGCGTCGCTCCCGCATCGATGGCGGCGCGTAGCGGCGTGACGACCTGGATCCCGCCGTCGACGCACCACCGGCCGCGGACGAGGCGCGGGCGGAAGATGCCCGGGTTCGCGGACGAGGCATAGACCGCCTCCCACAGCGGCACGTAGGTCTCGTCGACGGTGAAGTAGGCGACGGCGCCCGGCGCCCCCTCCTCCACGTCCGCCGCCTCACCCGGCGGCTGCGTCAGTGCGGAGATGCCGATGCGCAGTTGCTTCCCCGACGCCGCGACCGCGCGCGCGTCGAGGTGCCTCTTCAGCAGCTCGATCGTCGGGTCGGAGTTCATCGCCGCGGAGTCCCAGAGTGCGTGCACCCTCCCGAGCGGGAAGTGGCGCCGGAGGAGGTCCGACGTCCTCACGCCCAGCGCGAGGGTGTGGAACATCGCCGCGGCGTCGGTGAGGTCGTGGAACATGGCGACCGCCGCCGCCGCGAAGGCACCGGCCGACACGCCGGCCGCGCCCGCGTACTGCACGCCCGCCTCCGCGCGGCGCCTGAGGTACCCGGCGTGCCACGCCGACCCCGCCGACCCGCCCCCGGAACCAGCCCACCACCTGACATCGCTCGCCATCGTGCCTCCGCCCGCGAGGCCTCCCCTTGCCGTGCGTCCGAGGAGCCTACCGCGCCCGTCGGCACCCGACCAGTGGGGGCACCCGCCGCGCCGCGCCACGCGCCCGCCACGGCCCTGCGCCCCCGGTGCCCGGCCATCGACGCCCGCGGGGCGTGGCGGGCGGCACAGGGCCGCCCAGGGGCACGGGCGGGGCGCGTCGGCGCGGCCCCTCAGTGGCCCTGTGTCGCCAGGGGCCGGGCGTCCGCCCGACCGGCCGGGGTTCCCCGGTCGCGGCCGACACGGCGGCGGGTGCGCGGCGGCCCGGGGGTCAGACGGGGATGGCGGCCCGGACGGTCGCGAGGACATCGACGAGGTCGGCGACGGTCGCCGCCGCCACCTCAACGTCCTCCCCGATGTCGCCGAGGGTGGGGATCTCAGGGAGGCCGGGCACGAGACCTATGAAGGTGTTTATCACCGCGATCAGGTCGTCGACCGGACCCGAGCCCGCCTTCAGGTTCGCGAGCTGCGCGGCTAGCTGCTCGTCCGCGCACGCGACCGCGTCGCGCAGCTCATCGAGGTTCTGCTCCTCCGCGATGGCCGCCGCGTCCGCGATGGCCGCCGCCTGCTGCGCGAGGCCCTGCAGCGCCTCCGACACGCCCGACAGGTAGGCGATGATCACATCGATCAGGCCGAGGATCATGAGCGGCACCGAGAGCTGCGGGATGAGGGAGGCGAGCTTCGCCACCTTCTGGATCAGGTTCGCGACCGCGTCGACCACGGCGCCCGGGTTCGTCACGAGGCCCGGCACCGCCTCGGCGAAGTCCTTGATCGACAGCACCGCGCCGATGATGTCGAAGATGGGGGTGAGCGGCGCGAGGACGGCGGAGCACTGCGCCATCATCTGCTTGCTCAGCTCCAGCGGCGTCGGCCCCCCGGACGTCGGCACCTGTGCGCATAGGCGCGCGCCGCCCGGGAACGTCACGCACAGGTCCTGACTCCTGACCACTACCTCGGGACACTCGATCGCCATCGCCGCCTCCTAGATCGGCCCACCCGCCGGGAGCACCGGGCGGCCGTTGATCGTCACGTTGAGGCCCTGGATCTGGATCTGGCCGATGCTCTGGATCGTGATGCTCGCCGTGGCCTTCACCGACAGGGCGCGGGTGAGCCCGTTGAACTCGATCGCGTCCAGGCCCGCGCTGAGCTTGTCGGTGATCAGGAAGCCGGGCGTGTCGATCGAGTCGTCCATCACGATCAGCCACCGCTCGGTCTCGATCACCTTCACCTTCGGCGCCTGGTCCGGCGACTTGCTCGTGATCCGACTGTTGAGTGACGACGAGCCGCCGGGCGCGTTCCAGACGCCGGCGATGTAGTGCGGGTGGTCGACGTCGCCCTGGTGGAAGAAGCACGCGACCTCCGAGCCCACGTCGGGCACGAAGTAGATCCCGCGCGCCGCGCTCCCGCCCCCGATGGTGAACGGGTGCGCCCACGCCGACTGCGGGTCGATGAGGCCCGGCACGCGGAACCGCACGCGCCCGATCTTCTTCGGGTCGTCGTTCGCCATGACGACGCCGCGGTAGACGGCGGTGAAGCGCGGATCGTGCTCGTCGTGCTCGCCAGCCATCAGAGGCCCTCCAGCGGGGTGATCACATCGCTCCTAACGCGCGACCGAACCTCCCGCCCCTGCTCGTCGAAGTACGCGGTGCGCGTCCTCCGCGACTCCGGGTCTACCACGTCACGCTGCGTGAGCGGCGGAGGTCCGTCACCGTCCGCATGCTCGCCCGTCGCCCCCTCCGGCGCCTCGCCGGTGTTCAGGCGCGCACGCTGCGCCGGCCCCGGGTCGAGCAGCTCGACGCCCGGCGCGGCGCGCGACGTGGTCGAGTGGCCGCCGTGTCCGTCGGAGACACACTTGATGCTCATGGTGTAGCCGCCGCCCACCTTGTGCACTACCTCCTTCACGTAGTAGCGGACCGACAGGCGGCGCCCGAGCCCCTCCATCTGGATCACCGTCTTCGCGAGCATGAGCGGGTCGCCGATGGCGTCGAAGGCCAGCTTGACGGCGACCTGCTGGTGCCTCCGCTGCCGCCCCGCCGCGACCCGCGCCGCCTCCGCCGCGTCGGGTGACGCGGTCGGCTGCGTCTCCTCCTGCGCCACGCGCTCCTCAACGCGCGACGCCCGCGTCTCCGGGTCGATGATCTCTATGATCTCAGCGAGCGCCTCACGCGCCCGGCCGACCGAGTCGGAGGCGGACGTGTCCGCCGTGGCGTCAACGTCCTCACCCTCCTCCGCATCGCGCGCCACGACGCGCACGCGCCCCGGCCGGGCGGTGATGTCGTTCTCCACGTTGAAGGAGATCATCTCGCCCATGACCGGATCGGTGTACCAGCGGAACCGGCGCACCGGCCGCTGCCCCGTCCGCCGCGAGTGGAAGTGGAAGCCGTCGAAGTCGACGTAGAACTCGAACCCCTCCTCGCGCGCCATGCGCATCAGGAACTGCGCGTCCGTCTGCCGCGCCTGCGTGATGTGCGCGAGTACGACCTGCGTGTCCTCCACGTCTTGCGCGTCGTCGCCATACCCCGCCTCGCGTGCGATCCGCCGCACGACGTCGGAGCGGCGCATGCCGTCGAACACGCGGCACCGCGTGACTCGGTTCAGCAGCACCGACTCCGCGCGCGCCTCGATGTCGAGCGCGAGCGCCCCAGTCACCTTCGTGATGATCAGCCGCCGCTCCGGCGCCATCCGACCGGGGTAGCCCCAGCGCGCGGTGATCGCCGTCCCCTTCTTCCAGATGGGATCGTCGAAGTGCTCCAGGTTGAAGTTGTCGACGGTGAGCTTGAGCTTGTCCGCCTGCCTCTCACTGTCGGTGTACTCGAACGACAGGAGGCGCGCGGCACCGCCGGGCGAGGGGTCGCCGGCGCCGCGACCGTCGACCACGAGGACGCGCTCCGCCGTCCCCGACTCCGACTCGACGCTGACCC
>Ga0307379_10005496_pt1 | contig 17641 bp, 16 predicted proteins | sample UN2MG_FD_202237 | JGI IMG/M metagenome (GOLD analysis project Ga0307379, IMG submission 202237) | Soil microbial communities from Risofladan, Vaasa, Finland - UN-2 | ecosystem: Environmental > Terrestrial > Soil > Coastal area > Acid sulfate soil | place: Finland: Risofladan, Vaasa | collected... | reverse complement strand
TCTCCGTTGTCATTGGACTGCTGGCCGCTTTCTACCTCGACCTCCCTGCTTCGGCGACCGTGGTCCTTCTGTCCTTTCTCTTCTTCGGAGTCTCTTTTCTCCTGCGAAGGAGGAGAACCGTCTGACGCGGCTCAGTCGAGAAGCGTGGCCAACGTCTCCTTAAACACCGTATAGGCTTTTTCACCGTATAGACAGAAAACAACCTCTCCGGGATGCTCGTTTTCTCTCAAGAAGTCCCGGGTGAGGCGGAGCATGATCCGGCTGCATTTCTGAAGAGGGAAGCCATAGATGCCTGTGCTGATGGCCGGAAAGGCGAGACTCTGGATTTTCCTGTCTCTGGCGATCTGGAGGCAGCTCAGCGTCGCTCCGCCCAGCTTGGCTTCTTCATCACCTTCGCCGTTGACGGGGCCAACGGCATGAATGACGTAGCCAGCTTTGAGGTTTCCGCCGCCGGTGATCACGGCCTGGCCCACCCCGATCGGCGCCAGCCGGTCACACTCCGCCTGAATCGAAGGACCTCCAAAGTTCCGAATGGCGCCGGCGACGCCTCCACCGAGCTTCAGCTGTTTATTGGCGGCGTTGACCACGGCTTCGACATCAAGGAGGGCGATATTGCCTTCGACAATCCTGATCCTTGGGTCTGTTTTTGCCTTTTCGCTCATTGGTTTTCTCCTCCGGATCGGATGACTATTTTAACGAAAAAAAATCCCCTTGAGAAGGCGCCGACTTGGACATGTGTATTGGCCGGAGTAACGGAACGTCGGGAGGATCGGTCGCCGACCGGGCGCAGGGCTAACTGGGGGCGTAGACGGCCACTTTGTTCTTGCCGTTCTTCTTGGCCCGGTAAAGGGCCTCGTCGGCCAACGCGACCAGCTCATCCGAGCTCTGTCCGAATTCAGGGTACGAGGTCACTCCGATGCTGATCGTAAAGAGGATGTCCTCTTTGCGAGAATCCACCCGAAACGGGTAGAGTGAAATCCTCAGTCTGAGCCGCTCGGCCAGGATCCCGGCCTCTTCCTTATCGGTCTCAGGAAGGACAACGAGAAACTCTTCTCCGCCATAGCGGGCGGCGATGTCCGAGGGCCGGATGGTCTCGGTGATCAACTGGCTGAAATAGCGGAGCAGGTGATCGCCGGCGGTGTGCCCATAACGGTCATTCAGCCCCTTGAAATTGTCCAGGTCGATCATCAGCAGGCTCAGCTCGTGGTCGTAACGCTTGGCACGATAGAATTCCTCCTCGAGCCTCTTGCGGATGTAGGCCTTGTTGAACAGCCCGGTCAACCCTTCGCGGATGATCATGCTGTTCATTTTCTCGCTGACGGCCAGGCCGCTCAGACAGATCAGCAGGATGATGACCATGCCGAACGTCAGGATAAAACGGCTCATCGGCCGGAAGCCGACCTGCTCCCAATACTGGGGTATGAAATCGGCCAACGAGGTGTAAACGAGGTAACCCACGTCCAGGATGATGATAGCCCAGAGCCGGGTGCGCAGGCTTCGGGTGACGACGGGCAAGCGGGCACTCACTTTGCTCTTTCCTTCCTCGAATTCAATCTTGTCGGAAAGGCCGGATAAGAGCAATAATCGAAAAGGGTGAAACCTAGGGTGAATTTCGTTCTCTTCGGCTCATCGCAAGGGGTGAGGCATCATTGTTCAGGTTTTATCCAGAACCTGTTCGACCAGAGCTCGGACCTCCGCTCCGATCTGGACGGCCTTCTTCACCAGCTCGCCCGCCTTCTTCGAGACCTCTTTCTTGAAGCTCTCGTCCTGGATGCCGGGCAGGTTGATCTTGACGTTGTAAAATGCCCCCGCGGCTGCCGCCTCGGCGGCGACCGCGGCCACTCCGGCGTCACTCAGGGAGTTCTTATTCCCTTTTTGGGCGACGGTCCTGGCCAGCTCCAGGAGGGGCCCGCATTTTTCCAGGACACTCAAGGGGACAAGCGTCGCCTGCCGGGATGCTTTCTCGACCGCCGCCTCTTTTTTCTTAGCCTGGTCCTCGCTGCCCTTGGGAAGACGGAAGGCCTCCATGACCTGGTTGAAAGCGCGGGTGTCCTCGTCCACCGCCAGCAACAATCCATCCTTAAGCTCCTGGGCTCTCAGAGCGACCTCCTTCATCTCCTCCGAGACCTCCTCGTAGCCCTTTTTTCCAACGGTCAGGTTGGCCACCATCGAGGACAAAGCGGCCGATAGGGCGGCTCCAAGGGCGGCCGCACTCCCCCCGCCGGGCGTCGGCGAGTCCAGGGAGACTTCGTCGGCAAATTCCCTCAGGCTGAGCCCAAGCAGGGAAGGCCCCCCGTCCTTGAACCGGTTTTCGATGATCTTCTTGTCCGCGTCGAACGGGGAGACATCGTTGAGCCCGAGCGAGATGACCGCCGTCCGAATCAGTTCGCCCGCAGGAACTCCGGGGCTTTTCCTTTGCTTTTCGAGATAGAAGCGGCCGGCCATGAGCAGGGCTTCCCTGGGGATCAGCCCCACGAGTTCGCTCCCCGTTACCCTCAGCCCGAGCTTGTCCGCCTCTCTAACCGCCTCGTCGAAAACGAGATGGACCGGAGTCTCTTTATAATTGGTGAAATTGATCGAGATTTGGGCGACACCGTAGTCTTCGATATACCAGCCGACCGCCTTGACGTGCTTGAACCGGCCGGGAATATTGACCGCCTTGCCTTCGGCATCCCGAATGATGTTGCTCTCGGCGTCCCGCTGCGCCCGGCCGCTCTCCCGGAGGTTGAGGGCAATCTCGTGGGCCAGCCGACGGTCGCGGGTATTCAAGTTGATATTATAGGCGATGAGGAACTCGCGGGCGCCGACGACGGTCGCTCCGGACCGGGGATTGAAGACGGGATCGCCATAATCAGGCGACCACTGGGGATCCTTGAGTTTTTCGGCCAGTCCTTCGTACTCGCCGGCGCGGATGTTGGCCAGATCCCGGCGCTCCGGCTTCGTCGCCGCCTCCTCGTAAAGGTAGACGGGAATCCCGAGTTCTTTCGCCACCCGCTCACCGAGCTCCTGGGCGAGCCGGACACAGTCGTCCATGGTGACTCCCGAAACCGGCACAAAAGGACATACATCCGTGGCTCCGATCCGGCTGTGCGCTCCCTTATGCTGCCGCATATCGATCAACTCGGCGGCTTTGCGGATCGCTCGGAAGGCCCCCTCTTTAACGCCTTCCGGTGAGCCGATGAACGTCACCACCGTCCGGTTGGTCGATTCACCTAGGTCGACATCGAGGAGCTTGACCTCGGGGGTCCGCTCGATCTCCTGGGTGATGGTCCTGATTTTTTCCCCATCACAACCTTCGCTGAAATTGGGAACGCACTCCACAAGCTTCATTCCTCGACTCCTTTGATCAAAGTGTAGAGAAGGACTCCTTTCAGATCGTAAACCTCCAGCCGATCGATATCACGAAGGTGGTCGAGGAGGACGCCCTTGTCCCCGACGATGACAACCACCGGTCTCGGCTGAAAATATTTCTGAGCCACTTCGAATATCCGATCGGCGTCAACTTGCATAATGCTGTCATAGAACCTGTTCCAGTAAGCATCGCCTAACGAAAAAGTGACCAGGTCGGCGACCCGCCGGCTGAACTCGCCCGGCCGACTGATCCGGATAGGAAAATGCCCGATCAGATAGGATTTCGCCTGTTCGAGCTCAAAGGTCGAAATCTTCTCTCCTGAGACGCGGTCGAGTTCCAGGGTGATCTCGCCGATGGAGGCGAAGGCGGCCGAAGGGATGACCGTAGCGGTGACCACATAGGCTCCGCCGCTGCGGAAGAGATCCATCTCGCTGAAGGCATTGTAAGCGTATTCTTTTGTTTCGCGGAGGTTCATAAACAGACGGCTGAAGGGGGTTCCCCCGAGCAATTGATTGAGCACGGCAAAGGGGAAGTAATCGGGATTGGCCAACGGAAAAATGACGTTTCCGACGATCAGAGTGGCCTCTTTAACCCGGGGAAGATCCACGAAGCAAACCTTATCTTCATCCCGGACATCGAGAGAGGGGAGGAGGGGTCTTTCCACCTCTCTCCTAGGCCAGATATTGAGAAAGTGGCTGACCTTGCGCACGGCAACGGCCAGGTTCAGGTTGCCCGTCAGGACGAGCACGGCATTATTGGGCCGGTAATAGAGATCATAGAAGGACTGGATATCCTTTCTGGCAAAGCTCCTGAAGACATCCTCGCTATAACAGAACTTGCGGTAAGGATGCTCTTGGAACAGGATCCGGAGGAGCTGTCGCCGACCGACAAACTCCGGATCCCGCTGCTTCTGCCGAAGATCATAGAGGAGAATCCGTTTGAGGGCGACAACCTCGCGCTCGCTGAAATCCGGCTGGAGAACCATCAGGCTCAGGATTTCCATGGCCTGGTCCAAATAATCTTCCAGGAACTGGAAGGAGAAGCGGGTGCAATCGGGCGTCGTCGTGACGCTGAAAGTCCCGCCGACCGCCTCGATCCGCTCCTCCAGGTCCGCCGCCGAGACCAGGGAAGATCCTCGACTCAACATCTCGGCCGTGAAGGAGGCAAGACCGGGCAGATCGTCCGGCGACTGGCTCTCGCCGGCCATAATGACGAGTTCAAGGCTGAAGAACGGCTGGTCGTTTCGAGGAGCTACGGCGACCGTCAGTCCGTTCATCAGCGTCATCGATTCGATCTGGGGGAGCTGGAGCTCGAGCAAGGGGTCGGGGATGGGCGGCGATTTCCTGAAGCGTTCCTGAGCGGAGGACGAAACCAGGAGGAGGAGAGCCCCACCGCAGACCCACCAGGCCTTCTTCATCTTGACTCCACGTTCAGAACAACGCTGTTCTCGGGGACAAGATAACGATTGACGATCCCGCGGAGCTCGTAGGCGCTGACCCGCATGTATCTGGCCAGCTGCCCGGGGAGGCCCTCCAGACCAGGCGGCGAGAAGACCATCTCCGCCAGGAACAGAGCTCTATCCAAAGGAGAGGCGAAGCGGTTGACATAATCCCGCTTGAACATATTCTTGGCCCTGGTCAGCTCCTCGGAAGAGACATCAACGACACGGAGTTTGCTGAACTCGGAGGAGATGCTCCTCTGGGTGAGCTCGACCATGGTCTTATTGTTATTCATGGTGAAGAGCTTCATGACCGCCACGTCTTTCCGCTTCTCGATCCCGCCGGTCAGGTAGAGGGCCAAGCCTTCCTTCTTGACCAGCTTTTTTTGCAGACGGGCGCTCTTTCCCTTGAAAAGGAGGTAGTCCAAAATGGTCAGGGCATAGTCATCACGCGAAAATGGCGGAGCGACCCGATAGCCCAGGTGAAAGGCCGGCGAGGGAGCCAGAGGTTCGACGAAGGACTGGACCACTTCCTCCTTTTCCGGAGGCCGGGGCGGCAGGAAGAGAGGCAGTTTCTTGCCCGGAGCGATGGTCTCGAAATATTTCTCCACCATCTCCCTGGTCGTGGTGAAATTGATATTCCCGACCACAACAAGGACGGCATTGTTGGGGACATAATAGGTTTCGTAGAAAGCCCGGGCGTCCTCGACATCCAGGCGGAATATATCCTCCTCCCGTCCCAGGATATTGTGTCCATGGGCGAAATCGGGATAGAGCAGACTGTCGAAAACGAGCAGACTCTCCAGATAGGGCTCGACCGTCTTCCTCTGGACGATCCCGTCGAGGATGGCTTGTTTCACCCGCTCCACCCTGGCCGCGTCGATTTCCAGCGTCTTCATCCGGTCGGATTCAAGCCAAAGAACCAAGGCCAGCTGGTTGGCGGGCACCGTCTGGTAGAAATAAGTGATGTCCTCCGTGGTGCTGGCGTTCGGCTCTCCGCCAGCCCGGTTGATGAAGCTGAGGTGCTGTAACGGGCCGACGTTGAGCGATCCCATGAACATCATATTCTCGAGCAGGTGGGCCAATCCGGTCTTCCCCGGCTGCTCATGAAGGGACCCGGCCTGGTAGGCCAGCACGACCGAAACCAGTGGGAGGGAATCATCCTCAGAGAGGACCACCTGGAGCCCGTTCCTAAGAGCATAGCGGGAGAAGGGGAAGGGAAACCCCGTTTCTTCTTGAACGGACGGGAGGAGCAAGCCGGTCGCCAGGAAAAGACAAAAACCGGCCCAGACATATCGTTGTGGCGTCATTTTCTTCTTCGGTCTTGGCGACGTTCTCTAAAATAACACAAAGGCAATCAAAAATTCAATTTCTCCCCGCCGTTGAAAAATGGCGAAACTTGATATAATATGCGAGTTTATCAATAGCCTGAATCGAGGAGGCCGAACATGAGCCAGTCCGGGAAACATCTCTTTACCTCTGAATCTGTGACCGAAGGACATCCGGACAAGATCTGCGACCAGATCTCTGATGCCGTCCTGGATGACCTCATCGCCCAAGCCCCGAAAAGCCGGGTGGCCTGCGAGACCCTGGTGACGACAGGCCTCGTCTTGATCGCCGGGGAAATCACGACCGACGGCTATTGCGATTTCCAAAAGCTCGTCCGGGGCGTCATCCGGGACATCGGCTATACAAAGGCCATCTACGGATTCGACTACGAAACATGCTGCGTCATCTCATCTATCCACGAGCAATCACCCGATATCGCCGCCGGCGTCGATGAGTCCACGGAGCACGAGCAGGGCGCCGGGGATCAAGGCATCATGTTCGGCTATGCCTGCCGGGAGACAGAGGAGATGATGCCCTTGCCGATCGTCCTCGCCCACGGGCTCGTCCGCCGTCTCAGCGAGGTCCGCCGGGACAGAGCCCTGCCCTTCCTGAGACCGGACGGGAAATCTCAGGTGACAGTCGAGTATGAAGGCGACGTCCCCAAACGCGTTGAAGCCGTCGTCCTCGCCGCCCAGCACAACTCCACGGTCAAGATGAGCGACCTCCAGGATGGCCTCTTGAAAATGGTCGTCCGCAAGGTCATTCCCGCCGGGATGATCGATAAGAAGACCAAAATCATCATCAACGGAACGGGCCGGTTCGAGCAGGGCGGCCCTCTGGCCGATACCGGGATGACCGGACGCAAGATCATCGTCGACACATATGGCGGTGTGGGAAGCCACGGCGGCGGAAGTTTCTCGGGCAAAGATCCATCGAAGGTGGACCGCTCCGGCTCTTACACGGCCCGGTATATCGCCAAGAACGTCGTCGCCGCCGGGCTGGCCGACAAGCTGGAGGTCCAGCTCGCCTATGCCATCGGCGTGGCCGAGCCCGTGTCGCTTATGGTCGAGACGTTCGGCACGGCCAAGATCCCCGAGGATAAAATCAAAGAGTTGATCAGGGCGCATTTCGCCCTCAAGCCCAAGGCGATGAGCGATGCCTTGGACCTGCTCCGGCCCATCTACCGGAAGACCTCCGTTTACGGACATTTCGGCCGCACCGAACCCGAATTCACTTGGGAGAAAACAGATAAGGTCAAGGCGTTGCGCCGGGATGCCGGGCTCCGCTGAGGGCCTCGGCCGCCGTTTGTGTCCCAAGGACAGGGGAGGAATCGGCGAGAACATTCCGGGACGCCGCAGGGGAATCCACCAAGGGAAGGAAGAACATGGAATACGACGTCAGAGACCTCAGAATGGCCTCTCAGGGCCGGCTCAAGATCGAATGGGCGGGACGATTTATGCCCGTCCTCGATTCCATCAAGAAAAAATTCGCCCGGCAGAAACCGCTGCGCGGGCTTCGGATCTCGGCCTGCCTCCATGTCACCAGCGAGACCGGCAATCTGATGGAAGCCCTGAAGCTGGGCGGCGCCGATCTGCGCCTCACTGCCTCCAACCCTCTGAGCACCCAGGATGACGTCGCCGCCGCCATGGTCAAATACTTGCGCCTGCCCGTATTCGCCATCAAGGGCGAGGACAACGCGACCTACTATCGGCATATCAACAAAGCCATCAATCATCGTCCCCAGATCACCCTGGACGACGGGGCGGACCTGGTCAGCACCCTCCACTCCCGCCGCCGGGCGTTGCTCAAGAACGTCGTGGGCGGGACAGAGGAGACGACCACCGGTGTCATCCGCCTGAGAAGCATGGCCGCCAAGGGAGTCCTTGACTATCCCATCATCGCCGTCAATGACGCCAACACCAAGCATCTCTTCGATAACCGTTACGGAACCGGACAGAGCACGATCGACGGAATTCTCCGGGCGACGAACATCCTCCTGGCCGGTCTCCACTTCGTCGTCGCCGGTTATGGCTGGTGCGGCCGGGGAGTGGCCATGCGGGCGAAGGGAGCCGGTGCCATAGTGATCATCTGCGAGGTCGATCCGCTGCGGGCGCTGGAGGCCGTTATGGACGGTTTCGAGGTCATGTCGATCGAAGCGGCCGCTTCGGTGGGCGATGTCTTCGTCACCGTCACCGGAGACAAGGCCGTCCTCACTCGGCGGCATTTCATCAGGATGAAGGACGGCGCCATCGTCGCCAATTCCGGCCATTTCAACGTCGAGATCGATATTCCCGCTCTCGCGTCTCTGGCCAAAAGAAAACGGAGGATCCGGGAGTTCGTGGAGGAGTACGAACTGCGCAACGGCCGAAAGATCTATCTGTTAGGCGAGGGCCGGTTGATTAACCTGACGGCCGCCGAGGGGCACCCCGCCATGGTCATGGACATGAGTTTTGCCAACCAGGCCTTGAGCGTTCTCTATCTCAGCCGGAAGGGCAGGGCACTGGCCAAAGAGGTACATGGCGTTCCCCGGGAGATCGACGAACAGATCGCCCGGCTCAAACTGCGGTCGATGGGGATCCGGATCGATCGATTGAGCGCCGAGCAAAAACAGTACCTGGCGGCTTGGGAAGAGGGAACTTAGCCCCGGGCCATCCCTTTTTCTTTCTCCCGGATCGTTTTCAGGTAAGAGTCGGCGTTCTGTTTCATCTCCGGGTCGGTGATCAGAGGCAAGATCTTCTCCAGGATCTCTTCGGCGGAACGAAACTCTCCGTTCTTGAAATAGGCGGCGGCCAGGTTGAAATTGTAGGTGACGTCAACGGGGAGCTGCTTGACTGCTTCCTTGTAGCACTCGATGGCCTCGACGAACCTGTCCTGGCTCTCCATGATATATCCTTTGAGCGCATAGCCCCGGTGATAGCGGGCATTAGCCTGGAGAGCTTTCTCCACATAGAAAAGGGCGTCCTCCCAGTCCTGCCGGATCGAATACAGTCGCGCCAGGTTGTAGTAAGGCAATTCTTTGGTGGAATAGGCCGGGTCGGCAACCACTTTTTTGAACTCCGCCTCAGCCCTATCGGGGAAGCCCATCTCCTGATAGATCATGCCCAGGTTGTTGCGGGCTTCGACAAAGCCGGGAAAGATCTCCAGGCACTTCAGGAAAGCCTTCTCGGCCTCCGGGAAGTTGCCCTTCATGGAATAGACGAGTCCCAGTGCGTTCAGCGATTGAAAATGACGCGAGTCCTGGGCGAGCGCCCTTTGAAAGTACCTGATGGCCTCGTCCAAGTTGTTGTTGTTCAGGTAGAAGGCTCCCATGGAGTACTGGTATTGGGGGTCCTTCTCTCGGGCCTCCTGGAGTTTTTTCTGGGAGGAGGCGCAGGTCACCAAGCTTAGACACAATCCGATCAAAATGATTTTTGTTTTGCTTTTCTCCATCATCATTTCTTTCTTTCCTTCCTTTTTTGCTATGGCCTGCCTTCGAACCACTGATCTCGTGCCGCCATCTATTCTACCTTAAGCGCCCGCAACATCAAGTCCCGCACGGACTCCTCCGGGTTCTTGTTCTCATAGAGGACCCGGTAGACCTCCGTGCAGATCGGCATCTCGACTTCCTCCCTGCCGGCGAGGTCTCGGACGGATATGGTTGTGGTTATCCCTTCGGCGACCATTTTCGTTTCCGCCAGGATCTCGGACAGCCGTCGCCCCTTGCCCAGTTCATAGCCGACATGATAATTGCGGCTCTGCTGGGCAGTACAGGTCAGGACCAGGTCGCCGATGCCGGCCAGGCCCAGGAAGGTCTCTTTTTGGGCTCCGCAGCGGAGACCGAGCCGGGTCATTTCGGCGACGCCCCGAGTGATCAGGGCGGCACGCGGATTATGACCGAAGCGCAGGGCGTCCGAGATACCGGCGGCCACGGCAATCACATTTTTCAGCGCCCCAGCCAGCTCGACCCCGGTGACATCGCCGCTGGTGTAGGCCCGGAAATGGATATTGGAGATGAAGTGCTGGATAGTCCTGGCGGCCTCCGCATCTTCAGAGGCTATGACCACGGCGGTGGGAAGTTTTTCGGCTACCTCCCGGGCGAAACTCGGGCCGCTGAGGACGGCCAGACGGGGGCGGGCCGACCGGGAAAAGACCTCGCCCATCACCTCGGTCATCCTCTTGAGCGTACCTTCTTCTATTCCTTTGGTCAGGCTGACGACGATCTGGTGCCTTTTCAGGACGGGCGCAATATTTTCGAACAGCGGCCGGCAAAAGCGGGAGGGAACAGCCATGAAAAGGATCGGAGCAGAGGATGCCGTTCCCTGGATATCGGTAGAGAAGGCGACCTCGGACGGAAACTGGAACCCCGGCAGGAATACACTGTTCTGCCGATTCTCCTGGAGATCTTTATAAACCTCGATTTCCCGGACCCAGAGGAGTATTTTCTGATGGAGGCGTCCGAGGTGGAGGGCGAAGGCCGAACCCCAACTTCCCCCGCCGATGACCGCCGCATCCATCTAAGCTTCCTCCACGCTGATCTTCTGTCCGAGTTTTCGCTCCTCCCCCTTGACCAGCCGTTTGATGTTGACGGCGTGCCGGAGAGCGATCAGAGCAAATATGGTCAGGCCGAGCAGGGCGAGCCCTGTATCCCCACGCCAAAAGAAAACGATTAGAGGAAAGGACAGAGCGGCCAGCAGCGACCCAAGAGAGACATACCGGGTGGCCGCGACGACACCTCCAAAAACAGCCAGGCTCAAAAGAAATGGCCCGGTCGCCAACACCGCAAAGGCTCCCATGGCGGTGGCCACGCCCTTGCCGCCCCTGAACTTGATGAATACAGGGAAGCAATGCCCGAGGACGGCCATGAAAGCGACGCCGAAAGCGACTCCGCGGTCGGCCGGGAAAGTCCTCAGAGCGTACCAGACGGGAAGAGCCGACTTCAGGACATCGACGACGGCGACTGGAATGGCGTATCGCCAGCCCTTGAGCCTGAGGACATTGGTGGCTCCGGTGCTCCGGCTCCCGTAGCTGCGGATATCTTTCTTCTCCCTCAACCGGAAGATCAGATAACCGGAGGGGAGAGAACCGATAAAATAGGCTAGACCTATCCAGAATATTTTCATCCTAGAGCGAGCTCCTTGAGAACGGTGTATTCGGCTCCCGAGGGCTTGAGGATGCTCTGGAAGAAAACGAATCGGCGAACGTTCATCTCCCCGAACATCCGCTCCTGGTGTCGCTGCAATTCCTGGAGCAGCCCATCAAGGGGGGAGGGGAACTTGACCCGGCCGAGAGTGAGATGCGGACGGAAGGGCCGCCGTTCCCGCTCGAATCCCCGCTTTTCCATTTCTCTCTCGATTTCTTCCTGGAGCGAAACCAGGCCTGGGACCGGCACTGCGCCGACCCAAAAGACACGGGGATTTCGCCGTCCCGGGGGAAAAGCCCCCGTGCCCTGGAGAAGGAGCGGAAAAGGCCGATGCCGCCCGGCGATCTCTCCCAGGACTGAGGAAATCCCGGCTGCATCCTCTTCCGGGATTTCTCCCAGAAACTTCAAGGTCAGGTGCATTCCGGAATCGCCGACCCAGCGGACATTTCCGGCCAGCGGCCTGAGTTCGTCGACCAGCGCCGCCAAGCTCTTCTTCAGCGCCTCATCCAGGTCGATGGCGATGAATGTCCTCACGGCTTTTTCCTCTTCTTGGCTGTCCGAACCTCCAGGAGAAGATGACGTCTCAAGATGTCCAGGGCCTTTTGAGCGGATTGGATTTTGATCCGGTCGCGCGTTCCCGGGAACAGGTTTTTCTGGACTTCGGTGCCGCCCCGCCAGGCGAGGGCGATGAAGACAAGGCCGACGGGTTTGTCCGAAGTCCCACCCGATGGACCGGCGATCCCGGTGACAGACAAGCCGAAGTCGGCCCGGGCGCGTCTGCGCACGCCGTGGGCCATGGCCTTGGCTGTCTGAAGACTGACCGCGCCGTGAGTTTCGATCAGCTCAGACGAGACAAACAACAGGTCGATTTTGGCGGCGTTGCTGTAGGCGATTACCCCTTCCCGGAAATACGCGGAGCTCCCGGGCACATTGGTCAAACGGTGGCCGATCAAGCCGCCGCTGCATGATTCGGCAACGGCCAGCGTTTTATTCGATTTTCTCAGCAGCCCGCCGACCACTTCCTCTAACGATTCTCCGGTCTGGGAGAAAACGTAGTCTCTTATTCGGCGGGCCAGCCGGGACTTCAGCCGTCGGAGCTTACGCTCGGCCAGGAGAGGGCTCACCGCCGAGAAAGCTGTCAAATGAACTTCGATCTGTCCGGGAGAGGCGAGAACGGTCACGTTCAGGTCATCCCTTCGCGGATAAAGGTCTGAGATGAGCGTTTCAACCATCGATTCCGCCAGCCCCGTCGTCTTGAGGATTCCGCGGACAAGAAAGCCGCGGCGCTTCTTTGTCAGGACAGGCCAGACATTCTCTTCACACATGAGTTTGAGCTCGTGCGGAGGTCCGGGAAGAAGGATGAGCAGTCTTCGGCCCACGGTCAGCCATTGCCCCGGAGCGGTCCCGTTCTTGTTCGGGATGACCTCGGCGCCTTTAACGACATAAGCCTGTTTCCTGTTGGCCGCCGAAAGGGGAATCTGGCGCCGCCGCAAGCGGGTCTCGAGCGCCTTGAGAGTATCTTTGTCAAGGACCAGCTTTCTGCGCACCGTCCTGGCCACGACTCTGGTGGTGATGTCGTCGCTGGTCGGACCCAATCCGCCCATGACGAACACCAGATCTGTCCGCCGCAGCGCTTCACGGAGCCGCAGCCGCAGGTCATTCTCCTGGTCACCCACGATCGTCTTGAAAGCAACCTCCCACCCCAATTCGTTGAGGCGGGCGCTGAGATAGAGAGAATTCGTATCCAGGAAATCGGGGCCGAGAAGCTCGGAGCCGACGGCGATGATCTCGACTCGGCCGGGAAGCACTTTTTTCACTTCAGGTAAATGAAGAGGTGGAGGACCGCCTTGGCCATCAGGGCGGCCAAGAGGTCATCGGCCATGATACCCCAACCGGCAGGAAGCCTCTCCGCCCGGCGGATGGGAAAGGGCTTGACGATGTCGAAGAAACGGAAAAGCAGGAAGCCGGCGATGAGGGATGTCCACTCGGGAAGGACAAAGAGGAGGACGAGGAGCTGGCCGGCCGCCTCATCGATGACCACGCAACTGGGGTCTGTTCTCTTCAGCTCGGAGGAATAGAAAGAAGCGGCGTGCGTACCCAGGATCAGGAGAGCGCACAGGATAAGAAGAAGATACGGCCAGCCCAGACCATGGATCGAATACTTATAGATAAGGACGACGACCAGGCTGGCCAGGGTTCCGGGAGCGATGGGGAATAAGCCCAGGCCGAAAAAAGTGGCGATGACCCTCCAGAGGTATTTCATCGGACGATTTTCCCATGTAAATCATATCCTTCCGCCGAGATGATTTCAACCCGTTCGATCGGCCGGAAGGCCCGTGGGCAGGAGAGAGTCCGTTCGACCAGGACGACTCCGTCTACTTCCGGGGCCTGGAAGCGCGCCCGGCCGATGGTTCTTCCATTTGTCACCGAGGAGAAAGATTCGATCAGGACGTCGAGCCGCCGATGAAGATATTTCTGTTGAACGGATGCAGCGATCTCCGCTTGGATGGCCATGATCTCGTCGCGGCGACCCGACTTCTCTTCCTCCGGAACCGGGTCACCCAGTCGGAAAGCGTCCGTTCCTTCTTCCGGTGAGTAGGTGAAAACGCCCAGCTGATCGAACCGCGCTTCCCGGACGAATCCCTTCAACCCGGCGAATTCCTGCTTTCCTTCGCCGGGGAAGCCGACGATGAGAGAAGTCCGGATGGCGACATCGGGGAGTGCCCTTCGGGCCATCTCGATGAGCCGGAGGGCTCTTCTTCCATCCAGGCCTCTTTTCATCGCCCGGAGGAGGCGGCGGTCGGAATGCTGGAACGGAATATCCAGGTAGGAACAGATCTTGTCCTCCTTCATGACCTCGAGCAAAGCAGGTGTGATCTCCTCCGGATACCCGTAGAGCAGTCTGATCCAGCGGATCCCCGGCACCTCGGCCAGCCGGCGGAGGAGTCTGATGAGACCATCTTTTCGACCTTCATCCCGGTCAAAATACGTCGTGTCCTGGGAGATCAGGTTGATTTCTTTGATGCCGCGCGCTCCCAGTTCCTGCGCTTCAACGACGATCGAAGCGACGCTCCGGGATCGATAGCGGCCCTTGATCATGGGGATGGCGCAAAACGCGCATTCATGGGAACAGCCCTCGGAAATCTTCAGATAAGCCCAGGAAGGAGGGGTGGACAACACGCGGGGGGTGTCTCGATGCAATAGAAAGGTCGTCCGGCCGCGCCGGTAAGACTTCCTCTCGACGGCTTCGACGATGTGATCGAAATCCTTGACTCCCAGCCAGACATCGACCTCCGGGTAGCGCCGCTTCAGTTTGGCCCGATACCTCTCGACGAAGCATCCCGCCACGGCGACGATTTTGCCTTTATCCTTATGTTTGAGAGCGAGGGCTCTTCCGATCGCCTCATCGGCTTCGTCTCGAGCCGCCTGGATGAACCCGCAGGTGTTGAGAACCAGGACATCGGCTTTCTCGGGTTTTGTGGAGAGGGTATAACCCGCCCGGCGCAAGTATCCGAGCATGACCTCGCTATCCACCAGGTTCTTGGCGCACCCGTAGCTGATGAGGACAGCCGTTTTGCGGGGACGCGATAACAGCATTCTCGTCGGCCCGTTAGGGATAGATGCGATAAAGGAGACGGGGGAAGGGGATGGTCTCGCGGATATGCTTGAGACCGCACATCCAGGCGACTGTCCGCTCGACACCCAGGCCGAATCCGGCATGAGGACAGGCCCCAAAGCGGCGCAGGTCCAGATACCATTCGTAGGCTTCACGCGGCAGCTGGTGTTCCTGCAGGCGCTGTTCCAGCAGGGAGAGGTCATGAATGCGCTGGCCGCCGCCGATGATCTCGCCAAAACCTTCGGGGGCCATGAAATCGACGCCCAAGACCAGATCGGGACGGGCGGCGTCGGGCTGCATATAAAAGGCTTTGATTTTGGCAGGAAAGTGGGTGATGCAGACCGGGTTAGGCGATAGTTCCGAGATGAGTGTCTCCTCAGGAGCCCCGAAGTCGTCTCCGTGGGCCATGGCCGAGCCTTTCTCTTGGAGCTTGGGGACGATGTCTTCGTAGGTGAAGCGCGCAAAGGGCTTCCCGATGGCCTCGAGTGGCTTGGGATCCCTTTCCAGGTCCTCGAGTTCGGACCGGCGACGAGACAGCACTCTTTCCACGATGAAAAGGACGAGATCGGTGCCGAGTTCGATCGTGTCCTCGAGGGTGGCGAAGGCCACCTCGGGTTCGACCATCCAGAACTCGATGAGGTGGCGTCGGGTCTTGGACCTTTCCGCCCGGAACGTCGGTCCGAAGCAATAGACCTTGCCGAAGGCGGCGGCCGTGGCCTCGTTATAGAGCTGGCCGCTCTGCGTCAGGTAGGCCTTCTGATCGAAATACTCAGTCTCAAAAAGGGTCGTCGTCCCTTCGCAGGCGCTCGGCGTCAGGATAGGCGTGTCCATCAGACGGAAGCCGCGCCCATCGAAGAAATCGCGGATGGCCCTGATGACCTCGGCCCGGACCTGGAGGACGGCGTGTTGCTTGCGCGACCGGAGCCAGAGATGGCGGTGCTCCATGAGAAAAGGCGTACTGTGCTCTTTGGGAGTGATCGGATAATCCTGGGCGATTTGCAGTGTTTCGATCTCCTTGACGGCGAGTTCGTAGCCGCCGGGGGCGCGTTTTTCTTCCCGGACGGTGCCTCGGATGACGACCGAGGATTCCTGGGTCAAAGCATCGAACTGGCGGAAAAGGGGGTGGTCTTTTTCGGAGCTGAAGAAAGTCGCCTGGAGAATGCCTGTTCCGTCGCGAATCATGAGAAAACGGACCTTGCCGCTCGAGCGTTTGTTATAGACCCAGCCTCTGACCTCGACGTCGCCGCCGCCGTGTTGCCCGATGTCTTCTATGTAGACCCACTTCATGTTCTCCTCATTATAAGGAAAGGCCGAACCATGGTCAAATCAGCGGCCGGACCGTGATGACCGATTGCTTTTTACGCTTTTCTGTTTTAAGGTGATCTCTGATGGCCGAGGCCAAGCCTTTCGCTCCTGGTAAACTCGTCGTGGGCATAATCTCCTCTCAAGACCAATATTTCGCCAGGACAGGAGAGGCCCTGATTGCTTTTTATGGCCCGATCGACCTGAGGAGTCCGATCTTTCCGTTCAACGTGACGGATTATTATGACAAGCAGATGGGGAAAAACCTGCGCCGGCTGTTTATGAGCTTCGCGCCGCTTATCCCGCCCGAATCACTCAGCGAGATCAAGGTCCGGACCAACTCCCTCGAGGAGGAGATGCGAGAAGCGTTTGCCGGGAAGTCCCGACTGGTCAACATTGACCCGGGCATCCTAACCGGTTCCGCGCTGTTCATGGCCACCGCCAAGGATTTCGCCCACCGCGTTCCCCTTCGGCAGGGGATCTATGCCCACCTCGAGCTCCTTTTCACCAAGACCGCCGTCCACTTCCTTTCCTGGACATACCCGGATTTCCGTCAGGAAGGGTATCAGAATTTCTTTCTCGAGGTGCGGCGGATTTACCTGGAGCAGCTCAGGCAGATCAAAGGAACAGGGCGCTGATGAAGCACCTCAAACTTGTCCTTGTCCTTCTCTTAGTTATGGGTATCGCCGGTCTTCTGTCATTCACCGAACCTCTCCGGCTCATCCGGATCCAAAAAGCGGGCCCCGGGCTCCTCGGCGCGTTGATGCGGCTCCAGATCGATGTCCTCCAGGAACTCGGGACCTGTTTTCTGGCACGGGCGGACCGGGAAGACATCCGCGCCTTGAGAGGATATAGCGTTCCTGTGGCCGTCCTCGACCTGGACGCCCGGAGGAAATCCTATCTCTTGCTCCCTTCGCTTTCTCCTCCGGTTCGTTCAAACCTCAGCCGCCGGGGCCACCTCCTGGAGGTCGAGGCGGGGACATTTCTCTTCTGGACAGAGACAGGAGATCCGGCGGCAATCCTTCCCCCCGGCCTGCCGCAGAAACCCCTCCCCACAGCCACCATCCTTCCATATCTTAAACCGGCTCTCCCTTTCCAGAAAAACCCTTCCGTTGCTCGACCAGCGAACGACCTCGTCGCGGAGATCGCCGGCCGGATATCCGAGGACAATCTCCGCGGCCTCGTCCAGGCCCTCCAGAATTTTCAGACGCGCTACGTCTCCACGCCCAACTGCGCTGCCGCCGCCCAGTTCATCTTCAATTATTATCAGGCTCTCGGTCTCGACGTCCGTTTCCAGGATGTCGAGTATAGCGCGGGCGCCATCTCGAGAAATGTCGTCGCCGAGCTTCCCGGCCGTATCTATCCGGAGGACGTTCTTATCATCTGCGGTCACTACGACTCTATTTCCGACGATATGACCACACTCGCTCCCGGCGCTGATGACAATGCCAGCGGCACAGCTGCGGCCATGGAAGCAGCCCGCAT
>Ga0307379_10005495_pt1 | contig 17641 bp, 14 predicted proteins | sample UN2MG_FD_202237 | JGI IMG/M metagenome (GOLD analysis project Ga0307379, IMG submission 202237) | Soil microbial communities from Risofladan, Vaasa, Finland - UN-2 | ecosystem: Environmental > Terrestrial > Soil > Coastal area > Acid sulfate soil | place: Finland: Risofladan, Vaasa | collected... | reverse complement strand
CGGCAACCTCACAGAAGAGTTCAAACCGCTGGATATCGTTAATGTTCTTTTGGACACCATAGACACCTTGAAACCCTTGGCAGAGACCAAAAAAGTCACGCTAAAGACGGATTTCTGTGATGCTGGTCGTTTGGTTCAAGGCGATCAGGAAAGCCTGAAGCAGGCATTTACAAACCTGGTCACTAACGCGATAAACTACAATCGGGACGGAGGAACGGTGGGTATACTCACAGGGTCGGAAAACAATAATGTCCTGGTGGAGATTTCAGATACGGGGATAGGCGTTTCTCAAGAGAACTTGCCTTTTATATTCGACGATTTTTTCAGGGTCAAGACCAAGGATACCTGTGGGGTCGCCGGTAGCGGGTTGGGGCTGACGATAGTGAAAAGAATAATCGAAGCACATAACGGCTGCATAATGGTAGTCAGCCAGTTGGGCGAAGGGACTACCTTCAGGATTCTTTTACCAAAGGCAGAACAATGAAGATAGTGAAACTACCGAAGGAAAATCTTGCGGAATTCATTTGTAATCTGGGTGCGTTTGGAGAAATTCATGCCCCCATCAAGAGAGGCGACGGAAGCTTTGTCTTCGCGCCGATAAAGGAGGCATCTGAGATTGAGCTGGATTGTATTAGAACCATTTTACCGCTGAAGAAATACTTTTTTAGGCCGATGGAAGTTATGTTCAATTTTTGTTCTGAAGAGGGTTATGAGATACCCAGTGAGGTTACGGACAAAAGAATTGTCGTTTTCGGCGCTCATCCGTGTGAGATCCATGGCCTGAAGATACTCGACATGGTCTTTAACGGCAGATATGTAGATACCTACTATCTTGCTCGAAGGAGTAAGGCCGCTATTATTGGCTTAGATTGTGTTCCTGATGACCTCTGTTTCTGTCGCTCTACCGGAAGCGATTTTGTCGACACAGGCTTTGATCTATTCTTATCTGATATTGACGACTCATATCTTGTCCGGGTAGGGACAAGCTTAGGGGACGATATGGTCAGGGCGGCAGATTCGCTGTTTCACGAGGTTGAAAAAAATGATCGAGAGGCCTACAAGAGGAAATCCGTCCGGAGAAGGGAGAGCTTCAAAACAGAAATCCAACTTCAGGACTTGCCTGAGATAATGGATTTGGAATACGAAAGCCAGATCTGGCAGGATGTGGGAGAGGAATGTCTGAGTTGCGGTACGTGTTCAATGGTTTGCCCAACTTGTTATTGTTACAGTGTCTTTGACGAGCTCAATTTGGATGTCAATACTGGCCAAAGGAAGAGGAGATGGGACTCTTGTCTCTTCAAAGACTACGCTCTGGTAGCTGGAGGCCATAACTTTAGGGCCCAGCGTTCGTCGAGGGTTAAGAACAGATATTTTCATAAACAGAGAGGTTTTGTAAGCCAGTATGGAAGACCAAGCTGTGTGGGGTGTGGACGGTGCAAAGCCTTCTGCCCCGCCGGTGTTGATATTGTCGAGGTTGTTAGCAAGTTGAGGAGCGAAACCTGTGTCTGATCATCAGAAACTCCCAAAACACGAGAATGTATATCTGCCCAAGCCGGCCAGGATTATCCGGACATTGCCGCAGATAGCAGATCATCGGCTCTACCAAATAAGATTCGAAGACAAAGAGATGGCGGAGGATTTCGCCTACCGACCTGGCCAGTTCGTCATGCTTAGTGTCGTTGGTACCGGCGAGGCTCCGTTCTCTATATCATCTTCTCCCACTCGCCCGGGCATTATTGAGCTATGCGTGAGGCGCATCGGCCAGGTTACCAACGCTCTATTTAAGCTACCTCTTAATGCACCGGTGGGTATCAGGGGGCCTTATGGAAATGGTTTTCCTCTTGAGAGACTGGAAGGTAACAATCTTCTTCTCATCGCCGGCGGTTTAGGCATGGCACCTTTAAGGTCTCTTCTAAGGTACGCTTTGGATAATCGGTCAAAGTTTAAGGATATCATCCTGATGTATGGAGCAAAGAATCCGGATGATATGCTTTTCAAGTATGAACTCTTAGGCCTTATCGACCAGCCGGATGTGAAATGTCTTCTGACCGTAGACAAAGATGAATCGGGGATATGGAAAGCCCACATTGGCGTCGTTACCAAATTATTCGAACATGTGGAGATCAACGCTGATGAAACATACGCTGCCATCTGCGGCCCGGGGGTGATGTTCAAGTTTGTACTCAATGAACTTCTGCAAAGAAATTTCCCAAAGGACAGGATACTTATGTCCCTGGAAAGGAACATGCAGTGCGGTGTGGGGAAATGTGGACACTGTATGGTCGGTTACAAATACACATGTCTTGACGGGCCGATATTCAATTACTGGGATGCTATAAATTTACCGGAGATGATCTAAGGGGATAGGATAATGAGCAAGCCTAAGGTGGGAATATATGGATTAACGAGCTGTGCAGGGGACCAGTTGGTCATCCTCAATTGTGAGGATGAACTCCTCGATATCGTCAGTGCTCTGGACATAAAATCTTTTCCGATGGCCATGTCGGGCGGCGATGACGATTGCCCTTTAGACATCGTCTTCGTCGAGGGGACCGTGGTGCAGCCTGAAGACGAGGAAATGCTAAAAAAGCTAAGAGAAAGGGCAGGATTGCTCATTGCTATTGGTACCTGTGCTGTCTGGGGTGGTATACCGGCAATGCAGAATGAGAACAATCATGAAGAGTTGAAAAGGAATGTATACGGCACGGCTGGTGAGATATTTAAGACTGTTGTTCCACAACCACTAAGCAGCATTGTCAAGGTTGACCTTTCTATATCGGGTTGTCCGATAGAGAAGGAGCAATTATTACGGGCAGTAGCCTCCTTGTTACATGGGGACTTGCCTCGTCTGCCTAATTATGCTGTCTGCACAGAATGCAAAATGGCAGAGCATCTCTGTCTATTGGTTGAAAAGGGACAGCTCTGTCTTGGACCGATAACTGTAGCTGGCTGTAAGGCCCGCTGCCCAGGCTGTGGTCAGCCCTGCATCGGATGCCGGGGACCCGTTGAAGAGGCAAATGTTTCTTCTGAGGTGAGGGTGCTTAAAGAAAAAGGATTTACGCAAGCTGATATCCAGAACCGACTGCGTACCTTTGCCGGTGCAGCGGACTCCTTGAACATAGAATCTCTTAAGGAAGCTGCGAATGCATAAGTCAATAGTTATTGATCACATTTCTCGTATCGAAGGGCACGGTGGCATAACCGTAAAAATTAAGGATGGTGAGGTTGCCGACGTAAATATGGATATCTTCGAAGGACCTCGCTTCTTTGAGCCTCTGGTAGTTGGCAGGTCTTACGATGAAGTTGCGCCGATATTGATGCGGATCTGTGCCATATGCTCTCCGACACATACGGCAGCTTCCTTGATGGCTGTTGAGAATGCTTTTGGCATCGAGGTTACTACCCAGACGCGTTTATTGAGAGAGCTTTTGGTACAGGGAGGTAACATTGAAAGCCACGCCCTGCATTTATTTTGCCTAAGTATACCTGATTTCCTGAACTATCCAAGCGTTATCGCTTTAGCCTCCGACCATCCCCAGGAAGTGAAGATGGGTTTGGAGTTGAAGAAGTTAGGCAATACCATCCAGGAAGCAATCGGTGGCCGGATTATTCACCCTGTCAATGCCGTAGTTGGTGGTTTTGGAAAACTACCGGCCCCAGAAGGATTGTCGGATTTGAAGGAGCAATTGAAAAAGGGGTTGGAGCAAAGCCTGGCAGGTTTTGATTTGGTCTCCAGCCTGCAAATACCGGATTTCTGCACCTCACCCAATGTATTTGCCGCCCTATTCTCCGACGGACCGAGATACAGCTTATTCGGAGATAGAATATACTTATCCACAGGAGACAGTAAGGCAATCAATAAATACAAGGAAATCTGTAACGAGGGGTTTGTTGCACATTCTCATGCGAAACAGAGTTTGTTCAAAGGCAAGCCTTTTGCAGTCGGAGCTTTGGCAAGAATAGCATTAAATGGGGAAAAGCTATCCGGCCAAGCAAAAAAAGCTAAAGATAAGTTGGGTATGAGCCTACTTTCAGAAAACATGCTCTATAATAACGCTGCCCAGGCCGTTGAAATTATTTATTCCATAGAGAGATCGATGGAAATTATTGACGAGCTGCTCAGCGTTGGAATCCGTGAAGAAAGGCCGGTGGAAATCAGGGTACGGGAGGGTACAGGAACCGGTGCTGTTGAAGCACCAAGGGGTACATTGTATCACAGCTATAGCTTCGATAAGACGGGGAGACTTACGAAAGCTGACGTTATCACTCCGACAGCTCAAAATTTGGCTAACATTGAAAAAGACCTTCGTGTCTCGGTCGAGAATCTGATCAATGAGCCAAAGGAATATTTGGGCTCGAAGCTGGAGATGGTAGTACGAGCCTATGATCCCTGCATATCCTGTGCCGTTCATTTATTAAAGATCAACTAAATTTAGCAGTATCATTATGGAAGAAATTACAAACACATCACTTGTTTGTGTAGAGCCGGAGACATTAGAACTGAGTAGGGACCTCTCAAAAGAAGTAAGAGAAAGTATTGCCGATGTAACGAGGTTAGTAGTTGAAGATATATCCCACAATCGTCATTTTGGCAGGAAAAGGGACGAAGCGCCAGCGATTCGCGATTTGCGTCGGTTTCTTGCCGACAACGAGAGCACCACTCCTCGTAAAGGCCAGGTCCCGGAACTAAGCACACAGATGCAGGAAAAGTGTAATGCTAAATTTCCACAAGAGGCTCCGGTTAGCGAGTCGCTATCGTCGGCTTCAGACCGGCAGCTCTTACCTGCGACTGGGACCTGGCCAATATTGACTACAAACCGGTCTAATATGAATAGAAGTCTCCACTAATAAGGAGAGATCAGCTCCACATTGGAGTTGTAATGTCATTATGAACTGAATTTCAAAAAGATCGTGCTCGAAAGTTAAATAGCAAATAAGACACCCTTAAAACTTTCATTACAAAAGGGGGAAACATGAGCGAGGAAGGCATACTGATCATCGATGATGACCCGGACTTTGTGCAGATCACAAAAACGATTCTGGAGACAAAGCAGTACATAGTAAGCTGCGCGTACAATGCCGACGAGGGATTCGCCAAGCTGGAGGAAGGGGCTCCGGATGCCATCATCCTCGACATCATGATGGGAAGGGGCGCTGAGGGATTCATTTTTGCCAGAAAGTTGAGGAAAAACCCGCGTTTTGCCAGGATACCCATACTGATGCTGACATCTATGCGGGAACAGACAGGATTTGATTTCCCCGGTGAACGCATACACCCCAAATTCCTGCCCGTTGACGAATACGTTGAGAAGCCAATCGAATCCCATGCCCTTCTCGAAAAGATTGAGCAGCTGCTTGCCAAACAGAACGCCGGTTGATCGTACGAATCCATAGTCAGAACTTGACCAGTTAGCGTGCAGATTGTAACGAAGCCTTGTGAGGTGATTGGAATTTATGAGTAAACGTAAAAGAATCTTAGCAGCAGTAAAACGCTTCTTATGGCGGCTGTTCCAGCTGTTCCTAAGATCCGAATAATAATTTAAAACGACACAAGAAAACAAAATTCGTAAACGGACTACTCTTGAATGTTCTGCTGAATCCGATACGCTATATTGTCCCGTGTGTCAAAAGCAATGGCCAAAGATCGAGAAGCAAGCTCAAGATAGCGTACTGCAATTTAAGAAGCTTATCTTAGGAGAAAAAAATGGGCTTAGAAATTGCCATTTTATTAGTCTTAGGAGCATTTCTTTGTGAATTTATTGACGCCTCCATGGGGATGATGTACGGGACGATTCTTTCACCGGTTCTGATTATTGCTGGGTTTGAACCTGTACTGGTAGTGCCATCCATCTTGCTTTCCCAGGCTCTTGGAGGATTCACAGCAAGCATATTTCATCAGCGATTTAGGAATGTTAATCTCGCACTAAAAACCATAAATCCAAAGATTATCGCAAAAAAATTATCTGAACTGGGATTTATTGAATCTTTTAAGATAGGCACAACCAAGGATTTTAAAGTCTCTTTTTGTGTAGCAAGCTTGGGGATTGTAGCCACTGTTTTTGCGGCAATAATAGCTATTAGTATTCCAAAAGCACTTCTCAAAACTTATATCGGAATATTGGTTCTTGTTATGGGATTAATATTACTTTTGGGTCCAAAGTTTAAATTTTCCTGGAAGAGAATGGTGGCAGTAGGCTTATTGAGTTCTTTTAATAAAGGATTATCTGGAGGTGGTTTTGGGCCTGTCGTTACAAGTGGCCAGGTTATAGCCGGCAGAGAGGGTAAAAGCTCAATAGGAGCCACCACTTTTGCTGAAGCGCCAATTTGCATTGCCGGATTTTTAACCTTTTTATTAACAAAAGGGATATCAGATTGGAACCTGGTAATCTTCCTAAGTATAGGGGCTTTATTGGGGGCTCCCCTTGGAGCTTTGTTAACATCTAAATTTAAATCAGAGAAAATATTAAAAATTATTTTAGGATTACTAACGTTAGTCTTAGGGACATGGACTTTGGTTAGAACCTGGATATTTTGAAAAAAGAAATCTCGAACAGTTAAAGGAATTTACCCTGAAGCGAAATACTGTGAACTTTTTGATAGATGTCCTTACCTTCTTAGTATTTTTCGCAATGTTTTGGATTGGCCTCCTGATTCACTACGTTTTGCCTCCAAGCGGCGGTCGCGGTCATGCTTTGACGCTCTGGGGCATGAACAGACACGATTATGGCAACGTACATTTTTATCTGGCCTTGGCTATGGTTGCCCTGATTATCGTGCACATCTGGCTCCACTGGTCTTGGATCTGTTCAGTATTCAGCAAGCTAATAGGTACCTCGCAGCCAGAGCGAATCAAGTGTGCCCTATATGGTACGATCCTTTTGCTGGTTATCGGCATAGTAACCCCAGGCAGCCTGTTATGGGTTGAGACGCAAGTAAAGTATACTTATGGAGAAGATCAGGGACGGCATGGATATGAGGCTTTCGAAGCAAATGAGTTGCCTTACATCACCGGCCGCACGACTCTGTCTCAAGCCGCCGAGATGGCTGGTATTTCAGTAGAACAGTTGATCAGCGAGCTGCAACTGCCATCGAATATCAATCCCAGTGAACGATTAGGCCAACTCAAGCGGCAATATGGATTCGAAATTGAAGATGTAAGACGTATCGCCTCTCAGAAAACAAATAGCGCAAGGTGAGTCTTCTCCCAGTTCCATCAATCAAGCATACATAGGCTTACAATCCCCATTGCCCATGCTTTTGCGGATTACCCTACGGCCAACCGACCGATACCGTCTGGCAGTTTGACTTACTTGCCATTCCAACACTCAAGAGTATGCAGTCTTTCACAAACATCTACAAAACAATCCGCTGAGATATATCGAGTCTTCTTATCAGTCACTTCTCAGGGTACAGTACGGGACCGGAGGAGAAGGTGGAATTCAGTTGCCACGTTTTCTCCTATAATGCTGGTTTCGAGGGTTATCGACGGTTTTATTATCAATGAAGATCTGTTTCTGATGCTGATATACCTCTGCGAATCTTGACAAACATTCAGAAATACAATTATAATGGCCAAATAAAGAGCATCAGGGAAGAATCCTTGCTTTGTAGCTTCTTAAAATGTTAGGATACCGATGGCAGGTGACCAATTATCACACTCCGCAAAAGCGGCTTTGACCGAGCGAGTCAAGGAGCTAACGTGTCTTTACGGGATTGCTCAGATAGCCGGCCAGCCAGATATATCGCTGGAAGAAATTATCCAACGCATTGTTGAGTTTCTTCCTCCTGCCTGGCAATATCCCGAGACCGCTTTCGCGAGAATAATTTTGGATGGAATTTCGTACACGACCAAAGGCTTCCGTGAATGCCGTCAGAAGCAGGTAGCTGAGATTATTGCGGGTGGAGTTCCAAGAGGTTTTGTTGAGATGGTTTATGCAGAGGAAAAGCCCGACCTTGATGAGGGTCCGTTTCTTAAGGAAGAACGCAATCTAATTGACGCCGTAGCCGGACAGGTAGCGTTAGTTGTCGAACGAAGACAAGCAGAGGAGGACAGATTGAAGTTACACAATCAACTTCTGCATGCTGATCGGCTGGCGACAATCGGGATGCTTGCCGCGGGAGTAGCTCATGAACTAAACGAACCGCTGGGAAATATTCTCGGATTTGCACAGTTGGCAAAGAAGTGCCCGGGGGTTCCGGCCTCAGCCGAGCAGGACATTGGAAAAATCGAAGCCGCTTCTTTACATGCGCGGGAGATTATCCAAAAACTCCTGGTTTTTGCCCGACAAGCCCAACCTAAGAAGACACGGATAAACCTGAATCAGGTGGTGGAAGATGGGCTTTATTTTTTCGAAGCTCGGTGTGTCAAGGAAGGTATAGAACTTGTTCACCTGCTTTCGGCAAATCTGCCTGACATCACAGCTGATCCGGCGCAAATGAACCAGCTTCTGGTCAATTTGGTTGTCAATGCCCTGCAGTCAATGCCTGGAGCAGGCAAGATCACGGTTCAGACACGATTTTGCGACCATAACGTTTATCTGATTGTTGAGGATACCGGAGCTGGTATGAGCAAGGACGTTCAGGACAAAATATTTGTTCCATTCTTCACGACCAAGGATATCGGTCATGGAACGGGTTTGGGTTTGCCTGTTGTATATGGAATAGTAACTTCCCACGGCGGTTCGATTAATGTTAACAGTAAAACCGGCTGTGGTACTCGGTTCGAAATTCAATTGCCGGTGGCAGAGCCGGAAGATACGGAGGAAAGTGCTTAATATGTCGTCTTCTCCCAAGAAAGAACGCATTTTGATAGTGGATGACTCCACCACGACATTGGAAGTGTTGCAACGAAATCTCACGGCGGCGGGCTATCAGGTTTTCACGGCAACCTGCGTGGCTGAAGCAATTGAAACTCTTGGGGCAACGCGATTGGATCTGGTCATCACTGACCTCAAGATGCCCAAGGTCAGCGGCCTCGACCTCGTGCGGCATATCAGGGAAAACTTTAAGAACACTGAAGTAGTGATGATTACCGGCTATCCATCAATTGAAGGAGCAGTCGAGGCGGTCAAGACCGGTGCTGAAGAGTTTTTACCCAAACCCTTCACCGACGAAGAGCTTCTGTCCGCGGTTCAGCGAGTGCTTGATAAACTAAAGGTTCGCAGGTCCGGGCAGACCGGTCCGGACCAGGTGGTTCCTGTGTACAGGGATTTTATCGGGGACTCAAAAGTAATGCACGAAGTTTTTGTCGCCATAGGCAAGGCGGCGTCCACTTCGGCCACTGTTCTTATTAGCGGCGAGAGCGGTACAGGAAAGGAATTGGCGGCCCGGGCCATCCACTACGGCAGCGCCCGGTCTTCTGCGCCTTTCGTACCTGTGAACTGCGGCGGGATCCCCGAAGGGCTGCTTGAAAACGAATTGTTCGGGCACGTAAAAGGAGCCTTTACCGGCGCAGATGAATCCCGGGCGGGCTTCTTTCATGCCGCGGACGGCGGCACGATATTTCTCGACGAAGTGAGCGATATGAGCCTGGCCATGCAGGTCAAACTCCTTCGGGTACTGCAAGACAAGCAAGTCTGTATGGTCGGGTCTAACAAGGCACGAAAAGTGGATGTAAGGATTTTGGCCGCGACCAACAAAGACCTGCGCGGTTTGGTCAAAAAGGGAGTTTTCCGCGAAGATTTGTTCTACCGGCTCCATGTCATAACCATATTGATCCCGCCTCTCAGGGAAAGGGGCGAGGATATCCTGTTACTGGCCCGTCATTTTGTAACTAAGTTTTCAGCCGAATTGGGTAAGTCGGCTCCTCGCTTTTCCGATAAGGCCCTGCAAAGTCTCAGAAACTACAATTGGCCGGGTAATGTTAGAGAGCTTGAGAACGTAATCCAGCGCCTTGTGGTAATGACTGAGGAAGACCTCATTGAGGTTCCTGATTTGCCTTCTCTTATGCGTTTCTCAGCCCTGCGAAAAACGGGATTCACAAGAACCCTCGCGGAAGTGGAGGCCGAATACATTAGCAACGTTCTTGCAAGCGTGGACGGCAACAAGACCCGTGCCGCAGAACTCTTAGGCATCGATCGCAAAACCCTGCGAGAGAAGCTCAGGAGAATTGAAAAACCCTCTTCCTGAAGTTTTGAGTGCCGGCCAAATCCTCCCCACCGGTTCAAAATGCCCCGCCGATTCCTTCCATCCTACTCAGATGCAGCATCGTTGCAAGCGTAACCTCACAAAAAGAGCGGTTTCGTGAAAATCCTGCTTTTTTTCCAATTAGGTGCGCAATTCTCTTTTAGCCTCGAACAGCCGGCTGCCTGTAAACCTCTGTTTGTTTACATTTTGAGACGACTGGCACGGCTTTTGCTCTTGTGTGGACGGTAGGAAAATAGATTAAGGAATAAGTCATGTCAGACAATATTATATATCGCGGTTTATGCTCAACTTGCAAGCATGCTCCGACTTGCACGTTTCCAGGGGATCTTCAAAGGCCTGCGTTTTATTGTGAAGAATTTGAAATTGAGATCTCCCCTGCAAGGAAAACTTCCGAAGACGGCACATCGCAGTCGACGACATCTTCCATCGCCGTTGCTGAAGACTCATCCGGATTAATTGGGCTGTGCAGCGACTGTGAAAGCCGCCAAACCTGTGTCTTTCCGAAACCGGAAGGCGGTATCTGGCATTGCGAGGAGTACCAATAGGATGGAACAGACTGCTATCTCGAATAAAGAGAATATCTGTGCGGAAGAAGAGGTAGATTTGAAAGATGTTTTAAGAATCCTGGAAAAGCATAATGAGGACAGAGGCGGGCTAATTGCCATTCTCGAAGAAATCCAGGCTGAATATGGGTATCTTCCCGAAAAGTCGCTTAGAATAGCAAGTGAGAAAACGGGCCGACCTTTGGTCGATGTATATAGTGTTGCCACGTTCTACCGTTCGTTCAGTCTGAAACCAAGGGGCAAACATCTTGTCTATGCGTGTGTTGGTACGGCCTGCCACGTCCGAGGCGCGCCAAGAATTGTCGAAGAGCTGAAGCATCAGCTCGGAATCAAGGCAGGAGAAACGACTCCCGACAAGGAATTTACGTTAGAGACGGTGAACTGCTTAGGTGCCTGTGCTCTCGGGCCGGTTGTTGTGATCGACGGGCGCTACTTCTCAAAGGTCAGAAAATCAAGGATTAGCCAACTATTAGAGCAAGCTCGGAATGGATTTGGCAAACTTGATATACGAAAGGATAAAGGGATCTTCCCAATCAATGTAAACTGTCCCCATTGTAATCACAGCCTAAATGACGAGACCTTTGAAATTGACGGCCACCCATCAATCCGGGTGACCATATCCTGTGACCACAAGCAAGGCTGGCTCAGGCTTTCCTGCTTGTATGGTAGTTACAATTTTGCTTCCGAGTTTGACGTCTCCGCAGGCTCGGTGGTGAGCTTTCTTTGCCCGCATTGTGTCGTGGAATTTCCCAGCACATTGGACTGTTCGATGTGCACCGCGCCGATGGTGCCGATGCTCGTCGATGGCGGCGGCATAGTACAGATTTGTTCGCGCCGTGGATGTAAGAACCATATGTTGGATTTGGTATAAGTTAAGGTTAATAGAAAGGGAACCCGCGCGTTTGACGTGAGGTCGCCGCGCGGTGCCGAAATGCTGAGATTATCTTCTATAAATGAGCTAAAAGAATTACAGAGTGTGCTTTTTGACACCACTGACGAAAGCATTCCTTGCATAGTTATTCCCACAGGGACGTGCGGACAAGCCAGCGGCGCCAATGACCTTATTCGTGTGGCCAAACGCGAGATTCTGGCAAAGGGCCTGACAAAGAAGGTTCGTCTCCGCATCAGCGGATGCCATGGGTTCTGCCAGATGGAGCCCTCTGTACTTGTCGAACCCCGCCGGGTGTTTTACCCGAGGGTCGGCCTCAAAGAGATGGAACGTATTGTAGAGGCCGCAGCAAGGGACAAAGTGCTCACAGATATTCTTTTCGCAGACCAGGAAACGGGCAAGGCCATCGAACGGCAGGATGATATACCGTTCTTTAGCAAACAGGTGCGCAGGCTTCTTTCCTGGAACGAGAAGGTGGATCCTATCCGCATTTATGATTACATCAAAGCTGGTGGATATTCGCTGTTGGCAAAAGTACTCGCCAAAGGCAGCCCCGTCTGGGTGGTAGAAGAAGTTAGACGTTCGGGATTACGCGGCCGCGGCGGGGGCGGCTTTCCCACAGGGTTGAAATGGGAATTACTGGCTAAGCAATCCAACAACGGCGGCAAGTTCCTCATCTGCAACGCTGACGAGGGTGACCCCGGTGCCTATATGGACCGCAGCGTCCTTGAGGGCAACCCACACAGCATCATCGAAGGAATGATAATCGGTGCCTATGGGACCGGCGCTGCAGAGGGTATAGTCTATGTCCGCAACGAATACCCAATTGCGATCAAGCATTTGAATATCGCGATAAAACAAGCACGAGAGCTTGGGCTTTTGGGTGAAGACATCCTCGGAACCGGTTTCTCATTTGATATCAAACTGGTCAAGGGAGCCGGCGCATTTGTGTGCGGTGAGGAGACGGCGCTGATACGCTCTGTCGAAGGGAAGATGGGTGAGCCTCGCCAACGGCCACCATTTCCTATACAAAAAGGTATTGAGGGCAAACCTACAGCAATTAACAATGTTGAGACCTGGGCGAACATTCCGCTTATCTTCAGACTTGGAGCTAAGAAGTTTGCGAAAATAGGCACTGAGGGCAACAGCGGCACGAAGATTTTCAGTCTGGTCGGCAAAATCAAGAATACCGGCCTCGTCGAAGTACCGATGGGAATGACTATCAAGGAAATTGTCTACGATATCGGCGGCGGCTCGGCAGGCAAGGCCAAGATAAAAGCGGTTCAAACGGGCGGGCCCTCCGGGGGATGTATTCCTTCCGACATGTTTGATTTACCCGTTGATTACGAAAGTCTGGCCGATGCCGGCTCGATTATGGGCTCAGGCGGCATGATCGTTATGGATGAAAACACCTGTATAGTAGATATCGCCAAATACTTTATGAATTTCCTGAAGGACGAATCCTGCGGCAAATGTTTCACCTGCCGAAAGGGTATACAACGAATGTACGAGATTCTCGACGATATCTCAAGAGGTAAGGGAACACTCGAACACTTGGACCTCCTGAAAGAATTAGCAGAGGCCGTGAAAGATACAACGATGTGCGGCCTGGGGCAGACGGCGTCGAACCCTGTTCTAAGCACCCTCCGTTACTTCCAAAATGAGTACCGCAGACACATCATTGATAAAAAGTGTGATGCTTTTGTTTGCAAAGATTTGGTCGGTGCACCATGTCAAACCGGTTGCCCCCTTGGTACCGAAGTCTGGCGCTATGTGGCCCTCATTGAAAAGGGTAAATACGAAGAAGCCTACAAAGTTATCAGGCAGGTTAATCCGTTCCCGTCGGTTTGTGCCCGGGTTTGTGGCCGCAAGTGCGAAACGAGATGTAACATTGCTGCCAGTGGGGGCCAGGCTATTGCTATCCGGGCAATGAAGAGATTTATAACGGACCGCGTTGACCCCTCCGTTTATAAACCTGTCGGAACTGTTCCTCGGGGCAAGGGTCTTCACAGGATAGCGGTTGTGGGTGCAGGTCCTGCCGGCCTCTCGGCTGCTCATTCTCTTTCTCTGCTCGGTTATAAAGTGACGCTCATCGATGCAGCCGATGAGCCGGGTGGAATGCTGATTAGTTGTATACCTGCTTATCGCCTCCCTCAGGATGTGACACGCAGGGAAATAGAACTGCTCCTTGATGAAAACATCACCCTCAGAAGCGGGACCGCCCTGGGGCGGGACATAACCATCGACGAATTATTTAAGGATGGCTTCGAGGCAGTATTTTTGGCAATAGGGGCGGATAAAAGCTGGCGGTTGGGTCTTGAAGGAGAAGACACTCAAGGGGTATATCCATCAATGCAATTCCTTAAGGCCTTTAACCTGCGAGGCGAGGAAATGGCAAAAGGGCACGTGGCCATCGTTGGCGGCGGCAATTCCGCTGTGGACGCCGCAAGAGTGGCTATTCGTCAGAAGAAAGTCACAGGTGTAACGCTGCTCTACCGCCGTACCTCCCAGGAGATGCCTGCTTACGCCGAAGAAGTCGAAGCGGCTCTGGAGGAAGGTATAAGGCTTGAAACATTAGTCTCGCCTACAAGTATCCGTTATATCAAAGCTGCCGAGGCGGAGGGAGTCAAAGTTGAAACATTCGTCCAGCCGGTGAAAATAGATGCGAGAAATGGACACCTGGCCGATATCAAGTGCGTCAGAAACAAACTGGGTGATGTTGACTCAAGCGGCCGACGCAGACCTGTTCCCATACCTGGTACTGAGTTTACTATTGCCCTGGATACCTTGTTAGTAGCCATCGGCGAACGTCCGGATAGCGATTGCCTTGCTTCTATGGGCCTGGAGCTTGATAAAGGCGGCAGATTGCGAGTTGATGCAAAAACTCTTCAAACTAATCGTAAAGGTGTGTTCGCCGGGGGCGACCTGGTGACGGGTCCGAATACTGTTGTTAATGCCATTGCCGCAGGAAGAAAGGCGGCGAGAGTTATAGACCGCTATATTCATTGCAAAGAGCTTATTGAGCCACCTAAGGTACAACTACCTTCGGTTTTCATAGAACCTGCTGTGGTCGGCGATGAAGAACTTGAAGATGCGGAAAGAGTAGAACCTGCTACACTCGACGCCGAATCAAGGAATAAGAACTTTGCGGAAGTGGAGAGACAATTGTCTGTTGAACAGGCAACCCTCGAAGCCCACAGGTGTCTTAGGTGCGACCTGGAGTTTACACAGCGTTCGGAGAATGAAGAGGCCGAGTGTGCAGCAGTGGAGGAAAAGTCGGCGTGATTAAATTGAAAATAAACGGTTTGGATGTTTCGGTCGAGAAAGGCAGCACCCTGCTGGACGCTGCAAGATTCCTGGGATTTCCTATCCCGACACTGTGTCATATGGACGGGTTGTCACCCTATGGGGCGTGCCGGCTGTGCGTGGTGGAGATTGGAGAAGGGCCAAAGGCAAAATTGGTCTCCTCGTGCACCTACCCGGTCGAGGAAGGACTCAAGGTGCGAACAGCATCGGAGCGGGTATTAAAGGCACGTAGAATGATATTGGAGCTGCTGTTGGCTTCTTGTCCTCAGTCCAAGATAATCCAGGATCTTGCTTCCGCACACGGAATACGCCGGCAGCGCTTCAGGCAGGAGCATGAGGTTTGTATCATGTGCGGCCTGTGTGTACGTATGTGTGAAGAACAGATGATGGCCAAGGCCATCGGTTTTAGAGGGCGCGGTGAGAACAGGAGTATCGGCACACCTTTTGATATCAAGTCGGATGTTTGCCGGTTGTGTGGCGGCTGTATGTATGTTTGCCCAGCCTGTCAGCTCCGCTGCACATATACCGAGCCGGAAAAGGCAATCTGTGGAGGCTGTGCAAATCTAAGCCCGCCCTGCGTGGAGAAAGAACAGTTTAACGATATGATGTGCTACATGAGCCCGTGCGTAGCCTGCGAGATAAAGAAAGACTAATAAATTTAAAGGAGCCAGATAAAATGTCACTTACGCTTTCAAAGATAAATGCTTCTGCTGCAACTCTAACGAAGAACAGGACAGAAGGTTCGATTGTACCGGCCTCGGGTATGTGTGTTACATGTGTGGACGGCTGTATCGGTATGTGTGAGATAGGCAAGAGTGCTTATCGGGGCCACGAAGTTATTTATCCACAACCTTTCGGGATGATAACAACGGCCGCTGAGAAAACCTATCCGGTAGATTATTCGCACTTCAACATCATGGGAACCGCCGTCGGGGCTTATGGAATTGAGGCCGACAGCGACAAGGCCATCTTTCCTGCCGTCAATCTGGAGGTTTCTTTTGGTCAGGATAAAGGTATAAAGTATCGCTATCCATGGCACATTGCAGGAATAGGTTCAACAAACATTGCCAGGAACAACTGGGAAGGTCTGGCTATTGGTTCTGCTCTTGCAGGAACCGGTCTGACTATTGGCGAGAACGTTGTTGGAATGGACCTGGAATCTGTTATCAAGAACGGCCGGGTAGTCGATACGGCCGACCTCAAACGCCGCGTGAAGCTCTATCAGGATCATCAGAGAGATGGTTACGGCGCTATCATCGTGCAGGCAAACGTTGAGGATACACGGCTGGGTACACAGGAATATGCCATCGAGAAGCTCGGAGTTGAATGCGTTGAACTAAAGTGGGGCCAGGGCGCCAAGGATATCGGCGGTGAAGTGAAAATCAAGGACATCAAAAAGGCCCAACTGTTGTACGAGCGTGGTTACATAGTCCTGCCGAACCCGACTGACCCAGATGTTATCAAGGCTTTTGAACGAGGTGCTTTCAAAGAGTTTGAGAGACATTCGAGGGTGGGAATGGTCACCGAGGAATCATTTGCCAAGCGGGTGGAGGAGCTGCGGAATGCCGGTGCCAAATACGTCTTTCTCAAGACAGGGGCCTATCGGCCGGCAGACCTGGCGAGGGCGGTTTCATTTGCTTCAAAGTACAAAATAGACCTTCTAACCGTCGATGGTGCAGGCGGCGGAACCGGTATGAGCCCCTGGCGAATGATGAATGAGTGGGGTATCCCTTCTGTGCATTTGCACTCGCTATTATATCAGTATGCCAAACGTATCGCCGACAAGGGCCAGCATCTGCCTGCACTGGCTTTGGCTGGTGGCTTTGCTTTTGAAGACCAACTCTTCAAAGGACTTGCCCTTGGCGCACCGTTTGTAAAACTGATTGGCATGGCCCGGGCCCCGATAGCCGCAGCCATGGTAGGTAAAACAATCGGACGCACGATTGATGAACTCCAGATTCCGGTGTACATCGAACGTTTCGGTAGCTCAAAAGATGAAATATTTGTGACCGCCAGTACCCTCCGCAAGGAACTGGGGGACAAGAAATTTGAAAAGCTCCCGACCGGTGCCCTTGGGCTTTATACTTACTACGAACGCCTTGCCCAGGGCTTACGCCAACTAATGGCTGGTAGTCGCAAATTCACTCTGGAACATATAGCCAGGGACGATATAGCAACTTTGACGCGTGAGGCAAAAGAGGTCAGTGGAATTCAGTATGTTATGGATGTGGATCAAGGAAAGGTTGAAAGAATTCTTGACAGTTAAAGTTGCGTAGACTTGTGCTTTGCTGCTCCAATTGCTGTTACAGCAGCGAATATCCTGGAGTGACTTGGGCTGGCTGTTTATAAAAAGAAACAGCAATATAGAAAATATAAATTGGACTAAGACAGCCATCGTGACGAGCACTAAGGTACTGTTGATTTAGTCACCGAGTCTGAAAATGTCCACAAATCTCCCCTTTCTCATGAACAGCAGAATGTCTTTGTTATTCGATAAATTCATGTCACCATTTTGTCTCCAAAGATGCAGAATCTGGTGACCCATAAAGAAGCCAAACATTGGATTCTTGCCGAAAAACGAATATTATCAAGAAATTTTCAGCAATTTTCGGATTCAATGTCTGCGGAAAGAGAAATGTATACATCACGTAAATTGTTGTAAGATATATTCTTATATTTCACTTAACTTAAACACCTCGGCACATGTCTCCAGAATGTCTCCATTTTGCTTAAATCT
>Ga0307379_10005493_pt1 | contig 17646 bp, 17 predicted proteins | sample UN2MG_FD_202237 | JGI IMG/M metagenome (GOLD analysis project Ga0307379, IMG submission 202237) | Soil microbial communities from Risofladan, Vaasa, Finland - UN-2 | ecosystem: Environmental > Terrestrial > Soil > Coastal area > Acid sulfate soil | place: Finland: Risofladan, Vaasa | collected... | reverse complement strand
CCAAGAAGAATCGCCGCAACGATCCGGATCGGCTGGAACTCAAGAAGTTCTGCCCGAACTGCGGTTCGCACCAGTCGCACAAAGAGTCCCGCTGAGCGATTCGCCGGTGTCGTTATCCGACAGGATCCTCGGCGCGCACTACCGTCACCCCGACTACTACGTGGTCGAACGGGAGAAGACGCGCGAGTACGCCAACGCGGTGAAGAACACCGACCCAGAGTTCTTCAATGACGAGGCCGCCGCCGCACTCGGCTACGGCGGACTCGCGGCGCCGCTGACGTTCATCTCGGTGTTCGGCTACGTCGCGCAGGTGGCGTCCTTCACCCACCACGGCATCAAATTGGCAGACCACCAGATCGTCCACGTCGACCAGGTGCTGAAATTCCTGCAGCCGATCGTGGCCGGCGACAAGCTCTTCTGCGATGTGTACGTGCATGAGGTCCGACAGGCCCACGGCACCGACATCGTGGTCAACAAGGTTGTGATCACCAACGAAGACGGCGACGTCGTTCAGGAGAACTACACGACGCTGGCCGGGCGGAGTGCAGAAAACGGAGAGAGTGGCTTCAGCTATGACACTGCGTGAGTTCAGTTCGGTCAAGGTCGGCGACGAGATGCCGGAGAAGGTCATCAAGCTGACCCGCGGCGACCTGGTGAACTACGCCGGGGTGTCCGGCGATTTGAATCCGATCCACTGGGACGACGAGATCGCCAAGCAGGTCGGCCTGGACACCGCGATCGCCCACGGCATGCTCACCATGGGCCTCGGCGGCGGCTACGTCACCTCCTGGGTGGGCGACCCGGGCGCGGTGACCGAGTACAACGTGCGCTTCACCGCCATCGTGCCGGTGCCCAACGACGGCATCGGCGCCGAGATCCTGTTCACCGGTCGGGTCAAGTCCACCGACCCGGAGACCAAGTCCGTCACGCTCGCGCTGACCGCCACCACCGGCGGCAAGAAAATCTTCGGTCGCGCCGTCGCCACGGCGAAACTGGCGTAGCAGTGCCGATCAAACCCGGTATCGAGGGCATGGTCTGGGAGTACCCGGACAGCTTCGTCGTCGGTCGCGAGCAGATTCGCCAGTACGCGAACTCCGTGCAGGACCTGCACCCGGCCAGCCACGACGAGGAGGCGGCCGCCGGACTGGGTTACGGCGAGGTCATCGCGCCGCTGACGTTCGTGTCGATCTTCGGGCTGATCATCCAGAAGCACTTCTTCACCCATGTCGATGTCGGCATCGACACCATGCAGATCATTCAGGTGGACCAGAAGTTCGTCTACCACAAGCCGATTAAGGCCGGTGACGTGTTGCACGGGGCCATGCATGTCGAGAGCGTCAACGAACGTTTCGGCGCCGACATCGTCGTCACCCGCAACGTCTGCACCAACCAGCACGGCGACATGGTGCTGGAGGCCTACACCACCCTGATGGGCCACGAGGGCGACAACTCGGTCTCGGTGCGCTGGGACCCCGAAACCGGCCAGGTGGTCCGCAAGGCGGCCGGCGAGTAGCGATTACCACCTGCCTGCCGCGTCGATGTACACTCAGCACTCGGTGTTTTCCCACGTGAGCGCGCTGTCCGTCGGTCTGGATCGACCGGTCGGGGAGCGCGCGAACCATGTGGGCGGGGCCGCGAACATCAGAGGGGCGTAGCTCAACTGGCAGAGCAGCGGTCTCCAAAACCGCAGGTTGCAGGTTCAAGTCCTGTCGCCCCTGCTCAATTGAATAGACTGATCCGTACCCGGTACCACTGACACGAAGGAGCATGCGGTGAGCAAAGATCTCGACACCGCCGCAGGCGATGGGCCGGATGACACCGTCGCCCTGACCCAGCCGTTGCGTCCGACCGGCAAGCGCTCGCGCCAACGCGCCGGCGGCGTCGCCCTGGCCGAGGTCGAGGACGACGAGACCACCGTGCTGGAGATCCTCGACGAGGAGGGCGACGACAGCGCCACGGCGAAGAAGGCCAAGAAGGCCGAGGCCGGATCGACCCGCAACCCGGTGCTGTTCGTGTGGAACTACCTCAAGCAGGTCGTCGCCGAACTGCGCAAGGTCATCTGGCCCAATCGCAAGCAGATGGTCAACTACACCGCCGTGGTGCTGGTGTTCCTGGTCTTCATGGTGGCTCTGATCAGCGGGGTCGACCTGGGTTTCGCCAGGGTGATGCTGCTGGTGTTCGGGTAGCCGCAGACGTTTGTTGGAGAGAGGACTGAACTACCGTGACAACCCCCGAAGGCGACGCACCCACCGGTGACGTGGGCGTCGACGTGATCGACGCGCCCGAGACCGAAGCCCCCGTGGCTGAGGCCCCCGAGGCTGAGGCTCCCGCGACCGACGCCCCCGCGGCCGAGGCCCCCGAGGCCGTGGTCGAGGAGGAACTCGATCCCGCGACCGTGTTGCGCAACGAACTGCGCGTCCAACCCGGCAACTGGTACGTCATCCACTCCTACGCCGGTTACGAGAACAAGGTGAAGGCCAACCTCGAGACCCGCGTGCAGAACCTCGACGTGGGCGACTACATCTTCCAGGTCGAGGTGCCCACCGAAGAGGTCACCGAGATCAAGAACGGCCAACGCAAGTTGGTCAACCGCAAGATCCTGCCGGGCTACATCCTGGTGCGCATGGAACTCACCGACGACTCCTGGTCGACGGTGCGCAACACCCCCGGGGTCACCGGTTTCGTGGGTGCCACCTCGCGGCCAACGTCGCTGTCGCTGGACGATGTGGTGAAGTTCCTGCTGCCCCCGGCCGCCGCCAAGAAGACCGGCCGGGCCACCGCCGCCGCCGGATCCTCCGAGGCCTCCCTGGAACGCCCGGAGATCCTCGTCGACTTCGAGGTCGGCGAGTCGGTCACCGTCATGGACGGACCGTTCGCGACGCTGCCGGCCTCGATCAGCGAGGTCAACGCCGAACAGCAGAAACTCAAGGTGCTGGTGAGCATCTTCGGCCGCGAAACCCCCGTGGAACTGACCTTCACCCAGGTCGCCAAGATCTAACGGACGCCCGCGTCCGAACGAAAGGAAACACCCAGCATGGCCCCGAAGAAGAAGAAGGTCACCGGCCTGATCAAGTTGCAGATCCAGGCCGGGCAGGCCAACCCCGCCCCGCCGGTGGGTCCCGCACTCGGCCAGCACGGCGTCAACATCATGGAGTTCTGCAAGGCCTACAACGCCGCCACGGAAAACCAGCGCGGCAACGTGATCCCGGTGGAGATCAGCGTCTACGAGGACCGCAGTTTCACCTTCACGCTCAAGACCCCGCCGGCGGCGCGCATGCTGCTCAAGGCAGCCGGCGTGGCCAAGGGTTCGGCCGAACCGCACAAGACCAAGGTCGCCAAGGTGACCTGGGCCCAGGTGCGCGAGATCGCCGAGACCAAGAAGGAAGACCTCAACGCCAACGACATCGACCAGGCCGCCAAGATCATCGCCGGCACCGCCCGGTCGATGGGCATCACAGTCGAATAAGTCTTTACCCCAAGGTAATTCGTGGGAGGGCCCGCTTCGGCCCGTCGATGAGCGCTTGCACCAACAGCGTTGATCGAGCACCACAACTCCAACACAACAGAGTGGAAATGAAATGAGCAGGAACAGCAAGGCATACCGCGAGGCCGCCGAGAAAGTCGACCGCGACAAGTTGTACACCCCCCTGGCGGCCGCCAAACTGGCCAAGGAGACGTCCTCAAAGAAGCAGGACGCCACCGTCGAGGTGGCGATCCGCCTGGGCGTGGACCCCCGCAAGGCCGACCAGATGGTGCGCGGCACCGTCAGCCTGCCGCACGGCACCGGCAAGACCGCCCGCGTCGCGGTGTTCGCGGTGGGCGAGAAGGCCGAGCAGGCCATCGCCGCCGGTGCCGACATCGTCGGCAGTGATGATCTGATCGAGAAGATCCAGGGCGGCTTCCTGGACTTCGACGCCGCGATCGCCACACCCGATCAGATGGCCAAGGTGGGTCGGATCGCCCGCGTGCTGGGCCCGCGTGGCTTGATGCCCAACCCCAAGACCGGCACTGTCACCCCGGACGTGGCCAAGGCCGTCACCGACATCAAGGGCGGCAAGATCAACTTCCGCATCGACAAGCAGTCCAACCTCCACTTCATCATCGGCAAGGCCTCCTTCGACGAGAAGAAACTGGTCGAGAACTACGGTGCGGCCCTCGATGAGGTGCTGCGGGCCAAGCCGTCGTCGTCCAAGGGGCGGTATCTGAAGAAGGTCACCGTCTCCACGACCACCGGCCCGGGCATCCCGGTCGATCCGTCGGTGACGCGCAACTTCACCGAAGAGGGCTAGGGAAGTCCGGGTTCAGTACGGCGAAGAGCAATTGGCTATCGCCTGATTGTTCCAACGTTGTGTCGATACCATTCAACCGTCTGCTCGATTCCTTGCTGGAGGCCGATTTTGGCAGTCCAGCCCAGACGGGTGAGTTTGGAAACGTCCAAGAGCTTCTGGGGGGTCCCATCGGGCTTGCGGGTATCCCAGAGGGTCTGCCCGGTGAAGCCGACGGCCCGCGAAATGGTCTCGGCGATCTCGCGAATGGTGACGTCGGTACCTATGCCGACATTGACCTGCTCAGGCCCGTCGTAGTGTTCGAGGAGATACAAGCAGGCGTCGGCGAGATCGTCGGAGTGCAGGAATTCCCTTCGCGGGGAACCGGTACCCCAGTTGGTCACCGAATCTGCGTCGGCCCGTGTGGCTTCGTCGTAGCGGCGGATTAGGGCCGGAAGCACATGCGAACCCGTCGGAGAGAAATTATCGTTGGATCCGTACATGTTTGTCGGCATGGCTGAGATCCATGGCAGTCCGTACTGCCGGCGAACGGCCTGTACGTGCAGAATTCCAGCGATCTTGGCGATCGCGTAGGCGTCGTTTGTCGGCTCCAAAGGGCCGGTCAATAGGGAGTCCTCGCGGATCGGTTGTCCGGCGAACTTCGGGTAGATGCATGACGAGCCGAGGAACAACAACCGCTCGACTCCCGCGGCCCGGGCAGCGTCGAGCACGTTGACCTGGATTCGCAGGTTGTCGCTCAGGAAGTCGACCGGGTAGGTGCTGTTGGCCATGATGCCCCCGACCTTCCCGGCGGCCAGCACGACGTATCGCGGTCGGGCTGCGGTGATGAAGTCGAAAACAGGTTCACGGTCACGCAGATCGATCTCCGCCGATGTTCTGGTGATGATGTTTTCAAAACCTGCGTCCTCAAGCTTTCGGACAATCGCCGAGCCGGCGAGGCCCCGATGGCCTGCGACGTAGAACCCGGCTCGCCGATCCAGTTCCCCGGGTGAAAACAGCACTTCGTCCGTCACAGCGGGGCTGTCCCGTGGGTGGTCGGCGTCGGCCAGGAGTCCAACCGCACCTCGTCGATCCACGGCGTGGACGCGTGTTCGAGCGCCTCGATGTCGGCGTTGACCATGAGGCGGGCCAACGCTCTCCCATCGACCGTCGCCTGCCAGCCGAGCTTCTCGCGGGCCTTTGTCGGATCGCCTATCAGCGTGGCGACTTCCGTGGGCCGCAGGTAGCGATCGTCGAACTTGACGTGGTTCTCCCAATCGAGGTCGGCGTGCCCGAAGCTGATCTCGAGAAACTCGCGAACGGTAATCCCCGTTCCGGTCGCCAGGACATAGTCATCCGGCTCATCGGCCTGCAGCATGCGCCACATACCCTCGACGTATTCCGGCGCGTATCCCCAGTCGCGGATGGCGTCCAGGTTTCCCATGTAGACGAATTCCTCGCGGCCCGCCCTGATTGCCGCCACCGCACGGGTGATCTTGCGGGACACGAACGTCTCTCCGCGGCGGGGCGACTCGTGGTTGAACATGATGCCGTTCACCGCGAAAGGGCCATAGGCCTCACGATAGTTCCTGGTGATCCAGTAGCCGTACGCCTTGGCCGCTGCGTAGGGCGAGCGCGGATGAAAGGGTGTGGTTTCGCTCTGTGGTGGTGGTGTTGATCCGTACAACTCAGAGGATGACGCCTGACAGAACCGCGTTTCGATACCTGCCAGACGGACAGCCTCGAGCATGCGCACCGTGCCGGTACCGGTTATGTCTGCTGTGTGCTCGGGTTCATCGAAGGACACCCTCACATGGGACTGTGCGGCGAGGTTGTACACCTCATGCGGTGCCACCTCGGCGAGCAGTGTCACCAATCTGGTGCCGTCGCTGAGGTCGCCGTAGTGCAGGAACAATCTGGCGTCAGCGGAATGGGGGTCAACGTAGAGATGTTCGAGCCGAGCGGTGTTGAACGTCGACGCCCGCCGGATCAGGCCGTGCACTTCGTACCCCTTGCCCAGCAGTAACTCCGCCAGATAGGAGCCGTCTTGGCCGGTGATCCCGGTAACAAACGCACGTTTACTCACGTCTTGGCTCTCCTGCGTCGCCGCGCCCGGCAGCCGCCGAGACACGGTTGGGAAGGCTACCAACTGCCCATGCTTGCGGTGGCGGGCGGAGACGTCCTTGAAGAAGCAGGACGCCACCTGGACTTCGACGCCGCGATCGCCCCCCGGATCAGATGGCCAAGGTGGGCCGGATCGCCCGCGTGCTGGGCCCGCGTGGCTTGATGCCCAACCCCAAGACCGGCACTGTCACCCCGGACGTGGCCAAGGCCGTGACCGACATCAAGGGCGGCAAGATCAACTTCCGCATCGACAAGCAGTCCAACCTGCAATTCATCATCGGCAAGGCGTCCTTCGATGAGAAGAAGTTGGCCGAGAACTACGGTGCGGCCCTCGATGAGGTGCTGCGGGCCAAGCCGTCGTCGTCCAAGGGGCATTATCTGAAGAAGGTTATCGTCTCCACGACCACCGGTCCGGGTATCCCGGTCGATCCGTCGGTGACGCGCAACTTCACCGAAGAGGGGTAGCGGAACCCCGGGTTCCCCGGCGAGGTCACACCGCAAGGCCGGCACAAGGATCGCACTCCCATCTCCCCGCGATCAGTCCGGGCGGCTCATTTCGCTGTATAGATTTTCCCAGCGGCCGGAGACCACGTGTGCCGCAAACGGCGCCGCGACTTCCGGCGCGTAGTGCGCCAGCCGACCTCTGAGGTCGTTGTCCGTAGCCAGTTGCCGGATTCCCTCCTGCCACTTGAGCCAGGAATCGGCGACGACTGCGTGTTGCCCAGACTCGAGGTCGATACCCTCAAATGCGAACGAAGTTCCTATTGCGGCGCAACCCGCCGCCAAGACGTGGACGGCCCGAGTTTTCAGACCGGTTCCAACCTGATCCGGGAGGATCACGAAATCAAACTCGGCGAGGGCTTCACGGAAATCATCGACCCAAACCACAAACTCCATGTCCAGATCCTTGCAAAGGCTCTCTAATCTCTCGTCAGCGTGCACCCTGCCAAGCACGGTGTACTGAATCGATAAGCCCGCAGATTCGAGCGGTAGTAGGCAGCGTTTGACGAGTAGCTCAAAACTTGTGTAGAGATGCGGGACCCGCAGGTCCAGAAATATCAACGCCCTCGGCCGCGAGCCTCCATCACACCCTGATCGGAGCTTCGAATTCTGCGAAGGGCTATCGGATTCACCGAGGGACGTTATCGAAACGGGTATTTGTACGACTGGCTGGCCTGGGTGCGCGCGCTCCGAGTAGCGCCTATCCGTAGGAGAAACTACGTGCCACACTTTGTTCCGACTCCGGCAAAGCGACTCGAAAAGGTAAAATACTAATCCTGCCGCGAAATGAGGTACGCGACGGTAACCCCTCGCTGCCAAGGCAAATCGAAACTGCCGCCGGGATCCCGGATCCATCCAACTAATTACACCGGGAGTATTTCGGAAAATGCGGTGAAGCCCGGCAGCCACGGCCATGTCAAGATGAACAAAGTCGGGGCCGAAGAGTCCTGCTGCGGAGGCGATATCCCTCTCGGCTGAGCGCAACTTACCGAATAGCAGATTGGTGCATCCGCGGCGTATATGCGATCCGGTGTACGGAATGATGGTGATAGTTGGGCGGCCCGGTAGTTCTTGCAACAGCGCGACCTCGTCAATGGTTCGACGATCCTTGCAGTATATGAAGATCTGAAGCTCTTCGCACAAGCCAGCTAGTAGGCGTGCCGTCCCCAGCGATTGCTCATGCAAACCTTGCGAAGGCGGGAACGTCAAGTCTGAGAGGATCAGGGTACAGCGCACGAATTCCTGATTTCGGTATCGACCGCCTGAATCACTCCGGCCGCCATCGCTTCAGCAGAATAGGTCTTGCGACACTCCTCGGCTATCGAAATCCCCCGCTGCTCCCAGTCGGTACGTTCGTTGGCCATTTGCTCCAAAGCGCAAGCTAGTGCAGAGACAGAGTCGCTGGGAAAATAGTGAGCGTTAGATCCCGGTCGCACAGCTTCAATCTCGGGCGAATGAGGTTCGGAGTCGGCAACGATCATCGGAACACCGAAGCTGAAGCTCTGGGTAGCCGACAGGCCCACGTACCCCGGCGATACGGCGGCGATGCAATTCGAATACAGCTTTCGCAACGCCTCGAAATCGTCTACGTGGCCGAGGAATTCGACCTTCCCAGTCAAGCCCAGTTGGTTGGCAAGGGTCCTCATTTCATCCAATGCTGGTCCGTCCCCAACAATCGTCAGCGAAACATCAGGAATCGACAAGGCCGCGTGTGCGAAGGCACGAAGCAGTAACTCAACTTTCTTCTCAGTAACAATGCGCCCGACGTAGGCGAATTTGTTGCGAAGCCCGCCCTCCGCGAAGCCGCATTGGGAGGCACGGTACAAACTGTTCGGGGCAGCGGTGATTTCCAGGTGAGGTAGTTCTGAACGCAGCTCAAGCGCTTGCTGCTGCGTGTAGATAACGACGCTCGACGCGAGCCTGACCATAGCCAAACGGACGTGGGTGGTCTTGCTATCCCGCCCACTGCGGGGCCAAGCCGCCCCCCACAATATTGTGCGTTTGCCTAGCACTCGGCGAGCCACCAGAATTGGCCAAAGATGAATCACCCGTGGGTTTAGATCCGCTAGAAGAACCGGCACCTTCAAATACGTGCCTAGCGGAACCAACTGGAAAAAGACGCGGTCGCCGAATGAGTATGTCGGGAGTGTTGTTACCGGTAGGTCGTCCGGCCCCAAGGTGCGGATCGAACGATCAACTGCCAACCGGCCGGCGAAAATCTGCAGATCGTCCCCAAAGTGGTCGAGGATCAGGCCCATGGGCTCTCGTCGGTAGTGTCCTATCGACATGAAGCTGAAGACGATTCTTGGTGCTCGCTTGTTGCGACCCATCGGTGTCCTCGCTCACTCCCAGCGGTTCGTCGGAATCCCTGCCCCCGTATAAATCCCTGCCCCCGTATATCGGCCGCGCCAAGCCCTGCAGCACTCCTTGTCACCATAGCCGAGCGATATTGCGTCCCGTCCGCGACAAACGGACCGTCAACGATCCTTCATTACCCGCTTCATAAGATTCCACAGGACCGGCGTCCGCCGCACGGCAGCCTGGATCATTGGTACTCGCTTCGCCCGCACAATTAGTTCTCCCAGTTTGCCCTCCCGGAAAGGCGCCTCCAAATCGAGTAGCTTCACATCGCCGATGTCAATCCGCTCTGGCTTCCCGACAGGGCGCTTCCGGAACGCGACGACTGCGCTGTGGAACTCAACTGCCTCTACTGTGTCGGTCCGCCAACTACGACTCGATGGCGGATTCTCCAAATGCCAATAGTTAAGCTCATCGACAACGTTCTTCGAGTACTCGATGAACGTCCCGCGCTTACGGAGTCCTCCACCAAATCGTCGCCAGTAGGAAGTGAAGCAATCTTCCACCATGTAGACGCCACCATTGTTCAATCCGTGGCGGAAAAGGTATTCGAAACTCGCAATCTGGTGTCGAGGAATGTGGCTACCATCATCGAGGACGAAGTCTACTTGCCCCACCTCCGCGATTACACTGGCCAGGAATGCGGCGTCGGACTGGTCGCCGATGAAAACTTGAATGCCCTCTTCCTCGTATTTTTTGCATGCTGCATAAATGTCGATCCCGATGATCAATGAATCGGGATGCAAATAGCGCTTCCACATCTGGAGTGACCCGCCGTGCTGTACTCCGATTTCGATCATCCGGATCGGTCGATCACGCATGCTCTCTAGATACCGGTCGTAAATGTCGAAGAAGTTAGTGTATTTCGTGATGTAGCGCGATCCCGGTTGCGCGTGTTCGTCGAAATAAGATCGAACGCCGGGACGCGGGGCTGAAACGTCAGAGGAAATTGGCTTTTCCATTGGTTCACGCTCTCCGTTCTTTTCCATTTAAAAACACTACCCTATCCATCAACCCAGCTAACTCGCGTCTCTCTGGGTGTACGGAACGGTCGTTGCGTGAGTTGCTGTTGAGGTTATCTCGTCGCTGTCGGTCTCCGATCTCACGCACGGCTTGGACTAACTCCGCACGCTCCGCACGCACCGGACACGGAGCCAGCCATCGAGATCGGGCGCCGGCGGATTAGTTCCGAGGAGACCTGCGGCCACAAGAATCGACCTCGGTAGCCCGCCTGGCCCAAGGGCCAGCAGTGCCACATCGGCTTTCTGCGACATGGCTTCACCTGCCCGCAATTCTCTAGGTGCATTGGCAACTGCGGGCTTGGCGAACAAAGTCATCGACAGATTTCTGGAAGTGAATCGTCGGCCGCCAACCGGTTTCTGACCTTAAACGCTCGGCACTGCCAATTATCACCTGGGGATCTATTGTGCGGTCCACGTTTGTTCGGGTTGATGGGATAGGAGTCCCAAGTGCCTTACATATAGCTTCAAGCACTTCCTGACCTGAGTGCGCGGTACCGCTGCAGACATTGTAAGTGGCATCACGGGGATCGCGTAGCTCAAGCAAAAGCCTGTAGGCGTGCACAATGTCGCGTACGTCTGTGTAGTCCCTGGAAGAATCGAGGTTGCCCACGGTGATTCTTTCGCCTGGCTCAGCACCAACAACTTTTGCGAAAAGATCGGGGACTATGAATCCACGATCTTGACCGGGCCCAATATGGTTGAACGGTCTCACGACCAAGGCTTCGATACCTTGCCGGCGGTAATATTCGACTTGATTCTCCACCAAGATCTTTGAAACTACGTAGGGTGAAGTCGCGGAGGGGTTGGAACATTCATCGACACCGGAGCTATCTGTCTGATTCACGCTGCCGTATACGGCGCCAGAACTGACAATAATGGCCCTGCCGGTCCAGTCTGCACGTAACAGATATTCAAATAGGTGCGTCACCATAGAGCTGTTGACGTGCAAATACTGTTGCGGTCGCTCGAAGGAAGGTTGGACAGCTGCCAATCCGGCCAAATGCACCAGCCCAGTAAAGGGTCCGATATCCGGCCATCCGCGCGTCAGGTCAGCACAGACATAATCATCCAGCAACTCCAAGATGCTAGATGGCGGCTCTTGACGTTCAGATATTCCGATAACCCGATAACCGGAATCCGCGAGATGCTCAACGAGTGCCTTACCGACGAACCCAGTTGCTCCTGTTACCGCGATTCGACTTCCCGGATCTACAAATGTCATAGCCCGGTCCGACGAGTTGAGCGGTCCTTCAGGTCCTGGATGTCGTGCTGAACCATGCGATTCACGAGACCGGGGAAGTCGACCCGACGTTTCCACCCCAACACGCGTTCCGCCTTCGCCGGGTTTCCGAGCAAGATGTCGACTTCCGCTGGCCTAACTAGTGCTGAACTTTGCTTCACGTACGGTGACCAGTCGTGGATACCGATCTCGCGAAAGGCGAGGTCCAAGAATTGCTCAATCGAATGAACCTGGCCGGTCGCTAGGACGAAGTCATCTGGCTCGTTGTGCTGCAGCATCTGCCACATTCCCCGCACGTAGTCGCCGGCGTAGCCCCAGTCTCGTTTGGGCCAGAGATTTCCCAGTTCCACGCTGTCCTGCAATCCAAGGTGGATTCGCGCCGCCGCATGCGTGATCTTACGCGTTACGAATTCGATTCCGCGTCGCTCTCCCTCATGGTTGAATAAAATACCGCAGGAAACAAAGATCCCGTAACTCTCCCTGTAATTCTTCGCGATCCAGTGACCGTAGAGTTTCGCAACACCGTATGGACTTCGCGGATGGAAAAGCGAGTTCTCGTCGTACCCGAGACCGGGGCGATTGTAGTCGAGTCCTCCGTACATCTCAGAGGTCGATGCTTGATAGAAGCGCGTCTTTTCAGACCGGCCGGTCGTGCGAATTGCTTCCAGGCAATTCAATACGCCTTTTCCGGTGGTATCCAGTGTCAAGCTCGGGTTCTTGAACGAGTAGCCAACGTGACTTACGGCTGCCAAGTTGTAGAATTCATCCGGATCAGCCTCTTCAACCGCGCGTACAATCGAGGAAGGATCGAGAAGGTCAGCTTCGATGAGCCTGACGAAAGGGAACTCCTCAAGGAGTCGTTCCTTCTTTAAGTTGCTCTGTCCTCGGATGATCCCATAGACTTCATAGCCTTTTTCGTGGAGCAGAGGCGCAAGATGGCCGCCATCTTGTCCCGTAATTCCACTTACTAAGGCGGTTTTCGTCCGGTGCACTTAACCTCCCCAATTGACAACAGTAATTGAATTCAACTCGATCAAACCATGAGGCGTCACGGGGGCTGTCGTGCGACCGTATCAGCGCCTACCCATTCCCCGGTACACCCAACCCGCGTTTCGCCACTTCGCTCGGTCCAGACAGTTTCTTCCGTCGATGATCCGGCGGCCTCGGACGATGGTGTCGAGGTCGGCTGGTTCAAGTTTGCGGAACTCTTCCCATTCCGTGAGAACCAATGTGATATCTGCTTGATCGCAGGCGCCTTTGACATCTCTGGCGTAATTTAATGTCGGGAAAAGCTTTCGAGAGTTGTCGACCGCTTTTGGGTCGTAGACGGTGACTGAAGCACCTTGCAACTGTATTTGGCCGGCAATGTTCAACGCAGGTGAATCACGAACATCATCGGAGTCGGGTTTGAAGGCCGCGCCAAGAACCGCCACGTTAACACCAATCAGGGAGCCGCCCGAAATCTCTCTCGCCATTTCTACCAGCCGGGTCCGGCGTCTCATATTGATACCGTCTACCTCGCCCAAAAAAGTTAAGGCCTGACTTGCGCCGAGCTCACCTGCACGAGCCATAAAAGCTCGGATATCCTTCGGTAGGCAACCGCCGCCAAAACCAATACCCGCATTTAGAAATCGGCGACCAATTCGAGCGTCGTATCCGATAGCGTCGGCCAACTCAGTAATGTCAGCCCCGGCTGCCTCGCACACGTCAGCCATGGCATTTATGAATGATATTTTCGTAGCAAGAAAGGCGTTTGCGGCGGTCTTTACCATCTCGGCTGTTTCTCGATCCGTGACTAGGAAAGGAACGCGCCTTTCGATGATTGGGCGATACATCTCTCGTGCGACTTCCTCAGCACGGGCGCCGGCCTGGGGGTCGATACCGAGCACGATGCGGTCCGGATGAAGCGTGTCTTTCACGGCGAAGCCTTCCCGAAGGAACTCGGGATTCCACGCTAACTCGACGGCTCTACCCGCGGGCGCTACCTGGCTCACCGCATCGCTAAGGCGCGCCGCGGTGCCAACCGGCACGGTCGACTTTCCGTAGATAACGCTCGGCTTGGTCAGAAGCGGCGCCAACGTGCTTACGACTGAATCGACGTAAGTCAAGTCGGCCGCGAATTCGCCCCGCTTCTGGGGCGTTGAAACCGCGATGAAATGAATATCTGCGAAGTCCGCAGCCTCTGCGTAGGAAGATGTGAATCGGAGGCGTCCCGCAGCAATATTCGCACCAAGGATGTCGTCCAAGCCGGGCTCGTAGAATGGAGCTTTCCCAGAAGATAATCTGGCGAGTTTAGCCGCGTCCACGTCAACGCCGACCACATCGTGGCCCATTTGTGCCATGCATGCAGCGTGCGTCGCACCTAGGTACCCAGTTCCGAAAACCGCAATACGACAAGCCATTCCACTTCTCCCGTGGGGTCTTATAATCCAGACCAAGTCCGGTAACTCAAGATCTTTCGCTTCGACTCGCTAGGTACCCCATGCGATCAGGACGAAACGGAATCTCTCTCAACTCCACCATACTCAGCGCACTCTTCCCTCTCGAGCCGTTGGCGATTCCGTTTCAATCTCGCCGGTTCCACCGGCACCCGCATGGTGGTAAGCAGCGCGCCAGAGCCTGTCTATCAGCGTGGGAATCGTTGACGTGATGAGCTCAAAGCGGCGGTCACTTCATACGAAAAGGTTCAGTCCACCAAATCGACCGCAAACGGTAGAGTTACCGCGCGGCCCGATACCGGAACTCGTAAGACGTTTATCTCTAGACGAGAGCCTTTGGCACATCATGAACATTCTTTTCGTCTGCACCGGGAACATCTGTCGTTCCCCCACCGGAGAACGACTTGCCGCGGCCTACGCGGCCGAACACGAGATCCCCGAGGTCGCGGTATCCAGTGCCGGAACCCGCGCGGTGATCGGGCACCCGATTCATCGGGATGCGGCGGGGGTCCTCGAAAAGCTGGGCGGTGATGCGTCCCATTTCGCTGCACGGCAGTTCAAGTCCAAGATCGCCTCCGCGGCGGACCTCATTATTGCCATGACGAGTGCGCATCGCGACATCGTGCTGGAAGCTGCCCCCCGCCAACTCCATCGAACGTTCACCATGGCCGAAGTCGCTAGGCTGTCTTTGATGGACGGCGCGGAAACACTGGCGGATCTCGCCGCCCTTCGGCCGCAACTGGCGGCCAACGAGATAGCGGATATCCCGGATCCGATCGGCCAAAGCCCGGAGGTGTTCGCCACCGTCGGAGCACAGATCGCCGAGCTGTTACCGCCGATCATGGAACTCTGCCGGCGCACGATCAGGGCGTGATCTTCGTTTCTTTGTCGATCACATCCGTTGCCTGGATCAGGGCGATGGCATCGGACTTGAGCGCGTCGGCGTTCAACTGCAGGACATAAACGGCCCCGTTGGCGGGAATCACCACCGTCTTCTGTGCGATGGTGCGCTGCGTACCGTCCCGCTCGTAGAGGCCGGCAAGTTGGACGGCGTCGAACCCGCTGAGCTTGTCGGTGATGGGTTCGTTCGCGGCCACATAATCCGGCAGGTTCCCCAGCTCGCCGGGCGCGTAATCAAGGATTTTTGCCGGATCTACATCGCCAGTCAGCTTGGAAAGCAACACGGTGATGGTCGGTGGATCGTCCGGATCCGGTGAAACGTCGGCCTGAACCGCCCCGTACGCCCAATCGGGGGTGTCTGGTCCCAGATCAGACCAACCCTGCGGCAACGCGATCAGGATTTTCGGTGCCCCCGGATCATCTCTTCGCACCGGCGTCGAGGTGATCCCGTTGTCTTTGATGTACTGCGGGATCGTCAGACCGGGTGCTGACTTCGTCAACGCGGCATCGACCGCCTTTTGATCAGCGCGCCCATTGGTGAACACCAACGCGGCGATCACCGCCGCCAAGGCCACAGCGATGCCGACCAAGGTTCCCCGCCGCCTAAACCACTGGGGGCGTGGGGTCACCGTCGTTGGTGGGCCGTCGATAACCTCGACCGGCATGTCGTCGTCAACCATGCGCAGTTCGCTCCCCTGGTCGTAAGTACACTTCAGGCTATCAATGCTCCCGAAGGATCCAGTGACCGGTAGATCCCCAGGAGGCCCAACCCGGCGTTGATTGCTACCGGCGGTCCTCGCGGCCATCGCCTTGGTGTTCGTCGCCGTTGCCCTGGTGGCGCGGCGGCAACCGGTGTCGACCATCCCACGCCTGTTCTTGTCGGTGGGGTCGACTTTCGTTCCGATGGTCGTCGTGCTGGGTCTGAATCTTGGCGGTGGCGGATCCTTCTGTCGGTCGTTGCGGTGTCTCTCCTCACGATCACCGCGACCACGTACTCACCCGCAACGCAGTCGCCTCCTCGATCACGACAATTGAAATGCCGGGATCGGATCATCGATCTCTACTGGCAAATATTGCGGTGCCCGTCGACCCGATGTCGACCGGTTAGCTAAGCCTGGCCAAAGGGCCAAAGGTCCCTGATCCTTCCATTCGATTGGCAAAACAGCGATGCCTTGGTTAACCTCAGAGGAACCTGAGAGCCGCGGGAGGCGAATCGTGGGGTCAAAAGCTAGGGCAGCTAATTTGCGGCCGGTCGCGCCTGGGCAGCGATCGGGAATTGCGATCGCCTCAGCAAACGCCGCAGTGATGCGGGCGGCCGGCACTTCGACGGCAGGATGGCAGGGGGCACTCAGCGAACCGGTCACCGCCGGGGCGGCCGTCGGGATCGCCCAGTGGGTCCGGTTCGGGCCTGCGGAACAGCAAACTCGCGGGGGGAGTCAAGCATGACCACCGAGGTTCTGGTCGCGAAGGAACGCACTAAGGCGAAGTTTTGGCAGCAGGGGTACGCGATGCGCCTGCGTATCACCGACACTCTCATCGTTGCGATGGCTGTGATGCTCGCCCAATACGTTCGTTTCGGCATGTCTCCTCTCTACGACGGAATTCCCCAAAGCCGGAAGTTCTTGCATTCCGTGATCCTGATGGCGCTCTGGCTGTCCGCGTTGGCGATCTTTAAGACCCGTTCGGAGCGCGTACTGGGATCCGGCGTCGATGAGTACCGACGGGTGCTCGGAGCTTCCCTCTGGATCTTTGGCTTCATTGCGATCGCCTCGCTGCTCTTCAGGATGGAACCCTCCCGTGGGTACCTCGCCGTGGCACTGCCGGCAGGCACCATTGGTTTGCTGTTGACCCGTTGGCTCTGGCGGCAACGGGTGTCGAGTCGGCGGCGGCGCGGCGACTGCGTTACCAATTTGATTGTGATCGGTCAACGGGAAGCGGTTTCGGAACTCGCTGGCCAACTGATTGGCCACCCGGACGGCGCATACCGGCTAGCCGGGGTCGGAGTTTATGGGCAGATCAAGCGGGACGAATACCTTTTGGTGGAGGGTAAGCGGATTCCGATTTTGGGCGACGAGGACGACGCAGTGGCGGCTGCCGGGGCGCTCAACGCGCGCACGGTGGCGCTCGCAGGGCCGGAACGACTTGGCGGTAACGGCCTTCGGTATTTGCTTTGGGACCTTGAGCGTCGGAATATCAATCTCTTCGTCTCGCCCACAGCGTCGCCACTCGTCATCAGTCAAGTCCCGGGTTATCCACTCCTGCAAGTCGAGAGCCCGCAGACCTTGAGGGCAAAGCGCTTCTCTAAGCGTGTGTTCGATGTCATCTTTGCGTCGTTTGCGCTTCTCTTGACGTCGCCCCTGCTGTTGCTAGCTGCTGTCGCTATGAAGCTGACGAGCCGTGGACCCGTTGTCTATCGGGAAGATCGAATCGGGCTTGGGGGAGCAACATTTCAGATGGTCAAACTCCGCACCATCCCCGAGAGTGCCGACGTGATGTTCGAGAGCTTGAACGTTACTGTCGGCCGGGTTCTGCGTCGCTTCAATGTTGATCAAATTCCGCAGCTGTTTAACGTACTCAGGGGAGAGATGTCGGTGTTGGGACCGCCTCCCCAACGGAAGGGCTCCGGCAGTACGGACGTGCTGGTACGGCCTGGTCTCACCGGTCTGAGTATGAAGAGATTTCTGGACGTGTTTCTTGTTGTGCTGGCAATGCCCGTCTGGCTACCTTTGTTGGCAATCATCGGTTTGATCAAGTTTGCGGCTGACGGATCACCATTGCTCTACTTGTCTCAACGAATC
>Ga0307379_10005490_pt1 | contig 17654 bp, 14 predicted proteins | sample UN2MG_FD_202237 | JGI IMG/M metagenome (GOLD analysis project Ga0307379, IMG submission 202237) | Soil microbial communities from Risofladan, Vaasa, Finland - UN-2 | ecosystem: Environmental > Terrestrial > Soil > Coastal area > Acid sulfate soil | place: Finland: Risofladan, Vaasa | collected... | reverse complement strand
CAGCAGCGGCGCCGACGCCGAGCTCTTTGCCTGGGACGATTACCTGGGGCCGGACGCGATCACCTTCGTTGAGTGGCCGGCGGCGGGCAGCGAAGCGCTCCCGCCGGCCGACGTGCGCGTCGAGCTCAAGCACCGCACGCTCCACACGCGCTCGGCCCGGCTCTTCGGCCCCGACACGCTCGAGGCGGCGGTCGCTGCCGGCGCATCCGAGGCCGGGATCGCCGTGACCGGCCCGGCCCGTGTCCCGGCCGGCAGGACCGTCCGGCGCGCCGCGGAGGGCGGCCGGTGATCCTCGCGCTGGAGACGGCGACGACGGCGTGCTCGGCGGCGCTCTGCACCGCCGACGGCAACGTCGTCGCCGAACGCGTCTCACTCGCCGGCCCCGCCCACTCGCAGCTGCTGCTTCCGTTCGTCCACGAGATCCTGACCGAGGCCGAGCTCGGCTGGGGCGACGTCGACACGGTCGCCGTCGGCCTGGGCCCGGGAGCCTTCACCGGCCTGCGCATCGGCATCGCCACCGCCCGCGCGCTGGCGCAGGCGGGAGAGGACACGGGTCTGGCGGGCGTGCCGACGCTTGCGGCGCTCGCGCTCCGCCTGGCGCGCGCGCCGGAGGCCGGGCCCGGGCGTCTGCTCGTCCCACTGCTCGACGGTCGCCGTCATGAGGTGTTCGCGGCCGTCTTCGCGCCAGATGGCGCCGGCGACCTGCGGCAGGTGGGGGACGTCGCTGTCGTCCCTGCCGCCGGCCTCGCCGAGTGGCTCGCCGCGCGCGGCGACGTGGTCACGGGCGGCGACGGCGCCGCGCTCTACGGAGAACTGCTGCCGGCGTCGGCGCTGCAGGCCGCGGGCGTCGTGGCGCCGACTGCCGCGATGGTCGGCCGGGCGATCGCCTGCGGCGCACCCGGCGTGGTCCGGGGCCCGGACGCCGTGCTGCCCATCTACGGCCGCGCCCCCGATGCCGCGCGCTGGCAGGGCGCGGCACCCGCCGCGGGGGCCCGACCGTGAGTCTGCAGGTCGTCCCCGACACGCCGCGCCGCGAGCGTAACGTCCGTCCGATGCAGTTCACCGACCTCGAGGCCGTCGCCGCGCTCGAGGCGCGCACCTTCACGCTGCCGTGGTCGCTCGCCATCTTCAGCGGCCAGCTCGCCCGGGAGTCGGGCATCTGCCTCGTCTGCGAGGACGACGGGCACATCATCGCGTACCTCATCGCCGACATGTTCGTCGACGTGTGGCACCTCATGAACCTCTGCGTGGACGACGCCTACCACCGCCAGCACGTCGCGTCGCGTCTGCTGGAGGCCTACTTCGGCATCACCGAGCGCAAAGGCCACCGCGGCCACACGCTGGAGGTGAGGGTCTCCAACGCCCCCGGGATAGAGCTCTACCGGAGCTTCGGCTTCGTGGCCACCGGGGTCCGGCCCGGCTACTACAGCGACGATCGCGAGGATGCCGTGATCATGTGGAAGGATTGGGAAGGGGACAGCGCTTGACCGCCGCGGCGCCGCGGCCGGCGGCGTCCGTCCGTCCCATCCTCGCCGTGGAGACCTCCTGCGACGACACCAGCGCGGCCGTGGTGCGCGGGCGCGACATCCTGTCGTCCATCGTCTCCTCCCAGAACGAGTTGCACGCGCAGTTCGGCGGCGTGGTGCCGGAGGTGGCGTCGCGCCGCCACACCGAGCTCGTCAACGAGGTCGTCGCGGAGGCGATGAGCGAGGCAGGCGTGGGGTGGGACGACGTCGGCGCGGTTGCCGTGACGCAAGGCCCGGGCCTGATCGGCGCTTTGCTCGTCGGGCTGGCGACGGCGAAGTCGCTCGCCTGGCGGCGCGGGTTGCGGCTGATCCCGGTGAACCACCTGCAGGGACATATCGCCGCCAACTACGCCCTCGGCGTCGAGGCGCCGTTCATCTGCCTGGTGGCCAGCGGCGGACACACGCTGCTGGCCGTCGTCGAGGAGGGTGTGCGGTACCGCGTGGCCGCCAAGACCATGGACGATGCAGCCGGCGAGGCATTCGACAAGGGCGCCCGGCTGCTGGGTCTCGGGTACCCGGGCGGCAGGGAGCTGGACGAGCTGGCGGCACGCGGCGATCCGGGCTACGCTCGCTTTCCACGCGCTGTGCCCCGTGGCCGCGGCTTCAGTTTCAGCGGCCTCAAGACGGCGCTGCTGTACGACCTCAAGGGCCGGGACGCGGCGGAGATCGAGGCGCACCGTGCCGACATCGCCGCGTCATACCAGGCGGCGATCGTCCGCCAGCTGGTCGAGAAGACGGTGGCCGGCGCTGGCGCCGAAGGCTTGCGGCGCGTCGCCGTCGCCGGCGGGGTGGCCGCCAACTCCGGTCTGCGCCGGGCGCTCACCGAGGCTTGCGAAGCTGAAGGCCTGCAGCTCTCGCTGCCGCCGCTCAGCCTGTGCACCGACAATGCCGCCATGATCGGCCTTGCGGCCGGCTTCCTGCCGGCGCTCGAGTGGCCGGACTACCTCGGCCTCGACGCCTTCGCCAGCGACGCCGAGGCGAAGGCCGCCCGGCCGCGGAAGGGCTCCGCCCGCCGCGCCCGCGCCACCTAGCCGCGCCGGGACGCCGGCCGTTCCGGCCGCCGCCCCGACATCATGTACCCCACGAAGTGCGAGAGTCGCACGCCCGTCCATGTCCTGTCGCGCAGGGTCCGGTGCTACACTCGGTCGCGTATGGGTCACCGTCCAAACCCCATCTTCCCGCCTGTCGCCGCCGGCGCTTCGCCGCGCATGGCCGCCGAGCTGTTCGTCGAGTGCCTCGAGAACGAAGGCGTCGAGTTCGTCTTCGGCATCCCGGGCGAGGAGACTCTCGACCTCAGCGAGGCTCTCGACCGCTCGCAGCTGATCACCTTCGTCCCCACGCGTCACGAGCAGGGTGCGGCCTTCATGGCCGACGCCTACGGCCGGCTCACCGGCAGGCCCGGCGTCTGTCTCGCCACGCTGGGGCCCGGCGCCAGCAATCTCGCCACCGGCGTCGGCGACGCCACGCTGGACCACGCCCCGCTGGTGGCGCTCACCGGCCAGACCGGGCTCGCCGGCATGCACAAGGAGACCACGCACCAGTTCATCGACACCGTCGAGATGCTACGCCCGATGACGAAGTGGAACACGCGCCTCCACCATTCCCGCATGGTGCCGGAGGCGGTACGCAAGGCGTTCAGCATCGCCGCGGCCGAGAAGCCGGGAGCCACTCATCTCGAGCTGCCCGAGGACGTCATGGAGATGGCGGTGACCGGCTCGCCGATGCCGCGTGGCCCCGAGCCTCTGGTCGAGGCCGACCCCGTCAGCCTGCTGCGCGCCGCCGAGATCATCCAGGAGGCGAAGCGGCCGGTGCTGCTCGTCGGCAACGGCGTCGTGCGCCAGCACGCGTCGCCGGCCCTGCGCGCCCTCTGCGAGCAGACCGGCTTGCACGCGGTCACGACGTTCATGGGCAAGGGGGTGCTCGACGCCGCCGATCCGCACTTCCTGTTCACCGCCGGATTGGCTCGACATGATTACCCGCAGGGGCTGCTGGGCCGCGCCGACCTCGTCGTGAGTGTCGGCTACGACATGATCGAGTGGCCGCCCTCGGCCTGGAACCCGGAGGGGCGGCAGCGCATCGTCTGCATCGACACAGTGCCGCCCGAGATCGACGCGCAATTCATCCCTGAGGTGGAGCTCATCGGCGACCTCTCGCGCATCCTCTTCCAGCTCTCCGGCCTCCTCGAGGGCAAGCAGGTGGCGAGCATCGAGACCCGGCCGTACCGGCGTGCCTTCCGCCGGGTGCTCGACGCCGGCACGGACGACGACTTCCCGATCAAGCCTCAGCGGGTCCTTCGCGACTTGCGCGAGCTGCTGGCGCCCGACGACGTTCTCGTCAGCGATGTGGGCGCCCACAAACTCTGGGTGGCGCGCTTCTGGGAGGCGCGCGAACCCAACACGGTGCTCATCAGCAACGGTTTCGCCGCCATGGGCTTCGGGCTGCCGGCGACGCTCGCCGCGGCGCTGGCGCGCCGCGGCCGCGGCAAGGTCGCGTGCATCAGCGGGGACGGCGGCTTCCTCATGAACGTCCAGGAGCTGGAGACGGCGCGCCGGCTGGGTCTGCCTTTCGTCGTCCTCGTGTGGACCGACGGCGGTTACGGCCTCATCGAGATGCACCAGAGGCGCAAGTACGGGCGCATCGCCGGGACCCGCTTCGACAACCCCGACATCGTGACACTGGCGCGCTCGTTCGGGGTCGAGGGCCTCCGCGCCGAGAAGGCCGGCGACGTCAAACCGCTGCTCGTCAGAGCCCTGCGGCACCCCGGACCCGTCGTTCTCGACATTCCGATCGACTACAGAGAGAACGACAAATTGGCGGTCGATTTGTGGCAGCTTGCGCCCGAGGATCTGGCCTAGAGCCTCTGCGGACGTCTTCGGGTGGTTCCTGAGCTTTGAGTGGCCGAGCATCGCGGCATCATCGTCTGCACCACGGCGATGATCGGGCCTGATCGCCACGTACGACCGTCGCCGGTATCGCTGGACCCCGTACCTGTACTTCTGGTGGGGCCCGTGGCTGCTCGCCTGGAGGTGGGGCGTCTTCGCGGGCTGTGCCGCCCACAAGAACGTGTCGCAGAGCAGCGAGAAGCTCGCGAACGGGCGTCACGTCGAGAATCACGGCAGCTGAGCCGGGCCTGCTGCCGGGCGCTCCCGCCTTGCGTGGGCCGGTTCCTCTGTCCGGCGGCGGTCAGGCTTCGAGCAGGATGGTCACCGGCCCGTCGTTGACCAGGTCCACGTGCATGTGCGCGCCGAAGATCCCGGTCTGGACCGGGATGCCCTCGGCGCGCAGCGCCTCCACGTAGGCCTCGTAGACGGCCTGTCCGTGCTCCGGGCGGGCGGCGCCGGTGAAGCTCGGCCGGTTGCCGCGGCGGGTGTCGGCGTACAGCGTGAACTGGGAGACGGCGAGCACGGCGCCGCCGACGTCGCCGAGCGCCCGGTTCATCAGCCCGCCGTCGTCGGCGAAGACGCGCAGCCGCGCCGTCTTGGCGGCGAGCCTGTGGGCCGCGGCAGGGTCGTCCTCGTGGGTCACGCCCACGAGGGCGAGGAAGCCGCGGCCGACCGCGCCGATCTCCGCGCCGTCCACGGCGACCGCGGCGCGGCTCACCCGTTGCAGCAGCACTCTCATGCGTTGGCGCCCCCGCTCCTGTGTCGCTCCGCCGTCATCCTAGTCGCCCCCGGTCCGTCTGGCCAGAGAGCGCAGCACTCGCCGCCACGGACTGACAAGCGGAGCGAGGATTCCTTGGAAGCGAGAAAACGCCTGCAAGGAGGGTGTTGGCGGCGCTTTCTCGCGCTCGCTCCTCTTGCGCTCGGCCGGGTTTGACATCCCTCAGGAACGGTCATACCATAGCCAGCTGAGTGGAGTAGCACTCTCTCCCCGAGAGTGCCAGTACCAAGTCAGAAGAAACCACGGTGTACACACCAAGGAGGGTTGCTGCATGAAGCTCAAGCCGCTCGAAGACCGCGTCATCATCAAGGCGGTCAAAGAAGAGGAGAAGACCGCCAGCGGCATCGTTCTCCCCGACACGGCGAAAGAGAAGCCGATGATGGGTGAAGTCGTCGCCGCCGGCGACGGCAAGTGGGACGAGGACGGCAAGAAGCGCGTTCCGATGGACGTCAAGAAGGGCGACCGGGTCATCTACGGCAAGTACGCGGGCACCGAGTACAAGACCGCCGATGGCGACGAGCTCCTGATCCTGCGCGCCAGCGAGATCCTGGCCGTAGTCCAGAAGTAGGAAGGGAGGCTGAAGAAGAGTGGCTAAAGAACTCAGGTATCACGATGAAGCCCGGCGCTCGCTGGAGCGTGGCGTGAACGCGCTCGCCGACGCCGTGAAGATCACCCTCGGCCCCAAGGGCCGCTATGTGGTGCTCGACAAGAAGTTCGGCGCGCCGACGATCACCAACGACGGCGTCACCATCGCTCGCGAGATCGAGCTCGAGGACGTCTTCGAGAACCAGGGCGCCCAGCTGGTCAAGGAAGTCGCGACGAAGACGAACGACATCGCCGGCGACGGCACCACCACCGCTACACTGCTCGCCCAGGCGATCGTGCGCGAGGGTCTGCGCATGGTGGCCGCCGGCGCCAACCCGATGGCCATCAAGCATGGCATCGAGGAGGCGGTCAACGAGGCCGTCACGTCTATCCAGAAGCAGAGCAAGGAGATCTCCGGCAAGGAGGAGATCGCCCGTGTGGCCACCATCTCCGCCCGCGACCGTGCCGTCGGCGACGTCATCGCCGACGCCATCGAGAAGGTCGGCAAGGACGGCGTGGTCAACGTCGAGGAGAGCAACACCTTCGGTCTCGATCTCGAGTTCACCGAGGGCATGCAGTTCGACAAGGGCTACCTCAGCCCGTACATGGTCACGGACCCCGATCGCATGGAGGCCGTGCTCGAGGATCCCTACATCCTCATCGCCAACCAGAAGGTCGGCGCCGTGCAGGATCTCCTTCCCATCCTCGAGAAGGTCATCCAGGCCGGCAAGCAGCTCCTCATCGTATCCGAGGACGTCGAGGGTGAAGCCCTCGCGACCCTCGTCGTGAACAAGCTCCGCGGCACGTTCACCAGCGTCGCCGTGAAGGCCCCCGGCTTCGGCGACCGCCGCAAGCGCATGCTCGAGGACATCGCCATCCTCACCGGCGGCGAGGTCATCACCGAGGAGATGGGTCTCAAGCTCGACAACACGGCGCTCTCGCAGCTCGGTCGCGCCCGCAAGGTCGTCGTGACGAAGGACAACACGACGATCGTCGACGGCGCCGGCGACACCGACGCCATCAAGGGCCGCATCAAGCAGATCAAGAGCGAGATCGAGAACACCGACTCCGACTTCGACCGTGAGAAGCTCCAGGAGCGTCTCGCCAAGCTGGCCGGCGGCGTGGCCGTCATCAAGGTCGGCGCGGCCACCGAGGTCGAGATGAAGGAGACCAAGCACCGCGTCGAGGACGCCCTCAACGCCACGCGCGCCGCTCTCGAAGAGGGCATCGTGCCCGGCGGTGGCGTCGTGCTGGTCAACGCCATCACAGCGATCAAGGTCGACAAGAAGTCCGACGACGTCGACTTCCGTGCCGGCAAGCAGATCATCGCCCGCGCGCTCGAAGAGCCGCTGCGTCAGATCGCCGAGAACGCCGGCCTCGAAGGTTCGGTCGTGGTGAACAAGGTCAAGGGCCTCAAGGCCGGTGAAGGCCTCAACGCCGACACCGAGAAGTACGAGGACCTGGTCAAGGCCGGCATCATCGATCCCGCCATGGTCACCCGTTCGGCGCTGCAGAATGCCGCGTCGATCGCCAAGAACATCCTCACCACCGAGTGCATCGTCGCCGACAAGCCCGAGGAGGGCGCCGGCGGTATGGGTGGCGGTATGCCGGGCGGCGGAATGCCTCCGGGGATGATGTGAGAATCACCCGCTAGATCGACATACGGAAGAGCAAGCCTCTTTCGCGTCAGCGAGGGCCGGCGGTGCGCAAGCACCGCCGGCCCTCGCCCTTGCGGCCGCGCGCGGCCGCACCGCCCCTGTTCTCTCTGGCGGGGCAGGCTCCGCCCAGACCCGAGCGCCGCGTTTCGTCACCTCTGCTGGAGCCCGCGGATCAAGGCGCCCAAGCTGGTCACGAGCCCGAGCGCGATGCGCGGATCGTCGGAGGTCGGTCCGTCCGGCACCGCCTCCGCGGGCTGGCGAGCGTGGCGGCATCTTGACGCTCGGGACGGCCGAGTCTAGAGTCCCGCGCACATCGGGAGCGCCGCGATCCGACGAGGCACCGGCGCGACACACACAATCGGGGGGGGCTGTCGAATGAGTCGGAGGTACTTGTCGGGGCGCGCGCGGCGGCGGACCGTCGCGATGATCTCGGTCCTAACCTTGCTGGGCGCCCTCGCCGCGGGCGCCTCCCTCGCCGCCGGCAGCAGCTCGCCGAATCCTGCCGGCGGCCCCGTGACGCTGCGGCTCGGCTGGAGCGAGAGCCCACTCAACCTCAATCCCTTTGTCGGCTACAGCAACTCGTACGAGATCTGGATGCTTAACTACGACACGCTCGTCGCCGTCGGCGCAGACGGCCTGCCGTCCAAGGAGACCGGTCTCGCGGAGGATTGGGAACTCTCGGCGGACGAGAAGACGTGGACCTTCAAGATCCGTCCGGGAGTCAAGTGGCAGGACGGCGAGCCGCTGACGGCTCGGGACGTGGCTTTCACCTTCAACGCCATCATCGACAACGACATGAGCCTCGCCGTCTATCTCAAGGATGTGGAGAGGGCGGTCGCCGTCGACGACACCACGCTCAAGGTGTACTGCACCGCACCCAAAGCCAACATGCTGCTCACGCAGGTCTACATCTACATCCTGCCCGAGCACATCTGGGGCAAGCTGAGCCCCGACGCGATGGGCAACACGTTCCGCAACCCGGTGCCGATCGTCGGATCGGGACCCTTCCAGACGGTCGAGTTCAAGAAGGATGAGTACGTGAAGCTGGTGCGGAACCCGACGTACTGGGGCAAGCAGCCGACCGTGGACGAGGTCATCTTCCAGTACTACACGAATGCCGACACCATGGTCCAGGACCTCAAGAGTGGGGCGGTCGACGGCGCCCAGGTGATCCCGGCGCAGCAGTTCAAGCAGCTGGAGAGCGAGCCCGGCATCGAGCCCATCCCCTATCCGCTCTACAACTGGGAGTACATCGACGTCAACTGCTACGACAGCCCGGACTCGCTCGGCAACCCCGTGCTGCGCGACCCCCGGTTTCGCGTCGCTATGGCGTGGGCGATCGACCGCGAGAAATGCGCCGCGCTCGCGTGGGGGGGATACGCGACGGCGGGGTACGGGATCTTCCCCAGGGACGGCTGGCCGGCGAGCGCCGATCCGTACTACCAGCCCGACGCCGCCGATGCGATCGGCTTCGATCTCGAGAAGGCGAAGCAGCTGCTGGACGAGGCGGGCTACAGGGACGCGAACGGCGACGGAGTGCGGGAGGACAAGAATGGCGAGCCGATCAAGCTGAGGCTCTGGGCCCGCGACATCTCGCCGGAGAGCCAGGTGCAGGGCAAGCTCATCGCGGGTTGGCTGAAGGACATCGGCCTGGACATCGACTATTCCGTGGTCGATGAGGGCGCGCTCGGCGACGACATCTGGAACTACAAGGGTGACGTCTACGCGCCCGACTACGACCTCGCCCTCTGGGACTTCATGGGCTACATCGACCCGGGCGACTCCGCCGCCTGTTTCACCACCGACCAGATCGAGAACTACAACGAGATGTGCTGGTCCAACGCCGAGTACGACCGGCTCACCGTGGAGCAGTACCGGGAGATGGACACGGCTGCACGCATGGAGCTCCTGAAGCAGGCGCAGGGTGTCATGTACGCGGAGCAGCCGATGATCGTCATCGACTACCCATCGGTGTTGCAGGCGGTGGACACCTCGCGCTGGGAGGGCTGGCAGCCCTACACCGGCGGAAGCGTGTGGAACAACTTCCTCGACCGCCAGAGCTACATCGAGCTGAAGCCCAAGTTGGCCGGGGTCGAGAGCGACGGCGGGTCGTCGTCGGCGATGTGGGTCATCGGCGGGATCGTCGTCGTCGTCGGGGCCGCCTTCCTCGTCTGGCTCGCGCGTCGCGGTCGCGGGCGCGCCGTCGAAGAATGAGCCGGTCGCGGCCTGACACCGTCAGCGTCGTCGCCGGGGAGGGCATCACCCTCCCCGGCGACTATCACGTCCACACCACGTGGTCGGACGGCACGGGAAGCGTGGAGGAGTGCGTGCTTCGCGCCGCAGAGCTCGGCCTTGCCGAGATCGCGATCACCGACCACATCACTCCCAAGCCGGGCTCGGGGGAGGTGTGGTGGGTCCCTCTCGAGCGCTTGGCCGCGTACGTCGAGGACGTCCGCGGGGTCGCGGTGCGTCACCCGGAGATCAGGGTGCTTCTCGGGCTCGAGGCGGAGTACGTCGCCGGGCAGGAGGCCGAGCTCGACCGGCTCCTCGACGCCTGGCCGTTCGAGCTCGTCGTGCTCGGCGTGCATGTGGTCGAGGGCTTCGAGTTCGACGACCCGGGCCTGCGCGGCGACCCCCGCTGGGGCGACCCGGACGCGCTCCTCGCCGCCTACTACCGCACCATGCGCCGGGCCGCCGAGTACGGACGCCTCGACATCCTCGCGCACTTCGACTACATCAGCCTCTGGGGGCACGAGCCCGGTGCGGCGGCTCTGCCGGAGATCGACGCCGCGCTGGACGCGCTGGCCGCCTCCGGCGCCGCGCTCGAGCTGAATACCGACCGTATCAGCGACCCGGCCGGTGTCATGTATCCCTCGGTCGCCATCATGAGCGCCGCGCGCGAGCGCGGCGTGCCCCTGGTGATCGACTCCGACGCGCACGAGGCCGCTCACGTGGGCAGGCTCCTGGACGAGGCCATCGCGTATGCGCGCGCGGCGGGCTACCGGGAGACGCTGCGCCTGTCCGACCGGACCTTGGTGCCGCTGCCCTTGCACGGCTGACGAGTGCCGGCCGGCGGCCCGGCCGGCGGGCAGGCCCACGCCGACCGCGACGGCCAGAATGCCGATGGCGCCGGGCCTTCAGTCCCCACGGCCCTCAACCCGCGCCGTCCGTAGTATCGTTGCCACCAGGTGAGTTCACGTCATGGCGAAGGCGGGGTGGACGATGGAGACCTGCAGGAACCTGATCGGCGGCGAATGGGTCGGCGCGAGCGACCTCGCCAGCTTCGAGACGAGGAACCCGGCGCACGCTGATGAGGTCCTCGCCACGTTCCCGAGCGCGACCGCCGCGGACGCGGCGCAGGCGGCGGCTGCGGCGGCCGAGGCCTTCCCGGCCTGGGCCGCCACCCCGGCCCCGGCGCGCGGCGCCATCCTCTTCCGTGCGGCAGAACTGCTCGCGGAGCGACTCAATGAGGTCGCGCGCACGCTCACGCGCGAGGAGGGAAAGACACTGGCCGAAGCGACGGGTGAGGTCGTACGCGCGCGCGACATCTTGCGCTACTTCGGCGGTGAGGGTTGGCGTCTCGGCGGGGACGTGCTGCCGCCGAACGCGCCCCACGCCATGCTGTTCAGCCGCCGTGAGCCGCTCGGCGTCGTCGCCGCGATCACGCCCTGGAACTTCCCCATCGCCATCCCGGTGTGGAAGATCGCGCCGGCGCTCGTCTACGGCAACGCCGTCGTCTTCAAGCCGGCGTCGGCGGCGCCGCTCACGGCGCTGCGCCTGGTCGAATGCCTGGTGGACGCCGGGCTGCCGGCCGGCGTGCTCAACCTGGTGACCGGCTCTGGCGCCGTCGTCGGCGGCGCTCTCGCCGGCGACCCGGTCGTGCGCGGCCTCACGTTCACGGGCTCGCACGACACGGGGGCGCGCATCTACGCGAGGGCGACTGAGCACTTCGCGCGCGTCCAACTCGAGATGGGCGGCAAGAACCCGACGATCGTGCTCGACGACGCCGACCTGGATCTGGCCGTCCGACTGGCGGTGATGGGGGGCTTCGCCCTCACCGGCCAGAGCTGCACGGCCACCAGCCGCGTCATCGTCGAGGAGGGTATCGCCGACCGCTTCGTCGCCGGTCTCGCCGAGGCCGCCAACGCCCTCACCGTGGGGGACGGCCTCGAGGATGGGGTGCAGATGGGACCGGCGTCGAGTGAGGAGCAGCTCGCGACCGACCTGGACTACGTGCAGATCGGCCGCAGCGAGGGCGCCGACCTGCTCGCCGGCGGGGTCCGGGCCGGCGACGGCGGTCACTTCATCCGCCCGACCGTCTTCGACGGTGTCGACGTCCGCAGCCGCCTCGCCCAGGAAGAGATCTTCGGACCGGTGATCAGCATCATCCGCGCCCGTGACCTCGACGACGCGATCTTGAAGGCCAATGCCGTCGGCTACGGGCTCGCCGCCAGCGTCGTCACCAACGACCTGCGCCGTGCCATGACTTTCGTCGACCGTATCGAGGCCGGGGTGGTCAAGGTCAACGAGCCGACCACGGGGCTGGCGCTGCAGGCTCCCTTCGGCGGCTTCAAGCAGTCGAGCGCCAACACGTTCAAGGAGCAGGGGCCGGCGGCGCTCGACTTCTACACGCGCACGAAGACTGTCTACGTCACGTACGGCTGATCGGCCGGCGTGTAGTCTGACCTGGCTACGCGGGCCGATTTGGGTGCTGTGCGGGCGGGGAAAGACCGACAGTATGGATAACGGTATCGGCACCAGCGCGCCGCACGTACTCATCGTCACGGGGCCGCAGCGGGAACGGCTCTTCCGCCGTTTCTCTTCGCTGTTCGCGGGACGCGACGACGTCGCGGTCATGATCGACCGTCGCGTCGCAGAGCGGCGCCGCGCCGAGCGCGGTCCCCGGAGCGGTGAGCGCCGCCTCGGCGAACGGCGTCACAGGCAGCCGGACTGGATCGTCCCCCCCTCCTGAAGCCCCGCCGGTCCCTCCCTCCGGGCCGTTTCTTGGCCGCGGACGCATCGCATATACTCTGCAGATGTCCGTCCCGGGTATTCGTCATGGAGGTTGTCCAATGCTGTTGATGGGTGAATCGATCAACGGGACGCGCAAGCAGGTCGCCGAGGCGATCCAGGCGCGCGATGCCGAGTTCATCAAGACCCTGGCCACCGACCAGGTGGAGGCTGGGGCCTCCGTGCTCGACGTCAACGGCGGCGTGGCCGGCGGTGACGAGATCGCCGACATGACGTGGCTCATCGAGACCGTGATGGGCGTCACTGATATGCAGCTCATGGTCGACTCGGCAAGCGCCGAGGTTCTGGAAATGGGTGTGCAGCTCATCATCGACAAGGGCGGCAAGGTGCCGTTCATCAACTCGATCAGCGGCGAGCAGGCGCGCATCGACGCGGCCCTTCCGCTCGTGGAGAAGTACAAGACGCCCGTCATCGCGCTGTGCCTCAGCGAGGACGGCATCCCGCCCACCGCCCAGGATCGCTTCGACGTCGCCAAGCAGCTGCACGACTTGTGCACCGGCGTCGGCCTGCCCGCTGAAGACGTGTGGGTGGACCCGCTGGTCCTCTCGGTGTCCGCCGACGGCCAGGCCGCGGCGATCACCATGGAGACCCTCAAGATGGTCAAGGCGCAGCTCCCCGTGCGTACCACCGGCGGCCTCAGCAACGTGAGCTTCGGCCTCCCCAATCGCCCGCTGCTCAACCGCACGTTCGTGGCGATGTGCGCAGGCCTCGGCATCGACGGAGCCGTCCTCGACGTGCGCAACAAGCAGATGATGGCCACCATCAAGGCCATCGAAGCGCTGCGCGGCGAGGACAACTTCTGCGGCGGCTACCTCGTGGCTCACCGCGCCGGCATCCTGGAGTAGTGGCGTGACCGAGCCGGCACGCTGCCGTCTGCGCGACCTCGGCGTCGCCATCGGCAGACTGCCGGCCGGACCGCTCAACGCCATCACCGACGTGCCCGGCGTGCGCGTCGGTCAGTGCACCGTCTCGTGGGGCGGGCCCGAGTTGCCGCACGGCAGCGGGCCCGCCCGCACGGGCGTCACCGCCGTCTTCCCGCACGCCGGCGACCTCTGGCACGAGCGCGTCGTGGCCGGCGCGTTCGCCGCCAACGGCGTCGGCGAGGTCATCGGCATCAGCGCGATCCGCGAGTGGGGCATCATCGAGACGCCGGTCATGCTGACCAACTCACAGAGCGCCGGCGCCGTCTACGACGCCACCGTGCGCTGGATCGCGGACCGCCAGCCGCAGGCAGGCATCGAGGACGCGGTTATGCCGGTCGTCGGGGAGTGCGACGATGGGTTCCTCAACGACCTGCGCGGCATGCACGTGCACGAGGAGCACGTCCGCGCCGCACTGGGCGGCGCCGCCGGCGGCGCCGTTGCCGAGGGCTGCGTCGGGGCCGGTACCGGCATGTCGTGCTTCGACTTCAAGGCCGGCATCGGCACCTCCTCCCGCCTCGTCACCGCCCACGGCCGCCCCTGGACCGTAGGCGTTCTCGCGCTCACCAACTTCGGCGTCCGTCATCGCCTGAGCGTCGACGGCGTGCCGGTCGGCCGCGAGATCACAGACCTCATGCCGGTCGAGAACCGCGAGGGCTCGTGCATCGTCGTGCTCGCTACGGACGCGCCGCTGAGCGCACGGCAATGCGGGCGCATGGCCAAGCGCTGTGCACTGGGCCTCGCCGTGACCGGCTCCTACGCCTCCGACGGCAGCGGCGAGATCATGGTCGCGTTCACGACCGCGCATCGTGTGCCCCGCGTCGCCGCCGAGCCGCTCGCCGTCACCAGCGTCGCCAACGACCAGATGACGGAGCTCTTCGAGGCGGCGGTCGACGCGACCGCCGAGAGCGTTCTCAACGCGCTCACCGCCGCGACCACCACCGTCGGTCGTGACGGCAATGTGGCGTACGCCCTGCCTCTCGACCGTCTCACCGAGGTCATGCGGCGCTACGGGCGAGAGGCGCGGCTGCCCGGGGCGTAGCCCCGAGCCCTTGCCGCGCCTCGTCGCGGCGTCTACGATGACGACCTAGGCCGGTTCCGCCGACCGCGGCGACCGGCCCGACACGGGGGCGACCACGACGCGCACGACGCCAACAGCCTTGCATCCCACGTTTCTGCCGGCCGGGGCTTCGCCGGGCCGACGGAATCGCGAGCCGGCTTCGTCTAACCTCCCAAGACCCCGTTCGGGGTCGTCCACCGAGTCAGCACACCAGGTGTCAGGGGTCCGGCAACCACGGATGTGAGAAGGAGGCAAGGGTCCGCCCGCGTCCGAGGCCGGGCGTGCGGCGATCCGTAGAGCAGTGGACAAACGACGGTACTTCCTGCGCAAGATCATGAACGCGGTCCTCACGATCCTTCTCGTGGCCTCGTTCAACTTCGCGCTCTTTCGGATCCTCCCGGGCGACCCGGCCCGGCTTCTTCTGCCCAAGGGGAAGACAGACCCATCCGTCATCGAGAGACAGCGCAAGGTGTTCAACCTCGACAAGCCGATGTGGCAGCAGTTCATCTTCTACTGGCGCGATACGGTGAAGGGCGAGTTCGGCATGTCGTTCGCCGAGAAGCGCCCCGTCACCGAGGTCGTCACCGAGCGCATCTGGCCCACCGTCCTGCTCGTGGGGGTGGGCACCATCTTCGCCACCATCATCGGCATGATCACGGGCGTGTTCGCGGGATGGAGACGCGGCGGCACCTACGATGTCGTGACGACCAACTTAGGGATGGTCTTCTACTCCATGCCGACCTTCTGGTTCGGCCTCCTGATGATCATGCTGTTCTCCACCAAGCTTCGCTGGTTCCCGACGGGGCGCATGGAGGAGCCGGGCGTCGAGCTGAGCGGCTTCGCCGCGTTCGAGTCGCTGCTCAGGCACCTCTTCCTCCCGGCGTTCACCTTCGCGATCGCCTACGTCGGCGAGTACCACCTCATCATGCGCAGCTCCATCACCGGTGTCATGAAGGAGGACTTCGCGCTCACTGCTCGCGCCAAGGGCCTCAGTGAGAACGCCGTACTCTGGAGGCACGTCGTGCCCAACGCGATGCTGCCGACGGTCACCATCGTCATGATGAACCTCGGCTTCGTGATGTCGGGCGCCATCCTCGCGGAGAGCGTCTTCAACTGGCCCGGTCTGGGGCTCCTCGCCTTCGACTCGATGCAGAAGCGCGACTATCCAGTGATGCAGGCGGTGTTCCTCATCGCCAGCATCGCCGTGATCCTCGCCAATCTCATCGCCGACATCATGTACTACTACCTCGACCCAAGGGTGCACGCATGATCCCCCGTCGCTTCAGGAACTGGGTCATCTTCTGGACGATCGTGGTCTGGGTCGTCCTCGAGCTGCTCACGTATCCCAAAGACGTCCCCCTGAGCTCCGGCTTCTCAGAGGTCGTGGCCGGGTTCTTCTCCGCCAGCGTCGCCGACTATCCGGCCTGGATGCTCATCCTGCTAGGCATCATCTGCCTGGCCGCGGGCGTGCTGGGCCTGGTGCGCAAGGGCAAGGCCAGGGTCTTCAATATTCTCCTCGTGGTCGAGGCGGCCGTATTCTGCACCTGGGCCTATCTCGCGGGCACCGGAGGGTTCGACGGAGGGTGGTCTGGCAGCGCCAACGGGATCTCCTACAACTGGGCCCTACAGACCGTCGTCATCCTGCTCGGCGGCGCGTGCGTCTGGTTCTGGGCGGTCGGCAACCCGGAGCGCGCCGAGCTGACCACCTGGAACACCCACCAGGTGTGGAGGCTCTACCGCGCCAACTGGCAGGGCATGGTCGGGCTCGGCATCCTCGTGGTGTTCATCCTCATGGCCCTGCTGGCCCCGTTCCTCGCCGACCACGCGCTGCTCGACCCCAACGCCCAGATCAAGGACCCGGCGACCGGCGAGCTCTACGGCCCGTATCACCCGCCGACGGCCAACTACTACAACTGGTTCGGCACCGACCAGGTGGGGCAGAGCGTGCTCGCCCAGTTCATCTGGAGCTCGCGCATCTCGCTCATGGTCGGTCTGCTCGCCGCGTTCATGTCCACCGTCCTCGGCGCCGGCATCGGCATCGCGGCCGGCTTCTACGGAGGCTGGCAGGGCGAGGGGTGGATGCGGTTAACCGACGCCTTCCTGGTCATCCCCTGGCTGCCTCTGGCGATGGTACTCGCGGCTGCCTGGGGTCAGAACTACTGGATGATCATCCTGATCATCGGCATCACCAGCTGGCCGGGGACGGCCCGCGTCATCCGCTCGGACACGCTGCGCGTGCGCGAGCTGAACTTCATCGAGCGCGCCAAGGCGATCGGTTCCAGCAACGGGCATATCATGCGCAACCACGTGCTGCCCAACGTCATGCCGCTCATCTTCGCGAACCTGGTGCTCGTCGTGGCGATCGCCATCCTCTCGGAGACGACACTGTCGTTCCTCGGGCTTGGTGACCCGCTCAACTTCAGCTGGGGCACCATGCTTCACTACGCCTGGGTGAACGGCGCGGCCGGCCTGCCGGCGTGGTGGTACCTGCTCCCGCCGGGTATCGCCATCATCCTCGTGGTGCTCGCCTTCACCTTCATCGGCACGGCCTACGACGAAGTCCTCGATCCCAAGCTCCGCAAGCGTGAGGACAGCACCGGCGAGAGCCGCTTCACCGCCCGGAGCGAGCCGGCTGTGGCCGCGGCCGGCGGCGCCGGCGTCGGCGGCGGCGGCGGCATCTTCACTCCCGGTCAGCAGACCGATGACGCCATGCCCGACTTCAACAAGCCGGCCGGCGGGACCATCGGCCGCCCGGAGGGCGGCGGCTGGGTCGGCGGCAAGATAGAGGACGACGAGAAGGGGGGCGAGTGATGAGCAAGTCGGCCACCAAGGCCAAGGTCGCCCTTGAGAAGACGCCCGTCGAGCGCATCGAGCACGAGGGGCTGCTCGACGTCCGTGGTCTCACCACGCGTTTCAAGCTCGGCGTCGGCGACGTCAAGGCCGTGGAGGACGTGAGCTTCAGGCTCGAGCCGGGCGAGAGCCTCGGCCTCGCCGGCGAGTCCGGCTGCGGCAAGACCACCGCCGCGCTCTCGATCCTCAAGCTCCTGCCCGAGAACGGACGCATCGTCTCCGGCGACGTCCTCTTCGACGGCAAGAACCTCGCCAAGCGCACCGAGTTCGGCATGAGCAAGATCCGCTGGAAGGAGATCAGCATCATCTTCCAGGGGGCGATGAACGCGCTGAACCCGGTGAAGGAGACCGGCAAGCAGATCGC
>Ga0307379_10005489_pt1 | contig 17655 bp, 24 predicted proteins | sample UN2MG_FD_202237 | JGI IMG/M metagenome (GOLD analysis project Ga0307379, IMG submission 202237) | Soil microbial communities from Risofladan, Vaasa, Finland - UN-2 | ecosystem: Environmental > Terrestrial > Soil > Coastal area > Acid sulfate soil | place: Finland: Risofladan, Vaasa | collected... | reverse complement strand
TTTTACCTTTTACCAGGATGAATCCATATTTGATGTATTTGCGGAATTCCAGCTCAGTAATCATTTCCCGCAGGGTATCAATTGCCGTCTTCTCTTTATTTGTTTCTTTCTTGAATATTATTAAATGTGCCCGGGTCTTTATATTGGGCTGCATATTAAATTTATGCTGAAAAGATTTTATTGCTGGATAATAAGGAGCATTTACTGGATAAGTAGCATTTACTGGATAAGGAGCATAATAGTCATATCCATATGTAGCATAAAAAGTATCTGACGTGCTAATGAATGCCCGAAAACGTTCGACTGTATCTGTATCTATATTGGTTTCTGTAGTCGAATAATAATTGGTGATATATGGGTCATACGTAACATTAGAAGTGATGGCAGCAGTTTTGTATTCTGTTCCATAAAAATAAAATAGTGATCTGAGAGTAGTCATTAGCAATCCTTAATGAATTTTTTTAACTCTGTTTTCATGGATGACCCGGAAAGAAACATATGATAATCTTTTCCGTCTCTTAAAAGGTATAGGATTGTGCCCGTTGTACCTTTTATTTTTGAGACTCCTTCAGAGCGTCTGGACAGGGCGTCTATAGCTTCCTGTGCATCCTTTTTGAAGATTTTGCAAGGAGAAATAAATTTATGGCTATTAGCATCATCATGGATATGTACGTCTCCATTGTTAATATGCATCCGTAAGCCATTATTTGTTGATATCTGATTTGTACCGCCCATATCATTTTACCCTTTCATGGTAGGAGGGACCATCAAAATCTCTTCTGCGTCCACATCAAATTCTTCAATTTTGTTCTTTTTATTCCCCTCTAAATCCACACTGTAAGCAATGTAGCCTTTATTCAGGAGTTCTGTGAACTTCTCTTTAGCCTGCATAGCTTCAAGACCATTATCCCGGTTCCATGCCAGTCTTTCATCCCCTTTTTCATTAAGGATTCTCAGGATGCTCCCGGATACTCTTTCTGCTTTGATAATGACTTCTTCGAAATTGGCATTGAATCGGAGCATAGGGCTACCGTCCGGAAGAACTATTTTATGGCCTTTTCTTTTGTAAGCCACAATAGTTTTTTTGGCCTCATCTATTTCTTTTAAGCGGCTACTATTCCAGACAATACGTTGATCCATCACTAAAGTATCCATAATTATTACTTACCCCTTTTTGCTTTTAAGGTGCTCTTCGCACCACGATGAAAACGTGACAAGGTGACCTATTATACATACTCACGATACGATTATAGCAATATCACGAAGCATAAAATTATTATTTACCCCCTTTTTGCCTTATTGATTATTTTTTTAAGGGAATCGATGATACCTATGGGTTTTTCTTTGAGGGATAATTTTATTTCGCCTTTTTCTTTGATGAAAATCAGATCGGCATTATCTCCACTACCAGATATCTCCTTTTCCGAACCGTCTTTCATATTCATAGGATCCATTTTTTTGATAAGATCCTCAAAGACATTACAGTCTTTTTTGAATGTGAGAGTGTCATCGTAGATATGTATGATACCTCTACGATATACAGAATATTTCAGGTCCCCTATAGTGCCCACATCTATAGGAATATCGGGATCTTTGGTATTTCTTTTTCTTTTCTTGCTGGTACTTATAAACGGAATAGTTTTACTGCTCATATGTCTATCCTTTCCCTAAGTTTTATAGGCAATATCTTTCCATAAACGGTACATAAATCCTGATAGATCCTCAGCCATATCTTCTGCCTTTTCCTTTTGATAGTCACGGCAAGAAGCTTTCATGGGTCTGATATCTTCCACAAGCATGCTATCACTTTCTTCAGACATTCTGGTATCGGTTATGCAGCCATCAGTAATTACTCGATAATGAATATGGTCACAATTAGGGCAATGGATTCTTCTATCGCCATTTATTGATACATTAAGTTTAACATCAAAATATTTATGGCACTCAGTACAATAGAATTCGAAGATTTTCCGCATTTTAACATTACCTGATAGCCGAGTTTTCAAAAATAGGACATCTATCCGGGACATCATATTTAAAGATTTTAACATCAAAAGTACAATTTGTGATGTCTGATAATCTAAAAACATACTTTTTGTTGCAATCCGTAATTATTTCTACGGTTTTATACAGATAGGGCTCTTCGCCATGGGTACTATACCAGAGATTCCTTAAATCCTTCTCTCTTCTATAGCTCTTAAGATTAAATCGAAGAGTCCTACCTATATTCAATTCAAGTGTTATCATTCTTTTGCCGGTTTCTGCTCCTCAGGATTATCCGTTTTAAGTGCCTTCACAGAAATTCCTTTTGTTGCCAGGTCTTCCAATGAATCTGCTATCCCGATATCTTTGAGTATCTTATCAACAAGTGGAGCTTGTGCCCTATAACTAAGAAGTTGCTTTAGCAGGTCACCGGAAAAACTATTACCATCAACTGTACCAGGGCTACCATCTCCCTTATTGCTAAGACCAGAAACATTTATAACTTTGAAACTACTGATTTGTTCCAGAGGTTTCATGGTAGCACTGATAATGGCATCCAGTTTCTGGACTGTTTCGAGCTGTATCCGCATACTGATAATAGCTCCAGACAACTTATTCTCGGCCTCATTGAGCTTTTCTTTACCTTCTGCATCAACAGTATAATCGGCTTCTTTAGCTCTAGCTTTGATTTTAATGGCATCGGCTTGAGCTTGAGCTTCCGTGGTGATGGCTGTAGCCTTGTCTGCTGCTGCTGTTTTTTCTGCATTAGCTTTAACCAGGATTTGAGCAGCCTCAGATTCAGCACCTTCTTTAGCTTTAATAACGGCAATATCTTTCATACGAGTGGCTATTTCAGTCTCTTTGGCTGTTATGACCTTTTCTTCTGCAGCTATTGCTTTTGCCCGGGCAATATTGGCCTCTTCATCGGCTTTTGATTTTTCTTTGGATTTTTCAGCCACTTCAATGTCACGGTCCTGATTCGCCAATTCAACAGATTTCTCTTTGGCTATATTAGCTTCTTCAACGGCACGTTGTTGCTCTATTGTCCCCTCTTCAATAGCTCTTTGTTTTTCAATCCTTTTGAGCTCAACGATTTTTTCAGCTTGGATAACAGCCTCATCGCCTTCTCGCCTACGATCAGCTTCTTCTTTTGCCGTAGAAGCCTGTTCAAGAGCTTTTCTATTAGCTATCTCACGAAGCTGTTGTAGAGTAGCATATTGTTCATCTTTTTTTATCTCGAGCTTCTTCTGAGTAGCTTCCAGATTCTTTTTTGCAATCAAAACCGAATTATCCTGTTCAATATCATTTCGGAGCTTTTTTTTAGTCTCAATGATCTCAGTCAACTTCGTTTTACCTTCAGCATCAAAAGCATTTGTTTCAGAAAAATGTTCGATACTGGTTTGATCAAGGCCCGTCAATGATACTGTTTCCAATTCTATACCATTTTTATCGAGTTCTTCTGCGACATTAGTCTGAACTCGTTGCATGAAATCGGATCGTTTTTCGTGGAGTTCTTCCATTGTCATCTCAGCAGCAACAGCACGAAGAGCATCAACAAATTTACCTTCCATGAGTTCTTTAAGACTCTCGGGCTTTCTCGTCCGCTCACCAAGAGTCTGAGCTGCAAATGCTACGGCATCTGCATCTGGCTTTACCCGAAGATAAAACTCAGCAGTCACATCTACACGCATCCTGTCTTTAGTGATAAGAGCATCTCCGTCTTTTTTTGAAATAAGGAGTTTAAGGGTATTAAGATTTACCCATATGATTTGATGAAGGACAGGAAAAACAATAGCACCACCTTCACGAATAACCTTTTTTCCTCCTAAACCAGTGCGGACAAAGGCCATTTCAGGCGATGACTTAACATACATCCGGGCAAAAATGAGACCGAGAATCAAAAGGGCAAAAAGAGAAATTCCTGCTATAACCAATATAAATATGAAATTCTCTGGCATAATTTACTTCCTTTCCATTAATCTTTTGTTTGTGTTTTCAATGACTTTGAATGTTGAACCCTTTACCTGTTCCACAATAAGGATTTGTGTCCCTCTCGGATATTCCTTATCCTCATCAGGTATGACATTTATGTAATGTTTAGTACCATATTTGTCAATGAGTTTTGCTCGAGCAGGAAGATTTTTCTTAGCTGTACCATTTATAATGACAGCTATTTTTCCAACAAAGGATTGAATATTAATTGCAGACGTCTCATCCTTTATAACCACTTTACCCAAGAGAGCACATGCCCCCCGAGCCGTAAATAAAGCTACAAAAAGAGCAGGCCACACAGCTATCCATCCTGGTAAATAATGTCCAATAATGTTTTTAACAAAAGATTGTGACATTAAACCAAACATAGAAAAAATAAAAATAAGAATCACGAAATATATCAGAGCCGGGACTTTTCCAGCTTTCAACCATCCTAGCACTTTTGAAAGAGCCGGGATTTCTATATCACTATCAGCATCAAAGTCAAAATCAGTATCAGGAAGAATATTATCGAGTATTCCTGAAGCTCCACCGGTAGATATAATTTCGAGTAGCCCTATCATAAACATAAGGACCAGGGCTATAGAAAAAGGCATATTTGATGAATGAAGGAATAATCCCAACATTTTAGTCCTTCTTTCGATCTGCTTTTATTCTTTCCAGCCGTTCGTTAATCCGGTTTTTACGACTTAATTCAGCAAGACTCTGCAGTTTAGTCGCTTCATTGAGACTAATTCCAGTATTGGTAAGAGGGGTTCTGGAAGCGTTCTCAAAGATTTCTTCAGCTTTTTCCAATTTTGCCTGAAACTCTTTTGACTGAGGAGTTTCACCATTTTCCTTTTTGGAGGCTTCCTTCAAGACCCTCAGTTCCTCACGCATGCTTCTCTTTTTAGCCTGTATAGCATCAATGTATTCTTCAAGCTCTTTTATTTCTGCTACACAATCAGCCAAAGACTTCTCAAGTATGGGAACCTGAACTTCCAGGTCGAGCTGACGAGAGACCCCTGCTTGAGCAAGGTCTTCTTTATTTATGTCCAGGGCTGTATTGATTTGCTCAATCAGGTCGGTCAGCTCTTTTTTGGTGGCTTCCAGCTTACTTCCGATAATATGCTTTTCGGATTCTTTTTTTCCGAGCTGTCCTCTAATTTCATCTAAAGCCCCATCAACTTCAGAAAGAGCCTCAAGCATAACACTTTCCGGAGCAGCCGCTTCCAGCTTTTCTATAAAAGAACGAACAGAGCCTGTAAGTATACGGCCTACTCGGGCCGCTAAAGAGTTTTTCATCTAATCCTCCTTTTTTGATAATGTTGCTTTTTTTGCTGTTAAAATCATCTCCTTCAATATATCATGATTACCATGATAATTAATAGACCTGAAGCTATATACAAAAGAATGTTGTTGGTCATGATTTAAACCACTTATCATTAATTTCTTGGTATTTTCCGGAAATAATCAATTTCAGCAATCCTTGATTAAATTGTTCCCGTAATGGACTCCCCTGAGGAAAAGCAAAGCCATAATCCTGTTCATCAAACATATTCCCTACTATTATGACTTGATCATCCTTTTTGGCCTTATCCTTTAAAACCGGCATATCAAAAATGACTGCATCCACCTTTTTATCCAAAAGAAGCTGATAACATTCCTCTATATCAGACTTTTTAATTATTATTGCCCCGTATCTATATGCAGCTTCACAAGAAGTGGTTCCGTTTACGGTAGCTATTTTATGCCCTCTTAGCTCTTCTACAGAATTTATTCTATAAGCAGCATCCTGGACCGTCTGAGTCATCTGAGCCACTACAAAAGGAAATACTATTACAATGCCTATCCACTGTACAATCATGGCAAACAGCTTACCTATAGGAGTCTGAGGGGCCTTATCACCATATCCTACTGTAGTCATGGTCGTATTCGTCCAATATATCCCATCACCCAGACCATGAAGGAATTTATCATTAAAAGAAGGTTTACCTTTTTCAAAATACCAGATAAGTACACCACAGAGCAATAAAAAAACTAAAAGAGCTAATAAAGTTTTCCAGGTTTTCTTGAAATAGGTTAAAATGATTCGTAAAGGACCGTTATCTTTCTCATTTTTGATAAGGATGCTTAGACCAGATCTCAGATAGGGATGGGAAAAATCGACTATTTTCTCCCGGGTATCATTAATTGTTATCCCGGATACAGCTATATCGTATTTGTCTTTTGAGAGATCGTCAAAGAGCCGCGAGAAATCCCCAATTTCCTCATATTTATACTGGAAGCCCAGTTCATTGGCTATGGCCTCAAAAAGCTCTATATCGAATCCTGTGACCTTCTCAGAGGATATTATAACACAGGGAGGAAAAGATTCTATACCAACAGTGAGAGTATTAGCAAAAATAGGGCATGATATTAGTAAAAGGAGTAAAAGTCTCTTCATAAAGTACCTTCCCATTGTTTTTTAAAACCCTCAGAAATCTTTAATTTCACATTACCCTTGGAATCCGGAAGCGTCCTGTTTTTCCAGGACCTCTTCTAATCCAAGGCTCTGATAGCCGTTCTTTTTCGGGCATATCGCTCATTTGGCCTTTAGTCTTGCAAGACGGGAGGCTCCACCAGAGAGACCAAGAGCTGCATTGGTCTCTTCCTGAAGGGAGTCGCCCCCAGAAGATTCCTCTTTAATAGCTTGAGCCCGGATAAGCCGTTTTTTGGCCTCTTCCTTTCTTCGTTGGAATTCGGAAAGGGCACTTGTTGAACTACCGACATTAATTTTAGCAAGCTTTTCATTGGCATTCGCAGCATCATTCATGGCTTTCAGAGTAACCATATCAGCTTCTGCCTGCTGAACAGCCGATTTGAGTTCCTCTTTGGTTTTAATCTGGTCAGCCAGCAGGTCTTCTTGGGTTTTCCTTGCAATTTCTAAAGGCTCCAACTGACTTTCCATGGATTCTGAAGCCTCACAATGCTTCACAGCCAGGGCTTCATTAGTGTCTGCCAGGGCCTTTGCATCTTCATCATGCTTTTTGATCTCAAGCTTGATGCCTTTGATTTTGTCCTTCAGGATAGCCAGCTCACCTTTTATCGTTCCGATATTTTCATTGCAGGTTGCCAGGTCCTTCTTCATCCTTCCTATATCCTGCTTTGCGAATTCAACGGAATTTTTGCTGTCGATTTCGTCTGCGGCTTTTTGAGCTTTGGCGTCGCCCGCCCGGCCAAGGTTTTTTATGAGGTTAAAAATGCCACCCATTCAAGGTCTCCTTTTGAATAAATTGTTAAAGCCATTAAAAAATTGTTCGGTATTCATCTTAAGAGTTATTGAGGTTCCTTTCGTATAATTAAAAGGTCCAATGCCCCGGTCGAATCCGCGCCCTATTTCTTTTTCTCTAAATAAGATTTTAATTACATCCACTTTAATTTCATTTTTAATAACAATATTTACTTCTTTCTCACCATTCCATATAAAAGGAAAAGTTAAGACCGGAATTTCATTTAAATAAAAGACGGCATGGAACTGGAGCTGACATCCCAATGTCAATGTCTCCTTTATTATTTTTTTTCCGGCCGCTATGGAATAACGATCCATTAATCGTCAGAGCTATCAGAACCAGAATCAAAGCCGGAGTTATCAGAGGCATCACCACTATAACCTGCTACCGATTCTTCAAGGGTCTTGACTTTTTCCTCCTCTTCTTCTTCGTTTTCAATCACTTCTGTAGGGCCAGGGATGATAATATCCTCCAAGTCATCATCCATATCCATATCATCCATATCATCCATACCCTCTTCTTCAGCATCATATTCCTCATCAGATAGAATATTAGCTATATCGTTGATATTTGTCCGGACCATGGCAAAAAGCCAGCTCAAAGAAGCTTCGAATTCGTTTTTATCGATGTTTTCTATCTCCAGATTGTCTTTCATCAGAATCTTATTTCCGCTGAGACAGAATTTCCCATGAACAGCTTCTGTATTCAGCCTCATGAGTTTTAAGAGCAGATCGGCAGTACCTTGGTCGGGAAGATAGCAAACATCAACAGCCAGACAAGCGATAGTATCTTCCACATCAACAATACAGGTGATACCTGCAGAAGTGACCTCGAAAATATCTTCTCGAAGTTTTTTGTAGGAGATATCATCTATCTCTGAGAGAAATTCCGCTATTTTAACAGCGTTCTTTGCCTCAAGTTCGGAGCATTCGGGTAATTTAGTAAGATCCATCTTCTTTCCCTTTCACATGATAAAGTTCAATATCCTCTTTCCTTGCTTCACACCCATACCATATCTCAATCCAACCCTTTTTCGTATCCCCAGACCACTCGACAAGAGCATGTGGATTGTTGTCGGTATCATCTTCGGTATAATACTCAGCAAGAGTTTTATGGTCTTTTCCGGTCTCGGAAGATTCTGTAATGACTCCGAAAGTGGATTCGTCATTCTTTTTATCCCAGGTTACATCAGAATCTCCTTTTTCCAGATGCATGGTTACCTCAAAACGATTTTCCAGGTCCTCACCACTTTCAATAAAAAGACTTTCATATTCAGTGGCATTACCTTCTCCATCGAGATAGTACACCATGACATCTGATTCATCTCCAACTTCCCTGATCAGAAGCATCATTTTGATAGGGTCTTCCGAATCAGGGAGAAGATATTCAAACACATATCCGGTATACAGAAAGAAGTTATTGGGTTCCCGGTATGAACGGGTTTCAATAATAGGGAAATCTACAGAGAGTTCTCCGAAGTCTTTCTGGGTCTGAATATCTTTAAGGGTAATGATATCACCCTTATTAAATCCCTTAAAATCGTTCACGGTCGCTCCTTTATAGCCTTGTAATTATGATGACTACTACAACACCAGCAATAATTATTATGACGATCCAGAAGACTATCCACCCAGGAGGAGGAGGAGGGAGAAGAGGAGAGCTGGGGCCTACTCTTGTAATTACAGGTCTTCCTGAAGCGTCCCATTGTCCATATCCGGCCGATCTCATGGCATAAGGGTCTACAACATAATACCGGGGCGTTAAAGCTATAAAGGCCATCGTAACCGGATCCATGTACCCATAGCCGTATCCTCCTCCTGGAAGAACATTGTAGGTTACATTTACTGGTTGACCATTTTGTGTGATTTTTTCAGGTATATGAGAAGGACGTTGTGTCGGAGCTGTGGAATTGGTATAGGTACTATTTTTAGCCAGAGATTCTTTATAAGCGTCAGTAGCCTGTGATTTATTGGAGTATTTCTTGAATGCTTCTTTATCTTTTGATGCCAGCATTTTCTGCTGTTTTTGGTCCAGCTTGTTTTTTGATACTGCTTTTGGTTTCTGATTTGTCACAGATTTCTTTGTAATTGTAGAGGGTTTTGTTGGTGCCGTTTTCCTCGGTGCTGTCCTGGGAGCAGACCGGGAAGGGACTGAACGAGACGGGGAACTGAAAGACCCACCACCACGACGGGCATACACATCAGACGTTACCAATAAGGACAGGCTTAGGAAGAAGACCACTATAATCCGTTGCATGACTAATCCTTTCTGAAATGATGGATAGAATTCCTATAGTATATTACTTTTTTATAAAGAAAAAATAGACAGATATTTTTAATTTCGTCCAGGCTTTAACAAGGTGTCAAATTGGAAAAATATCTTTTTCTTTAAATGTTTGTCTTTTAATAATGCCTTGTTGTTCTTATTAGGAACAAAGAAATTTTTGTTTACTATGTAGTCCCATGCTTCAGTCTGTTGAAGATCCTTAACCAGGGATATTATTACGCCTTTATTTCTGGTAAGTCTGGTTTCATCATCAACATAGTCAAAATGAGATGTTGATGATTTAAAGTTATAGCTGGGTGGCTCAAGCCAGAAACCTTCATTTGAAGTATCGTCTTTGAAGGGTTTAAGCCGTATAGAGACGGGTCTTCCATTAAGAATTTTAATAAGCAGGATATTTTTACCTTCCAAGGCAGCAGAGAAAGACCTGGAGCGTATTAACATGGCAAGCATTTTTTTTGTGGTCATAATAGTTATTCCTTATTATTATTATTATTTTTTCACGTCACGTATCTCAATTTGATTGGGGGAGTTTAGTTCAATGATTTCAAGCTTAAGATTATAGACCTTGTTGATCGAAGAAATGACAGACTGCAGGATCTCTATTCTGCTTTCTTTCTGGAAGGCAATGCCATCAATGGAAACTACCTGCATGTATATTTTTGCAGCTTGCGGCTTAGACCTTTGATAGCTGGACTTTCCATTAATTTTTCTTCTACGGGTATAAAAAGCGGCATCAGAAATTTTTACTTTAGGATGGCTTTTTGCAAAACTGGAATAAGTGAGGTCCGGATTTTCCCGTATGAGCCCATCTATTAAGGAATAATCAATCATAGAATGCCCCATTCTTTTTTTAGGGCCTGTTGTATCCTTTTTAAGCATTATCCGACGCTTATAATACGTATTGTCGGAGATGACTGCATCCGGATGATCGGTTTTGAAATCCGCATAGCTCCTGTCCATGTCTTCTTTAATCAATGGATCAATCTGTTTATAGTCTACCATAGAGCCCCCTTTTGTGTTTACATCTTGGCTCGAAATAATTTGTTATCTTCTATATAATAAACAGACATCCCGTCATGGTAAAGTCTGGTAGCACTGCTTATAGAGTCTGTCAGAACTTCTTTTTGTTTTTCAGGGTCCATAAAAAGTTTTAATTTATCGTCCTCTGCCAGAACATTAAGGCCATTAGGCAAAGACACGAAATTCACTGAAGAGAAAGAGTGGACTCCGCCTGATTTGATGGAGTAATCAGAATAATCCTTATTGAACTGAATGATACTTCGGAAATAGCTCCCATTTTTTTCTGACATTAAGATTGCTGATTTACTTTCGGCTTTGGCGTCAAGTATTCGATGCTGGTCGAGTTCTTTTATGGAGATATTAATGCAGTATCCACTCTCATAAGGAATAGCCAGGATACATTTCATGTAATCATCCTGGACAATAAGGCCCTGATGGATTTTATATGAGGGGCATAAAGTTGCAACAGGAGCACTGACCAGGACATGCTTGTCTCCGAATACTTCAAAGTGCCCTTCGATAAGATAGCCGTTATTTATAGCATAAAGAAGCCCGTTATGAGTGAACAGGTTCTCTGCTGTCATGTCTGTTATATGTTTTTTATCTAAAGTATAGAAAGAGATTGTTTTGTTCTTAAGATAGGCTAAAACAGGATTTTTTCCATAAACATCAATAAGCTCGACTGGAGTATTTCCAGAGAATGACTTAAACTCAAAGACTTTATCATCTTCCTTAAAAACGCCTTCATGGGTTATAACATATAAGTCATTATCATAGAAATAGACCGATTTGATATTTGATTTATATTCGTGGGCAAGAGTGATAGTAAGGATGCCTCCGCCTTTCCAATTGACTTTTCTTCCGGAAGTAGCCATAGTTTGACCCGGATAAGGTGGGACAGATCTGATTTTATCTACAAAAACTGATCGATACCAGTCAAGATGCTTTTTTGGTATTACTGAAAAGTCCTGCACAGAAGGAGGTAGTTTAACTTTCGAATCGAACATAGAGATGTTATCATCCATTCTTTTGCTCCAATCTGCTGGGGCATAATTAGGATGGAATCCCTTATATGGGTGTATCCCTATATACAATTGGAAAGTGACAACGGCGAAGGAAAACCAGTCAGTCCCTTTATTGAATTTTCCTTTAGGATTCATTCTATCCCGGACGGATTCCATAAGAGCTTGAGCCGGAAAACTCTTTGTCTGGTAGGAGTCAACATCAATATGATAAACTTTTTTCAGATCCTGGCTAAGAAGAAAATTCATTTCATTATAATCAACAACAAGAATATCTTTACTGTGTATATATTCCAGAGTTTCCTGCATTTGAATAACCAGGTCGGCTATGTTCTGAGCAGTCATATTGTTTCTATTTCTGAAGGCCTTTGTAAACACCTTACATAGAAATTCAGTGTCTTTAATAAAGGGCATTGCAAACCCTATAGACTTATTTCCTGAAGCAGCAAAAATGGGTTCTGTAGGTCCTAGAATAGTATCTCTTTTCAATACAGCCAGCTCATTTATCTTGGCTACCGGAGGAGCTTTTGAAGCATCATGATAAATCTTATAGGCTGTATTTCCCTTACAAAAGACGGCTCCCTGACCCCCAGCCGCTTTATAATCTTTATCCGTTAAGGATATGATACCACTTTTCGTTTTTATTTTATTTGTTTTGGAAGCCATAAAGCCCTTTTTTCTTTATATACTCCAAAACATCAGGATTTAAAAATCCGGTCCATTCAGGATTGGTTATATTATGCCTTATTTGAGAAGACGAGATATTTACTATGGGTTTATCCGGACATAAGAAGATGTGTGGTTGCTTAAGATACCATAATATTTTAGGGTCAAGATTGCTGCCACTCCGGGGAACTATTACAAATCGAATCATTTGTTCCAGCAGTTCGTAATTGAACCATTTATCAAAAGTATTAGCATTATCCTGACCCATTATCATCGAATAATCATAGGTATCTTTTGAGGATTCCAATTCCATTAAACTTTTTACAAGATGATATGTCTCTCCACTGAACTGATTAGTTATCTCAAATTCAGAAACTTTTATCCGACCGTCTACTATAGCTGCTATGTTACACATAGTTACTCTATCTATTGCTGAAGCCATATTTTTTCCATACGCATGCTTAAAACAGGGCATTAAATGCACTTCATCAAAAGACTTACTGTAATTAAGTACCGCTTGAGCTACTTCTATATGGCCATTATGTATAGGGTCGAAGGCTCCTCCCAATATGGCTACTTTTATTTTTCTTCCCAGAGACATGTATTGGGAACCTCTCTTATCTATTTTAATAAGAGTTTGTTCCATTAGTTCTATCGGGTCCCAACCATTTTCATTACACAACTGAATAATGGAGCAGAGCAGGTCTCCTGTTTCTTCTTTGAGATTGCGGATATCGGTATACCGGCTCAGCTCTATAGCCTCACCAAGAATATCGTTGAGCCTCTCCTTAAGAGGAGTCCTCCCAAAATAACGATTGAAAATTTCTTCTATTTTATGCTTTATCATCGTAAACTTAAAACTCTGATAAAAAGGTCGAAAGCCTCTTTTACATCTTTATCGAATTTCGATTCATTAGTTTCGATTGAGGCATTTAAGACGCTGACACACCAGATTACAGGCTCTCCCAGATAAGTCATCCCTTGTTGCAGTGTAGTACCATCCGACTTTTTCAGGGCACTTTTAATGCCGGTTATGTCTACAGTTCTGGCATCAATAGTCTCGATGTTATTATAAACCGGAGTATTGTCCTTATAATTGGTTTTTATTTTATGCCCTGAATAGACATGCCAGCCCTGACTTAAAGCATTCAGCGTATTTATGAAATAGGGTGCATTTCTAACGCGAAGAATTTCTCTAAGCCATAGCATTGCTTCGACATTATTATAAGTAACGCCGACCCACCCATTCACCTGACCGTCTCCATTATCTTTTATCTCATCACGATTAAAAGAGATGTAGACATTAGGAGCGGGGAAAGTGGCCCCCTCCCGAAGTGATGGAACATTATAAACAGGAAACATAATCCATCGGTTCTGTGATACGTATTTTTTGACTTGTGCTTCAGTTCTGTAACCGTAATAACCGCCGCTTATATTATCGACTCTTCTGAATATTCTGTGGGCTGCAGAGAGCTCTTGTGAAGAGAGTCTTTTCATCTATTTGCCTTTTCTTTTAAGAATAAGACTCACCGTGGATTGAACCAGTTTAAAACTCTTTGCTATGTCCTCTTGACGCATACCTTGTTCATATAGTTCGTAAATCTTATCATCTCTCTTTTTTTGTTTTAATTGTTTTACAGAAGAAACTATTCTTCTGATGTATATCACGCACATATCATATTCTTTTGCCAGTTTATTTATTGTAGCACCCTCAAGATATTTTCTTCGTATAACCATATTTCTTTGCTGTTTTTTTCTATTACGGTCAAGGGATTTCATACTAACCTGGTATAATCGCCGTGGCATCGGTACTATTTCTTTTTCCAGACCAAGAGAGTTGATTATTTGACGGACTCTTTCCCTTGTTATACCCAAATGTCGTGCTATGTCCCTCTTATACTTATATTTTTTAATGAGCTTTCTGAACTCACTTTTTTTCCATTTCATAAAATAACAGCCAATCCAATATCGTCTGAGTGAAACCAACCTTTTCTCGCGTAATCTTTCTTCAGAAAATTCATAGTTCGTTTCAAAAACTCCCCAGAGGTGGTTGGGAAATCTGTTATCTCTGATATTATATCCGGAGACTTAATGTCTTTAAACTTATCATCCTGATACTGATTCAAACCATCAGTTCCTACCATTATAAGACCCGGTTCCGTTCTATACATATTCATATAGGGGGAATCAAAATCCTGATAATCAATGTGTCCCGATTCTAAATCCGTTATTGTTAGGGCATTATCGTTTCTAAATTTCTCTATATATTGCGTTTTATCAGTACAGAGATAAAAAGGGGCATTCGTATCCGGATATTCCAATTGCATTGTATGGTTATTTTCTATAATAAACCCGTCACCCCATGCAAACACATAAGTCCAGTGGTAGGTTTTTACGGCTATAACAAGAGTTGCCTGTAGTGCTGCCGGAGTTATAGGGTAAATTTTTCTTATCTCATCAGCTCTTTTTAGAATGCTGTTTGCCAGCAAATTTGATATAGTAAGTTCTGAGATACCTTGAGAAAAAAGATTGTAATAGAGTTCCAGATTGTATTTAGCCACATGACAGAGTATCTGGGCACCTATTTCAGAATGTTCAGCAGAAGAGCATCCATCAGATACTATAGCATAAGCCATATCCTGATATTTTCCGCACAGAGCATAGTCCTGACAGACCAGATGTGTCTTTCCTATTTCAAAATAAGAATCAATATTCATGAATATCCCTTATATTCGGCATAAAGATAGGAGGCACAAAGCAAATATTATTCCATATCCGATTCCATGCCCTAAGCGAACAGAGTTCAATAGTGCATAAGACTTATTTAAGAGCAAAAATATTTTTTTCATAAGAGGTCCTCAGAAAAAGGTATTGATTCCCGGTCTTTATAAAATACCTGTAAAGGTATAAAGCCCTCAGATTCGCTCTCTTCAAGATCTATGTAAAATTTGACATGGCTGTTTTGGCTTTCAACCTGTACGGCCATTCCTCTAGCCTTTTCAGCCTTGTCAATGGCCTTCATAATCTCGACAATAGTTTGCTTCGTTATGTGCAGCACTGCATCAGAATTAAGACGTATATGGGCCATCTTTCTCCTCCAAGTGATGTTGAGCCTTAATAGTGTTTAAGGTAAGGATTTCATTCAATTCTTTAATAGTCGCTTTTTCCAGAGTAAGTCTTGACTTGAAACATCCTCCTGCCCGGACCATGGCTATCTGTAAACTCTCAATGAAATCACAACACTCATCCGATTCTCCAGAACAAGTGTCGTGATATTTTTGAAGATATTTATCAGCATTAATAATTCTCAGAACTTGAAATCTGATACGGGTTGTGAAGGTCCTCCAGAGCCTAAAGCCTGGGACTGAGATGACACACTCTGAGAAACAAACTGAGCTAACTTTGCCAGTTTATTCGGTGTTACATTACCCATAGAAACATATTCATCCAGAGTTGCCCGGGATCTGAAGTCATTTAAAGCGGCTTGACAATTTGTATCATTCACTCCGATAAGAATGACCCGGAAAGACTCGATAATCTTTTCAGTTTTCACTTTATCGATCATCTTTTTGACATGTTCCGGAGTAACATTAGAAGCATTATCTTCCCCATCAGTTATGATGAAAAGAATGGCATTACAGAGGAAGCGTTTTTTATAGAGTTTCTGCCCGAAATCAATCAAAGCCCCTACAGCTTCTGCAGTGGCCTGAAAAAGGGGCGTTCCACCATCAGGATTAATAGTTCCGACATATTTATTCGGGTCGATAACATCTAGGGTGGAAAAGCCATGCAGCTCTTCAAGGCTCACTCCACTGAATCCGATTGAACTGAAAGCGGTAGTCCGCATAAGAAGATTGTCGGCTCTTTGATTCTTTTTACAGGCATCAACAACAGTACCAATCATCTTTTCCAGGTCATCCTTATACGAAAGGACTGAGCCACTCTTATCAATCACAGCCTGAACGATAGTGTATTCTGAGGCTTCCAGTTTTTCTACCGAGATATTGGTATACTGAAATCCCTGAAGACTTTTCCCGGCATCATCAAGACTTATATCACCTAATTTAGGCATAATTATTATATCCTCTCTTATTTAAAGAATTTATCAGTGGTGGAAATGGCCATGCCCTTTTTGGTCATTCTTTCAATGAAATCCTGACCTAGCTGATCACAGCCGGGAACATTTGAAGTTCCATCTTCCAGGAGCACGAACTTTTTCACTTCTTCCTCAGAGAACTCTTCAGCAGTATCACTGACAGTGAAATTCAGGCAATGTGACAAAGCTTCACCACCAGTAAGAATGATATCGAAATCCTTCAAAGTATTGATGAGCTTACCATTCATCTGGGTTGAGGGGTCATCAGAACGAGGGACTTCAGCTTTGACTGCACTGTAATGCTCAGTAAAAGGATTCGACCCCTTCGTGATTCTCTGAGCAATGGCAGAATATTTTCGTTCCCATTCCTGGATGGCTTCAAAAAGGACAGGATGAATATTATGCCCGGGGCCACCTATAATACAATGATCCGGCCATATCGTAAGCTGATACCGACCCTTTTTTTCGAGCCCTTCTGTGTAGGAAAGTACCCAGTCTTTGAAATTATCATTAAAAGGCATCCAATCACCCTTAACAATACTCTCATGAGATATGACGGTAGGAAGGCCGTCTTTAAAAGGAATAGGATTATTTCCTTCTTTGTCTTTCCAGAAACAAGCATGTGCAATATGCATGTGATAATGACTATCCATGGTGATCTGGATATCATCAATATCACCACCGTACTTTTTGATCATTGCAGCCAGGCGTTCCATATCTTTTGTGGCTCCGGTAACAGGAAGGGCACCCCCCTCGCAGAAGTCAATTTGACAATCAATAAGAAACAAGCATATTGACATAATACCTCCTCTTTACCTTTTTAGAAGAATACATTTTTTTGACCTCTTGGTATTTTTTATATTTTCTTTTTATGTAAGTAGTTGTTCCAAAATAGATAGATTCTAAAAATTGAATTGCAGCTATTCCTGTTATATTCAAATACCATGTATCTTTTTTTCTTTTATCTCTAACTTTGCATGGATTGAATTTTTTTAACTGTTTAAAAAGGCCCTCAATGAATTTTTTATTTGAAGAAAAAGCTACATGGCCTGTAGGAGACCTTTTAACATACCCATTTATAATTTTACCCTTTGATATATAAACTGACCCGTCCCCATCAAAAAACCCTCTTATAAAATATTTTTTAAATCTTTCCTTTATTGTAGGAAAAGATATTTTATGACTCTTTTTATTAGTACACCCAAGAGAGTCTAAATTTTGACATATCCTTCTACTATTGACATAAAGGATAGAGCGGTCAGTTCCCCGTTTAGGCCGTTTATCAACATAACGTTTAATAGGTCTGTTAGAAGCCAAACATTTTTTAAAAAGTGATAGA
>Ga0307379_10005486_pt1 | contig 17663 bp, 17 predicted proteins | sample UN2MG_FD_202237 | JGI IMG/M metagenome (GOLD analysis project Ga0307379, IMG submission 202237) | Soil microbial communities from Risofladan, Vaasa, Finland - UN-2 | ecosystem: Environmental > Terrestrial > Soil > Coastal area > Acid sulfate soil | place: Finland: Risofladan, Vaasa | collected... | reverse complement strand
TCGAGTTGTGAATTGGACGGAATGCCCCGCCCTGAATGTCTTTCCGTAAAACAACTCAGCAGAAGCATCCGCGCTTGATTTCATCCGTATTTTCAGCCTGATCATTTTTTCGACGGGCAAATCAATCTCCGGCCCCTCTATCCATGGGTCCTGACCTGTGGATTTTACAAGCAGCCCTTCCGGCGATGATGACAGGTTCTCTATCCTGTTATTTCCAGTCCAGCCTAATTTCCCCCTGCTGAAGTCCCATTCGACCACCACTTTTCCATAAGCCCAAACCGGCAACACCAAAACCATCGTAAAAACAAACAGTATTGGTAACACTCTCACTTTCATTCCGGAACTTTTACTGAATCTAATAACAGGCATAAAAAACCTCCTTCAGATATTGTTTAAGCAGACATTGTTTGGTGACAATATTTTGGCGACAACGATTTTCTTTTACGCTTGTATATCGCGGTTCCGATTGGTCAGCCCGAAAAGACAAGCAATCACCATCAGAGCTCCTGTTCCCACCGCGCCAACAATAATCCTGTCAAGGCCACACTGCGCCCACTGCCATGAAGAGGGCAAATCACGTGCAAAAGTTCCCCAACTGATAACGGCAACACTTACCCCGATGGACGCGATACCCTGCCACAGACGAAGGCGAACTCGCATAAAAGCCAAAATAAATAATCCCAAAAGAGCACCGCCAAAAATTCCCGATATCTGCCACCAAATATCCAGAATACTCTTTGCCCGAATCATTAAAAGAGCGGCGCCTGTGCCAAGCAGGCCCCATATCACTGTCGATGACCGCAGGAATATCATGCTGGCCCGCTCGCTGATATCCGGCTTAAAATATCGCTTATAAAAGTCCAGCAGCAAAACCGTCGCAGAGCAGTTCAAAGCCGAATCCACGGTACTCATTGCAGCCGCTATGATAGCAGCAATAATCAGTCCCTTGAGACCTGCCGGCACTTGTGTTGAAATATAATACGGGAAAACCTCATCGCCCCTGGTTATCCCGGCCTGTACCAATTCGTCACTTTGAGAGTAAAAGGCAAAAAGTGTTGTCCCGATATAAAGAAAAACTGCTGTAAGAGGAATATAAATCAGCATAGCAATCCAGATTGTGCGTTTCGCCTCTCGCTCTGTCGGAACAGAGCAGTATTTCTGCACGTAGTTCTGGTCGGCCAGCAAACTCCGCAGGGCCTCCGTTATTCCGTAAATAATCATCACCCATATCGTCCGGTCGAACAGGTGCTCCTGGGAAGCCAGCGTAAATTTCAAGCTTCCAAAGCTAAACTTGTTATTGTCAATAGCTGCCTGTATTAAGGGTTCCGGCCCCGAGAAAACATGGATTGACAAACTAACTGCGCAAAACAGGATACCTGCAATCATAATAATTGACTGCATAACGTCAGTCCAGATGACCGCCTCCATTCCACCAAGCAACGTATAAATAATAGTAATCAGCCCGATGACTATTATCACAACACCAATGTTCCACGGTACAAACGTACTTAACAACAAACTGGCCAGGTACAAAATTACCGCTATGCGCCCTATCATATAAAGCACAAACGCCAGAGCTGCATATATTCGTCCCCAGGAACCGAGTCTTTCCTCCAGAAAGCTGTAAACGCTGATTAGCTGTGTTTTTCGATAATAAGGAACCACGTATTTGCAAGCCAGCCAGGCCACCGGTAAGATACAAAGCGAGAAAATGAAGGGATTCCAGTTGCTGTCGAAGGCCTTGCCCGGCGTGGCAATATATGAAATGCTGCTCGTATATGCACTCATTACGGCCAGGCCGGCCGCCCATGCAGGAATAGAACGGCCCGCAACCATGAACTGGTCCGATGTCCGGCACTTGCGGGTATAATAGACACCCATTCCGATAAGTACACAACTATAGAGAAATAGAATCCCGATATCAACTGCGCCAAGATTGTCCTGCATAATTTAAACTTCTCCTGTCTCGTCCTATTTGTTTCGTGTAATTCCCAGTTCTTTTATGTACTTTTGAATCACCTTGTGTTCCGCCCGGCGAAAACGATGAAACGGTTCGGCTAAAAAATCACTGCAGATACCGATACACGAAAGCGCACATTTCAGACCTTTCAGAAAGCTCGACTCATACCTGCCCACTTTATAGATGGCGCCGCTGAGCTGCATTACCTTTTCATGCAGAACCTCGACCTTCTGCAGGTCTTTTTCACAAGCCGCATTATAAAGCTCGACATAAAGCTGTGGAAGCAGGTTGGCCCCTCCACAGACGCTGCCGTGTCCGCCTAACAAAATTGCTATGGCCAGCAGCTCCTCCTGACCCAGAAGAAGCGAAAAATCCGGACGGTCTTTAAGCAGAGCCTGAAGACGCCGAAAATAAATCATATTTCCAGAACTGTCCTTTATACCTGCAATGCCCGGAAAGTCAGCCGCAGTTCGTATGGTCTCCGGCTCGAAAACCAGTTTGGTGTAACTTGGCATATTGTAAAGAAACAACGGCAGCGGCAATTCAGGTGTTATATGCTTGATGTATTCGAGCAGCTCCGGTTGTCCGGCGGGAAAGTAATATGGCGGCGCCAGAACAACCGCCTGCGCACCGGCATCCCGGGCTTTGCGGGCGATGTTTACTGACTCTACAAAGGCTGTGTCGGTTATTCCGACCAGCACCGGAACCCGTTCCTTGACCTGCCCACAAACGCGTTCGATAACTTCATATCGCAGGCGGTAACTGAGACTCGGCGCCTCACCCGTTGTCCCTAAGATAAACAAACCGTGAACGCCACCCGCAAGAACATGCTCTATCAGCCGCTCCAGACCGGCTGTATCGAGAGTGTCTCTGTCCAGAAGCGGTGTAATCAGAGGCGGAATGATACCTCGTAGTGGCCTCGGTAACAAATTCGAGTTCGATTTCATCTTTATCAGTTCTCCATTTTACTATTAATATGGCCGCACAATTCAAGAAACGCCAGTACCCGTTCATCCGGCGTGCCGGCTTCAATATCCGCAACAACAACATCACACGGAGCATATTCGTGCGCAATCTTTTCTAAATCTACTTGTATCGTCTCCAGTGCTTTGTCTGCCAGGTCCGTCGGCCGGTACATAAGTGCACGCCGCGCATTAGTAAATGTTTTCTTCGCTCTGGCCAGGTCCGAATCTAATCCCATATCGATATAGCTCACATCAGGAACACCGGCATAATCATCGATATAGGGATCTGCGTTCCAGGCACAGTTATGGATACCGATGCGTCCAAAGGTTTCAGCTATCCGGCAATCGAAAACAAGGATAATATCTCGATACTGTTCGGGTGACACCATATTGACCAGGCAGTTGCTGATAGTAAAGAAATCAATCTTCACGCCGCTCTCCAGTTGCCGCTCATAAAGCCGCCCAGCCGCCTCAATCATTGTTGTACAGACACAATCGAAGAGGTGGCGGCAGCGATGCGGAGAATCAACCATATCATAGAAGAGTTTTTCACCTCGCAGACGGTAAGCGTTATTAAGCACGCCCTGCCAGTTAATAAATCCCTCAATCCGTCCTTCGCTGGCGGCAATCCACTCCACCTGAGCCATAAGCCCTTCAAAGAAAGGATTATCGTCAAGGTCAGGGGGCTCGAGATTGTCAACATCATCATCGCTGAGCTGCCAATGTTCGCAAGCCGGCCAGTTTTCCTCCGCATACACAATTGGAACTCCATAAATCGCAGCCACGCTGATACATCCGTAAGTGCCGGTTAGCATGTCCAGAGGTCTGTCAGGCCGGTCGATACCGCCGATTCCTGTCTCGGGGAATCGGCGTCTTAATTCACTACGCATATCCAAAAGCGTCCGGCGCCGATAAGCCGGGTCGGTATGCCACCGCCGGCCAAAATCAATACCAATCGCCGAGTGATACCAATTCGACGTAAACCCAATCTCAGGACGCAGAAACGGTTCCTCACCCGTTGCAGGCCGCCGAGTCGCCGGTGCCGCCGGAGCTATATAGCTAATCAGTTGACAAGTTTCTGTGGACATTGCACTATTTTCTGCCATCGGTTTTATTTTATACTCTGATTGCGACAATGAAAAGCCAAAAGTCCCCCCACGATATTATAAGTAACTCACTACCGCTGTCGGCAAATAATGTGCGCCATCTGTACAATTCGAGACTAAAACCAAAAACAATGAATTACGCACTAAAATATCACAACCGGATTTAGTATAATCGTTTTTATGAGTCTGTCTAAAGAGATAAAATGCAAAGCGATTGAATTAGGATTCGACCTGATTGGCATAACAGACGCCTCACCCATCGATACCCGACAGGTTGAGCTGTTAAGCCGGTGGCTAAAGTCCGGCTGCCCAGGCCAGATGAGCTACCTGCACAACAATTTTGAAAAACGTACCCAGCCCGCCCTGCTTTTGGAAAACGCTCAATCGGTAATATGTGTAGGCCTCAATTATAAACCTCCGAAACAAAATCCAAAACAACCCGACACAACTGTCCCAACGGGCAAAGTAGCAAGCTACGCCCAATATGAAGATTATCACCCGTTTATAAAGGAACGATTACACAAACTAACTGAATTTATTAGCTCTGCCGGTGGACCGCAGCACAAATTCAAAATTTGTGTTGATTCGGTACCGCTGGCTGAGCGGTCACTGGCTGCAAGGGCCGGTTTGGGCTTCATTGGAAAAAACCGCATGTTAATAAATCCCGAACTGGGCCCGCAGATATTTCTCGGTGAAATAATAACAACTCTAAAACTTTCAACCGATAAACCAATCACAAAAAATTGCTCGAACTGCGATAAGTGTATCACCGCCTGTCCGACACATGCCTTGACGCCTGATGGACAATTCGACGCAAATAGGTGCATAAACTATCTGACGATAGAATACAAAGGCCGGATACCTCCCAAACTGGCAGAAAAAACAGGCGACCGAATCTTTGGTTGCAACGAATGTGTCATTGCATGTCCTTATCAGATTAATGCGCCTGTTTGTAAAAATAAACACTTTAAGCTCTACAATAACAGGGCCAAACTTGACCTGGGCCGGATTTTGAATTTAACACAGCAGGACTTCGACGCCGAGTTCGCTGATTCCACGATTAGACGTTCAGGACTCGAACGTTTGAAAAGAAACGCTCGAATCTGCCTTGAAAATATAAACAGGTATTCTTAACATTCCCCCTTCCCAACCGGATTAGCTGAAATTAGTTGACAATTCGCGATGGATTTTCTAATCCGATAATAGCAAGAGCCTTGGTACGCTATTAAATCGCGTAAAGGAAAATATAAGCTGCGGGAGGATATGTTTCCGTGGAAAAATACAGCAGTAAGTTAGCGGCAGCTTTAGCATTGGCCGTTGCCTTTGTCTTAATATCACCATCAAAAGAAATATCTGCTCAGATCAGTCCTCTTGTCACGAGTGAAAAGATTGAAGCCGATTGGTTTCATCAGGAAGAACTATTACGAGAGCTTCGTCAGAGAATGACGCCTTTATTAGCTGAATAAAAGCAGATTCTGTATTTTTATCAATCCTGCACCAATATTTTCAATCGAACCGTCTAAACTGTAAGATATAATGCTTCGACGCGATGAAATCTGCGAAATGAAGTTTGATTCCTGCAAGCCGCCAAAGGGCGTACAGATAGTGCTGTAAAAAAATACAAGGAATTTCCGATAATCTATATTTTATTGTATTCATTTTCATTCAATGATTCGTATGTATTATTCGAACGATGAATCGACAAGAGCCCGTTTCAGATGAAGCCTTAATTGAGGCAATTCAAAAAGGCGACAAAAATGCCGCGGCTTGCTTATACAATCGGCATATCGACCGGGTTCATCGTATCTGCTATCGGATTGTGCTGGATGTTTCGCAGGTACAGGATTGTGTCCAGGAAGTTTGGTTGAAGGTATTTCGAAATCTTGACCGTTTCCGATGCAGGGAGTCGTTTGTCGCCTGGTTGAATACCGTCACGGCCAATACGGCAATCGATTACTACCGCAAATGGATAAAGCAAGGCAATCGACTCAATCGTGATGAGGCTCATATAAGAGCAGTGGCGGCTGAACGAACGGGAGATCAGCAACTGGATAATGCACTCATTCATCAGCGCGTGTATGAAGCACTGGAAGAAATGACTGTGAACCAGCGGACAGCTCTCGTTCTTCGATATTTTGAAGATATGCCTATGGCTGAAATCGCTCGAACACTCGGTTGTACCAAAGGCACGGTCCGGACCCATATTCGCCGGTCATTGCTCGCATTGCGGGCAAAATTGGCCGGGAAACCAATTTAGTGGAGGTTTATGTATATGCAGAATCAGCATTTCTCATTTGAAGAATTCAAAGCACTTTTTCAAGACAGCTTTGACTCGCAAGAGGAATTACTGAACGAATATAATTCCTTTCTCCAGACTTTTGAGCAACTTGATCAAACGCCCGTGCCCGATTTGCCTTACAGAGAAAAAGCTAAGATCTTCAGACGCTCCTGGCAGGGACGACCACAAGAGTCGCCGTGGATTTTGACACTGCTCAATTTCTTCAGACAGCCTGCCCTGACATTTGCACTCGGTATTGTGATCGGGTGCATCCTGATGTCGGTCGTTATGAACAATCCCATTGATCTTACCGGAACAGCTTCCGCAGATGAGTTGTTAGAAATTGAGCATACGAGATATTCACGGACGTATAAGGGAAAGATCATCAATGATTTTTACTCGGAATTCGAGAATCCGAAAATTATACTTGAAAAAGCAGGAGAGACAGAGCCGCCACAACGGACTCTTCACGGAACATTGGACAATGGTGAAATCTATGTAGTATGGAACCTATAACTGAAAGGAGATTGAACGATGAAGATCAGAACATTAATTGTTGCCATTTTAGGAGTATTGCTCGTCTCAAGCGTATCGATGGCACAGGATACAGCGGTACCGGAACAGGAGCCACAAGAGCCGGCATTTAGTCAATCGGATTCGCCGAGTCAGCAGCAACCGGAGCCCTCATTCGTAGCACAAACGCCATCGCCATCAGAGCCACAAGCACGAGGTTCGCGGCGGATAACTACTGAACCGCCGTCGGCCGCCCCCCCCCTTTCAATGAGCATACGACGCACTCCCCTAAAAAATCCAACGGAGATGAGAATCTTTAGACTCAGGTACGTTGACGCAGTGGATATGGCAAGTATGGTAGATAATGTTTTCAGGATACAAGTATATGCGGACGAACGCTTAAATAGCATCATTGTCAATGCGCTGCCAGAGCAGATGGAAAGTATTGAGAATTTGATCGAAGCGTCGGATGTTCCCGATCCTGAAGCGTCAACACCTCGGGACCTTCAAAACCTCGTATATCGTGTCTATATGTTTGAGATTGCTTCCGGGGATGAGGGTATGAAGCCATTTTCAATGATTTTACAGGTGCCTCCGGAAGTGTCTACGACAGAATTGTTCGATGGCCCCAGAGATGATGAACTGCAAATAAGCGGATTCTGCCTAAGCGATGAGCGGGATAGAGATGGAAAGGCCGAAATCCTGATTCACGGCAAAACTGCTTCAAGCGCGGACCTCAGACGGATGGTTATTGACGCCATTCCGGAGTCCCGGATCAAGGAACTGAAATGGGATGATGCTGAAACATTTACCAGTGAAATAGCAGCCGCACAATATACGCAATTACCCGAACAGATGCAGGAACACATCGTGAAGCTATTGGGCGATAACATACGGACGGTGGGCTATTGGTTCGGCAACTCATCGGTCCCCGGCGAGGTCCAGGCTCCCATAGGCCCCTGGACACTGAACATGCAACTCAATACTGAATCAGATCACATGTTGGAGCTTGGAGTTGAAGTCGAGTTGCCCCGTGAAATACACAATTTTGACACACGATTGGGACCTCAGCAAAATGATGAGATCCTGTCAAATAAGATCAGGGTAAAAATCGGCAAGCCAATAATCATCGGTTATAACCGGGAATCGTACGGGACGCGAAAAATGGGGGCTATGGTCATTCTTCCGGAACCAGACACAGTTCAAGAGAGTGATTCGGAGAGCAAGGTCCGTTAGGAAAAATAAGGACAGTGGAACTTTTGAAACGTTTTGAAAGTACTTGTCAAATATTTGGAAACAAATTTAATTTAGAAAATCACGGGGCAAGGAAAAAGTCGGTCTCACATGAGGGCACTTCACAGCCTTGATATACGTCAGTGTCCTGCAGTGTATATATATCATCCTCTGAGATACCGATAAAACGGCTTTTCAGAAACTTTATATGGCCGTCCCCGAATAAAATGTTCTGTCCCCGGCGATTGTGATTGATACTGTTAAGAGTCAACAGTGCTCTGTTCAATTGCAGTCGAAACTGTTTGGAAAAATCTTCCGGCAGTTTCTCGAACAGCGGATTCATATCAGCCATTATAACCTTCCGGCACAGCAGTTTGCCGCCTGCCGTTTTACGGCAGTTTATTTGGAAACTGTAAGTTACATATCTTCTGCTGGGAAAATCTTTTAATTGTTTGATTTGTGAACCGGTAAGTTTCAGAGGTACTTCGCCTTTACAAGCAGGGCATACAAAGTTCTCTATGTCAACGTAATCGTACTTCGGTAAAAGGTATATATGGCGACCATTGGAATGATTCTCTCTGCCCTGGTCGCCTACCTTCCACCACGGTGCCCCCGCTATAGATGCAACTGCAGGCGCCTTATCGTCATAGTCGGAGATATAATTGCGTAAACCCTGAAATACACTGCCCATTTGCATTTGGCACCGCTGCTGCCGGGATTTTTCACGGGCATAGCCTGATACAACTTTGAATGAAGTAAACAGGATGCTTCCGGCAACCATAAAAACCGCTGCGATGGCTAATCTTTTACCCAAACCCTGCCAAGACCAGCTCTGAATGCCAACATTTCGGGTTTGTTCGCTGGCAAGCAATTCTCGCAGTTGTTGCTGACCTGAGTCCACAAGATTTTGAACTCGATAAATTGTCTTCTCCGCCAGTTCATCAGGACATGTTTCAGGCTCTAAGCTGCAAAGTGGTTCAAGGGCAGCTTTAAGCTTATAGTGAATTCCGGCGGCTTCTTCGTGGGATGAGATTAACGCCTCAACTTCGTCAGTCTCTTTCTGTGATGTCAGGCCAATGCAATAATCAAACAATAATTCTTTCTGCTCGTTGTTCAGTGGATTCATTAAGTTTCTTTGCTCCCAATCGATGCTTCCCACTCTTTTGCAAAACGACCTACGGCAGTATGCAACCTGCTTTTTACCGTTCCGATAGGTATACTCAAAATCTCGGCCATTTGTTTGTAAGAAAATCTGTTAAAATATGCAAAAACCAATATTTCTCGGAGATTTTCCGGCATATCTGATATAATTCGCCTAACACGAAGGGCGGTTTCATCCTTTTGGAGCTGCTCGTAAGGCATTGTTCTGTCAGAACTAACTGAATTCAACATATCATCAAACGACAGGTCCTCCGAATCCGTCATAGTACCGATCGGGATGGCGTTTTTTCGCTGCCATTTGCGAAGTGCATCCTTTGCCTTGTTGGCGGCTATGGTAAATAACCAGGGACGCAAAGGTCGGTTTGTATCGAAGCTCTCTCTGCTGTTAAACAACTGTAAAAAAGTTTCCTGAAAAATGTCTTCAACAAGTTCTCGACGGTTTAAAAACATGCGTAGAAAGGCATAAAGTCCGCTTTTATAACGGTTTACGATTTCACGAAATGCGGCCTCCTCGCCCTCTGTATATCGGGCCAGAAGCTCCCCATCAGTCAATTTTGTTAAATCCTTAGCCATACTTCCAACATAAAAAGAATCTTCATAAATAAACTATTATAAGCGATTGGCAGCTAAATTAAAATCTTAATCACAAAGAATTTACGTCTATGGATTTAGATAATCTCTGCCCGCCAATTCTAAAACTCCTCCCAGCCAAATGTCAATACCGACAAGTAGAATGTTTGTGTATATTTCAAAGTCAGCGGTTTATATAGGACGCAGGTTGTAGTTCGGGATGTTTTTTACTTGACTAAAAAGCAATTAATTTATATAAATAAGTGTGGTTCGTTGTCCGTACAGTTCGGCTTCTGATGTTTTTTTATCTCCCTGCGGGCATAATATCTGATTTTTCAACGAATTACAGGAGGAGTGAGTATGTGGAGCGTAGAGTTACGGCAGAAACTTTGTACTGCTCCGAAAATATTGTCACATTTCGATTAACAACATATTTTTTCAGGAAAATTATTACATCCAGGGAATTGTTTTGGGATCTCTGTTATGTTATTTTTATTTATTAATCTACCTTGGAAACAACAAACTTTATTTGGAGGAAAGAATCATGTTGGAGGAAAAATTTGTAAGAGCCTTACTCTGTCTGATGGTTGTAGTGGGTTGTTCAGCTACTATAGCTATGGGGGGTAATATTTTGTTTATCTCCGCAATGAACGCCGACCAAACAAACGCGGACGATGTCCTTAAAGCCTTCATGGAAGGTCTTGGACACACGGTGACGTATTTTGATGATGATGAAGATGAAGCAGCTACGGAGGCTGCCGCCGCTGCCGCGGATTTAGTCTATATTTCCGAATCGGTCGGCTCCAGCGCAATCTATGAAGAAATCACAGAAATTGAAACTCCTATGATAGTCGGCGAGCCGTGGGGTTGGGATGAAATGGGTTTGACATACGGCGGTGGCGCAGATGAGAATACGGTCACTACAGACATAGAGATCGTCAATCCCGGACATCCTTTGGCCGCAGGTCTCAGTGGGACAGTGGCCGCTCTCACTGATATTACTGGTGCTCTCGGTGATTGCCATCTTGGCAAGGGCATCGCAGGCGAAAACGCCACGGTCATTGCAACAGCCACCTTGGCTGACGGCGAAACTTACGATATTATTTTTGTTTACGAAAAGGGAGCTGCTCTGCCTGTAGCTCCGACAGATGGCAGTCCTCAGGTTGCAGCGGACATCCGTATTTGTTTCGGCTTTCACGAGTGGTGTGACCCCTTATATAGTGAGAATGCTTATGCTCTGCTTGAAGCAGCCATTAAATATGTATTCGGTGTGAAACCTCAGGCCAGAATCCCCGACCCGAGTGATGGCTCCTACTATCCCGATGTTTGGGTGAATCTTTCCTGGAAGCCGGGAGATTTAGCTGTTTCGCACGATGTGTACTTCGGCGACAATTTTGACGATGTGAACGCCGGAGCCGAAAGCACGTTCCTGGGCAACCAGACCGCAACGTTCCTTATCGTCGGCTTTCCGGGATTTGCGTATCCGGATGGTCTTGTACCGGGTACGACTTACTATTGGCGTATTGATGAGATCAATGCCAACGAGCCGAACAGCCCTTGGATAGGTCCTGTCTGGAGCTTTACAATCCCGCCTAAGACAGCATACTCTCCCGATCCGGCTGATGGCGCCGCCTCTGTAGCCATGGATGCTGACCTTATCTGGACGGGAGGTTTCGGCTCAAAACTGCACACCGTATATTTCGGCGATAATTTTGACGATGTGAACAATGCTACCGTGGGGATGCCCGTGGGAAATGCAACCTATGACCCCGGCACACTTAAATTAGCTAAGACTTACTACTGGCGGGTAGATGAATTCGATGCCTTCGAAACGCATAAAGGCGAAATCTGGTCCTTTACAACCGAAGGCGGCGCCGCCAATCCTGACCCTGCTAACCGCGCCGTGGATGTAACACAGACACCCGTTCTTACCTGGTCACCGGGTGTCCATGCCGTTTCATATGAGTTATATTTTGGTTCTGACGCAGAAGCCGTTAAAAATGCTGATACGAGTTCACCGGAGCACAAAGGCAGCGGAAACCTTGGTTCCGAGAGCTATGACCCCGGACAGCTTGAATGGGATACCGCTTACTACTGGCGTATCGATGAAGCAAATAACGCCAACACCGATAGCCCGTGGACAGGTCCCCTCTGGAGTTTCACTACGGCCAACTTCCTGATTGTGGACGATATGGAGAGCTACAATGACATTAATGAAGGAGAGCCGGGCAGTAACAGGATATATCTTACCTGGATAGACGGCTACGACAATCCGGCCTCAAACGGCTCTGTCGTTGGTAATGCTAATGCTCCGTTTGCCGAGCAGACTATCGTTCACGGCGGTTTGCAGTCGATGCCGATGGCCTACGACAACGCAGTCGGGAAATCTGAAGCAACTTTGACATTGTCTTCCAATCGTAACTGGACGGTCAAAGGTGTCAACACACTGACAATCTGGTTCAGAGGCGAAGCGGCTAACGCCGCTGAGAATTTGTATGTTGCCCTTAATGGCAGCGCTGTGGTCAATCATGAAATTCCTGATGCGGCACTGAGAACTTCCTGGACCCGTTGGAATATCGACCTGACGCGATTTGCCGACCAGGGCGTGAACCTTGCCAATGTCAATTCGATTACTCTTGGCCTTGGAAATAAGAATAATCCCGTTGCCGGCGGCTCGGGCATGATGTACTTCGACGATATTCGGCTCTATGCTCCATAACCAGTGAGTCGTAAATAAATTGGACAGTTACTGTTTAATTAGTCTATTCGGGGCTTATACTGATTGATTCGGTATAAGCCCTTTTTCTCGGCCTCTTGTCACGGCGTAGTCGAATCAAGTGGATAGCAAAATTCTTCCTTCATCCAACTTTAGCTCACTTTAGGCACTTTAATTTACTTTAGCTCACTCCCCAGCCCCTTTGCCGTTAATCCTCTTCCACCCGCCAGAATTTCTTTTCAGGCTCCCAGCTCTTGGATATTTCACCGGTTGGTCTTACTACAACCGCTTTACATTCCGCAGTAATGGTCCCGTCAGGTAACAGTAATTTTGCTGCGACTTTCATACCTCTATGCCCCTTATGCTCCAGCCAGCCAACTGCCTTTAAGGGCGTATTGGTTGGTGTCGGTCTTCTGTAAGTCATGTTCAGTCTTAAAGTAACAAACAGATTATCGAAATTGCCGTCCAGCATAACAGACCTGCCCGAAGTCTCATCTAAAATCGCAGCTACAATCCCGCCATGTGCAATGCCCGGATATCCGTTAAACTGTTCGGGTATTGTGACAGTCGCTTCAATCTGGTTTGCTTCCAGGTTGTTATACCATACCATTTTCAGCCCAAAACTATTCTCACGGCCGCACATAAAACATGTTCTCGATGTCGGTTGTTTTATCATCGAATCCTCTTTTTTCTTACTTCATTTTTCTGGGTGCATAATCGATAAAATACCCCCCGGCTGATTCTATTATGATAACGATTGAAACCTAAGGCAATAAAAAAAACCGGCATAGCCGGGCCAATATCGAACCCGAAGAATAGTCAATAGTAAATAGTAAATCGAAATGAGTTTACCCCCGGGAGTCACTCCCTTGGCATACAACAGGGGACTTTTCTACCTGCGGTTCGCACTAATTTTATCACTCCGTCACTTCGTGACTATGTGACGCTGTATGATGCTCTTGCTGGCCTTCGGTAGAAATGCTATATAACTCGTTACTGCAAGCCCTCAAAACCAATAATAATCAATAGTAAATCATCAATAATCATTTGAAAAGGCCCCACCAATTCTTAATTCTAAATTCTAATACTCGTGCTTAGTAGCGAATCTAACTTCACAAAATAGCATTTCACACCACTTAATCTAACCGCATTTCTGCCTGCGGTTCGCACCAATTTTAATCACTCCACCGCTTCGCGTTTACGTGACTGTACGATGCTCATGCTGGCCTCCGGTAGAAATGCTAATTAACTTGTCATAACCGCGCAGGCGGGAATCCAACCGGAGGGTAGCTTTAGCCCACCGATTAAATCTGAATATTGCATTACCCTTCAGTTGAACAACGCCATCTTAAGGGGCGCGAGCGATAGCGAGGGTCTCTCTTGTGCAAGTTGCTAAACGCTGTAGTTATAGTACTGCCCGGTTTCGTAGTCATACAGTGAAATAGAACCGCCATTGACCGTGCCCGAAAAATGCTTTCCACAATGGTAGTCATAGCCGGAAAAGTTATTGCCTTCTTGCTTAAGCTGTACATGTTTGGATGTTTCGTAATCATAGAAATCTAGATTTCCGCTACTTCCGCCCCCAGAAAAATGAGTAGACGTAACATAGTCATAGCCTGAGACATAGCCATTATTCAGTGAAGCAGAAATATTCTTGTAACCACCCGAGGAATAATCGTAGACGGAAGATACGTTTTGACCCTTTGCTGCTGCACCAATAATTGCAGCTACTCTTGCTCGTGTTGTTTCCTTCATGATTTCTTCGTGCCTTTAATAATACGTTCTGGAATGGCCCGTTAGGGCCATCCCTTGCTGCCGCCTTAGCTTTTAAATTTATTGAACAGGTTCTCAAGGAAGGGATCCATGATATCTCTAAAGTAGTGACCGAATTCTTTGTAATGTAATTTACCGCGAGGAATGAAATCTGCTTGGGCTTGAAGAGGAATAGGATATCGTCCTCGCCATTTGATGCAGTGTGTTGTATAGGCGAGGAGTTCGCGGATAGTCTCATTTTCTCCCTCATCAAAAAGGCCAGCAGCTTCAGCAAGCTTCTCAAGATTATGGGTATCTCTCACTTTCTCCCCGATTTTCTTGATTTCAGCATCGACTAAATCCCCATTGCCATCAATGAAAGCTGATATTGAAATAGAGCCGGGTGCTTGTTTAATGATTAAGCCTTTGAGCAGGCATTCAACAGCAAGCCCATAGAGAAATTGGCTCGTATGACATATAGGGTAAGCATTTTCAAATTCGCCATGAACGAACTTTTGGCCAAAAAGTCCCCAGACGGCGTCAGCAGATTCACGCAGAGAAAGAGCCTTTTTCAGCCAAGCATTTGGATCAGTCGCTTCTTGGATAAATTTATCTGCATCCATGATCAGCTAACATAACAATATACAACACGATTTCCTCTTATTTTATGCTAATATCAACAATAAATAAATGCTCTATCTTTTTATACAATGCTGCGGTTCACTGGCTTTTCGGCCATTATTTCGTATGTTATACAGGTTTCCGTCGTGTTATTACACTAAAGATTTTTAATCGATCCCATATTGCGATTTCTAGTATTGCACTGTGCGCATCATCGAAACATATTGCCATAATAACACCAAGGCCAGGACCGCAATTATACTCTTTTCCGTACTGCCTAGTCACTTGACGGCATTCTTGAGGTACATTTTCTGCTGGAATATAAACTTTATACTCACAATCTGATTCTATGTATTTATTATTGTTAACCAGATAAAAAACTCCACGTGTAACTTTTTCACCAAATATTTGTAGCTCTTTTTCAGACACCAATAAAGGCGGCTGTTGATGAGGAAAATAGTTTGGATTAAATCCAAATCCCGGAAGAATGTTTGATTTTGAAAAATCCAAATTCGATGCCCGTTTGATTTCCTTCAGTATGCGGATTTTTCGTTTTCGGCGTTTTTCTCGATCCCGCTGTGATTTACCATGACTTGGGCTTATGGAGCGAACTACCTTTTTAGCTATCTCCTTAAAAAACCCTTCTTGTGGATCAAAATGTAATCCAAGTTTTAACAACAATTCCTCCTCGTTTCTGCCATGTTCCCAATTACATTTATGGCATGAAGGAACTTGCCATTTTTCAATATTCTCTGGCATGTTGTCAGGATACCATGCTTTAGGCAAGACATGATCAGAAGTTAATTCTTCAAAATGCTCAAGACAATACACACAACGGATATTAGAGAATTTTTTTGCCATATAATAAAACCGTATTAGAAAACAATCCAAGTCTCGAACGATTAATCAAAAGGACTACCCACCATTTCTAACTTTTTCCGGCTCAATGCGTGGGTGCAAATCAATAGTAAAAGTTCCGCCTCGGCTGATTCTATTATGAAGGGGTGTGTCGTTTAAGGCAATAAAAAATAATTAGAAATTCAATCCCGGCCTGCCGGGTCAATATCGAAGCCGGTGAACCGTCTTTGGCGTAGTTACATTGTGCTGCCTGCGGTTCGCCTCGACGTCGCATTTCTACCTTCGGTTCGCATTAATTTTATCACTCCGCCGCTTCGCGTCTGCGTGATTGTCTGATGCTCTTGCTGGCCTGTCTTTAGCTTGTCCCCGGGAACTACCCACCTGACTCGCAACAGGGGAGCTAAGCACTAACAACCAAACCATCCCCCAAATCCCCTTTAAATGTGCTGCCTGCGGTTCGGCACTATTTTTATTTACTACGTCCCTCACGGGACTTCCGTAATACTGAATGTTCCTCATGCTGGCCTCCGGCAGCACAAATTATTTGCAAAAAACATCGAAAATCGAGCATTTTTCGATCAAAAACGCTAAAAAACCAACAAAAACCACCAAAAATCAACAAAAACTTGTCCTGAGCAGAGCCTGCACTGAGCTTTGTCGAAGTGTCGAACGGATCAACCACATTCTTGCCCGCCGTGGCGGGTTCACCCAAAATCCCCAATTCTCGAATCTCTAATTCTCTAATATTCTTGAGTCTTGAGCGTATCAAGTCTTGGACTTTTTTATTTATTACATTTGATTTTTCACGTAATATATGGTATAATACACACATGTTAGCCAGCAGGCTAACGAAAGCCCCCAGAAGGGGGAAGTTCAGGCCAGAAAGCCAAGTCAAAATTGTCCCAGATTGTCTACATCGGGATTCCATTAAGGAAATCTTATGACTATATACCAAATACTAATGACTAAATACCTACGACTACTCACTAACGACTATCAAATCTCTACGAAAGAATACATACGAAAAAATCAACAAATTATGCAAAACAAACCCAATGTCAAGTACGCCAAAATCAACTTAAGCTCTTATATAACAAGTATATACGAAAATATGGATAATTGGTTATTCAGACAAACAAAGCCAAAACAAACCCAATTAAAGCCAATTCAAACCCAATTAAAGCCAAAACAAACCCAATTCAAACCCAATCAAAGCCAATTCGAATCTATTTCGGATTTCGAGTTTATGCGAAATACGCTGGAGTATATCCTCGGGTGTGCTGACCTGCTTGTCTGTCGGGGGATCGGGGAAGAAACGAACTTAAAAGTTGTTATTGAGGTATTCCGGCCTGCCGTCATCACTATCGTAGATGGTCTTATCTTCTTCTACCTCAGCATCAATCCTGACTCGCTCGATATGCTCGGCCCTTTTTGTATTACTGTCAATCGTCGCCAATATTGCACTGATTTTCACATCACCCGTCGCAATTTCAAAAGGAAACGGCATCTGAGTCCTGAACGACTTCAAGACGTTCTCGACGCTGCGCCCGAGCACCGAATCGTGCGCCCCCGTCATACCAATATCCGTGATATACGCGGTCCCTTTGGAAAGAATTTTCTCATCGGCGGTTACAACGTGGGTGTGAGTTCCGAAACACAGGCTCGCCCTGCCGTCGAGATGATAGCCCATAGCGATTTTTTCACTCGTCGCTTCGGCGTGAAAGTCAACGACTATAATATCCGCCTCCTGCTTGAGCTGCGGCAGAATCCTGTCAATAGCATTATAAGGGCAATCGGCCCCCTTCATATAAAGCCGCCCTATCAAAGCAACCACGGCCACGGTCGGCCCTTTTGCCGTCTTATAAAGTGCAATCCCCCTTCCGGCCGCATGCTCGGATAGATTCGCTGGCCGAACAATATTATCCTCTGT
>Ga0307379_10005485_pt1 | contig 17663 bp, 34 predicted proteins | sample UN2MG_FD_202237 | JGI IMG/M metagenome (GOLD analysis project Ga0307379, IMG submission 202237) | Soil microbial communities from Risofladan, Vaasa, Finland - UN-2 | ecosystem: Environmental > Terrestrial > Soil > Coastal area > Acid sulfate soil | place: Finland: Risofladan, Vaasa | collected... | reverse complement strand
CATATTATACGGACCTGCGACATCCCATGACCGTGGTGCAGGAGATCGAAGCAGGTACTCTAAAACATGTGTGTATGAAAGCGCGAACGGCCAATTATCTCCACATATCAGGATTACGATCAATCACCAACTTTAGATCCCTCGGAATAAGGATACTACCAATGCGGCCTTGCCACAGAAACTCGGACCCTACTTTCACAGGAATACCGAACATTTCTAGTGGCCCTTGTGGCAACCGAATCACCGTCTGTGGATCGTTCACATCAATAGTCATCACCGCCGCTGGAGACCTGACTCGGCCAAAAATAGTTGGCGGCCTCAGATCGGTTATTCGAAGAAGTCTGTACATCCTAGTAATCCACCTCAATTATCAGGCACGATTCTGACTTCTCCCCTTCCCCTACGATATTGTAGGTGATTGGATACACACTTATTGGCGTATCATCTCCATTACCACCGTTGTATCCGACTAGCCGCGTGGCATCGGGGTACTTGGCCAACTCTGCTTTGAGGTCTTTTACGGTGCGTACCTGACTCATCGCTTCCTCTTCTTGGGCTTCTTTGCGATGTAGTAGCCCATCGAGTCAGCCAAGTCACGAAGGATAGCCTCCTTGAGATCATCGCCCGGGTACGGAACGTGAGTGGAGATCACTTCTCCGCCATTGTTGCCAGATGCAACAACGGTCGTAACGTCGGCGTGATGAGTTTCGATCACCGTTGCCACGGTGCCACCCTTGATCTGAATGGGAACCTGATTGCCGGAGATCACTTTCAGAATCCCCATATGCAGCTTATCGATGAAGTCAGGATCATCTGCCATGCGATGAACCACGTCGTTGTTGAAGACAACAGTCGTATTGTATCCCATCATGAACCTCACTTTCTACTCGTAGGCTGTGTGTCAGTCAGGCATAGTCCATGTCTGGACAATACTCAAACCGTGGGTGTGCCTTCACGTAGTCGATCAGAGGAGTAACGTCTTTGGTACCCATTGGACCAACCGCCCACGCGGCCTCACAAACCTCGTTGGCATCCAACGCCTTCAGTTCCTTCTCGATCTCAGCGAATGTGCCGTCGTGGACGAAGGTGTAGCCCTCGTCGCTGCCAACCTCATCAACAAACGCGATGAGGTCCGAACTCTGATCGGACACGCACTGCTCTTCGTCGTAGTACGCCTTCGTCCAGATGTAGATGGACTCGTCGCCGCACTTGGACCACAGGTACTTCGTGGTGCCGGTGTCATCGTAAAGATGCTTCGGGTCAGGGAACTTTGGGTCTTGCCTAAGCGTGCTCAAATCGATAGTCATAAGTCGTTTCTCCTATCTTGGCTAGGCGCTTCTTTACGCCAGCCACGGCCCTTTATCTCTGTTGCCACCCCACATAGTAAGGTCAGGCCCATCATATTCCTCGACCACACAACTTACTCCTGTGAGCTTAATCGGCCCTACCGTGCAACACCCTCTGCCTCGCAGAGGTCGCAGATACCGCCATCTTTGTTCCCTGCTACCATAAACAGAGGACCATCGCATTGAGGGCACTTCATTTCCGTAGCATGTGGAGGCGTCAACGTACCAGGACGTTCATCAAGAGATGCCTTTACCTTGGCGTAAACGTTCTCAATAGCCACATACTGTGCTCTCGAAATTCCGCCTTGGAGAAGCAAATCATGCCCACATGTGTGGATAGTCTCCCATTCAGCCGTGTCCAACAAGTCTTCCCCATATTTGGCAACAGCTTCGATGATCTCATCAAGCATCAACTGAGCAGAACTAGCTTGCGGCGGTGGACATGGGTCCACTGTCTTTTCGTTGCCTGAAGCGTCTTTGAGCCATCCATACTTATTAGCGCCAGCTATGTACATGCCGGTCGAACGGGCGTCCAGTTCGTCTTCAGTATCGAGGACGAGGTGAATTTCATCCTTTTCGTCACCCCGTTCGTTTTTGCTACTGAACAGCTCGATACGAACACGCTCTCCACCACCGCCATTCTTGTAGGGACCAAATTCCCACCAGCGAGCGAGCGATCCATTGTAGGAGTGAGTGTCAGCTTCGACCTCAATCCATCCGTTCTTTCTGTGCCCGATGTGGCCAAGCATCACCGATACATCGAGCTTATCCCAAGTCAACTCCTTCGGAGGGCCGTACTTTGGGTACGCATCTGGGCTCTCTGCGGGGCCGATGAATTCACCTTTGGTGTAGTAGTTCACAGCAGTACACTTCATACAGATGATCTTTCCGGTAGAAAGCTTGAGAACCGGGACGGTAAACAGGATCTCACTGCCGCAGCCACACTTCATGGGCTTGCATTTGTGGGCACGCTCAAAAGGTTCACCACATCGCTTACACGTACCGAACGTCCTCACGTCTTTCTTCGGCTTAGGCTTCTGGTGATCTAGAAGGTACCACGCAAAGACGAATTTACCGCGAAGGGAACAACCAATTACAGCCTCGCTCATAGCGACTTTTACTGATGGCCGTCGAAGCATGGCCTTAATCTCCCCATTAAAGGGAATATCTTTTACTGATATCCAGCAGCTAGAGGCACCCTCCTGGTTCCTACTGAGCCTTTCTTTAATGTACTCAACGAACTCCGTAGTATCTGACTCATGGCTCGTAGGAATCTTCTGCGCGGCCATATTGGCCTTAGCTTCGCCCGGAGTAGGCATCTCAAGAGCGTCCATGCGTTTGGTCAGTTGTTCGACCTTGTCCATAACGGCATCGAACTGACGCTGAGATTCGGTTCCTGAGGTCAGCGGTGGAGCTTTAGCAGGTGCAGCAAAGTTCTCGGCAAACTTATTCAAGGTTGAGCGTACGGCGGTTCTGATCTCACGGTCGCAGTCAGGGCACAGAATCCACAGCTTACCATTAACGAGCGACTCGCCCGAAAGGTCGAGGCAGAGCGTCCCACCGTGGTAGTGATACTGCTGGCGTGTGGTGTAGATAAATGGTTTGTTGGGGGTTGTATTGGTCGGAGTACCACAAACACTACACTCACCACTAATCATCTTGTTCTCCTTATGTACCTACTTAGTAGGAATCAAAACAGACCTCAGTCTAGTCCTGGCCGCGCCGTTCGCGCAGAACCTCTTCGACAGTCATACCACCACCCAAATGACCCCAAGCTGTGCTCTCGCGCCAGCCCTTTGGGACGTTGCGTAGATCATTGATCTCTTTGATCGTTATGCCACCTACCAGACCGACATTAGCGAGTTCCTTCCTGGCGTATCTGACGATGTCCCATTCTCTGGGCTTGTCTTCATCTTCGATAACTACCGTCACCGTTACCGTCGCCGCGTACATCTTTGTCTTTTTCATCTTCGCCATCTTACGCCTCCTTCTCTCTACCAGTAGGCTGTGTGCCGTCCCACATCTTCAGATGAACGATCTCGTTTCCCAGGCACCTGCGGATGAACTTCGTTGTTACCTTGGTGCCGTCCATAAGGGTAACTTCGCCAAGCATCGGCCTAAGCGATATCACTCTAATGGTTACAACCTTCTGCTTCTTCCACGTGACTCCCGGCGAGGCCACGTACGTGAATCCCTTGGCAATCTTCTTGGTGCGCTTTGCGTAACGCGCACGGACATGCTTTCGCCAATTGTTGGCGTACGGACTGTCGGCCACTGGAACCATGTCGAGATACGCTATCGGGCACGAGTAATACGACGGTCCCTGTGCTTCCGACATGCTTGCGTATCCCCACCCATCGTTGCGGTTGTATCTAAGAATGTCACACCCAATGTACCGCTTGGACTCTATCTCGTTTCCTTTCTCAGTGGTGGTTACCTGCCAGACCGTCCAAAGCACACCGCTGAACGTATTACCTCGATAGCAGTTCTTCAGACACACGCCTACGCGACTCGTAGTCGCGGCCTCATCAGAATGCCAGTAAGTATCTTTTGTGCGATCTTGAATCATGAACTTGCGAGTGTAAACGCCTGGAAATGTCCAACCCATTGGATTCTGCCTTTCTCTACTGGTAGGCTGTGTGTCAGACTCGCAATGGGGGTTTCATCAATATAAATTGCAATCTAGTTAAACCTAGTTAGATAACGCCGCTCAAGTAGCAGGTAGGGCAAACTAAATGGGTTTGTGGCAAAAGATTTTCACGAAAGCGGCAATAGTTAACAAACACAACTGCAATAGTGACGACTCCACTGGCTAAAGCCGGTGGCTTCTCAGGCGACGGCCAACGTCTGACCGCTAGCGCCTGCTGGCCCCGTCCGGGCCAGTGCTCGGGCCAGGATGACCCGGGCTGCATTGACATCGCGGTGGGTGGTGTCCTTGAATACTTTACCTGACACGATGTCTCCTAGAGACTCTTTACCCACACGCGAACGTTATCGGCCCAATCGTAGAGATCACTCAGCCAGCCATTGAAGTCATCCTGGTCGAACGTCTCCTCTTCGAACGCATCCGCTACCCGGTCCCGCTCTTCCTCGTCGCGCTCATCGAACGTTGAATGAGTGAGCTTCCGTATTCGCGGTGCTATGGCCTTACCCAACGCCATAGCCTTCTCGTCATCTACGTCCTCTTTTGTCAACAGATCCGTAACGTCGAGTGTCAGTACCCATCGTGCCATGTCAGCCTCGCTTTCTACTCGTAGGCTGTGTGTCAGGCCCACATAGACAAGTCAGTAGTTACTCGTACCGGGATGAATCGACGCTCCGGATTCTTACCTTTTACCCATAGAAACCGTGCGCCAATCAGGAGATCTACGCCATCCCTAATGATATCCTCCATCAAGAAGAACCCATCTCTTCTTGGATCAAGCGGGTGCGCGTAGACAAGTCCTCCACCTCTCCAATTAGCTACGGAGAAGGCTGATATTGTGCACAGGACCGTTGATTCTTCAGACATTTGCTATCGCTTTCGGGCGCGAAGGTTACCCATATTTCCAGACATCGGTTCGAACACAAGCACGTCAGCGCCACCGGTAGCGTGTACCTCTAGACAAGGAACATGCTCACCATTGACCAACGTTGTACTATGACGTAGCTCGACTCCAGGAGACATGTATTCATAGCTCTCGGTCAGCTTGAACGTGATAGCAGTGCCTCGCGGAAGGCGCTTGGGCGTATCGGAATGTGGCTCCATTACAATAGGTAGCCCACGCGCCGGGTCGCCATCGCCACCCAGAAGCTCATCTATCTTTTCCTCAGCGGCGCTAACACTACCCTCAAGCGACGTGATCCTATTCCGTGCCCACTTCGGAAGCTTGCTTACGTCCTGTGAGCCACTGCGCTTTGCCATCGTTATCTCCTAGACTACCCTATGACTCTCGGTTTCGAACGACTCGTACCCGATGCTCTGCCGATCCATGTACATCTTAGCAACCTCATACTCATTCTCTGAGGCGAACGTGATCTCTTGTGTGCCGTGGTCAAACACGGACCCAATGGTGTATAGCAACTGCATCCCAATGATGGCCTCAGTGGCACTCTTGAAAAAGATGTGATACTTCGTAGTCTTCTGCGCTGGCATTTATGTCTCCTTCTGTCAGTAGGCTGTGTGTTGAGTACTTCTACTCAGTCAAGAAAATCTCCACGCTGTTCTTAACGAACGCATGCCCACACTCGCATGAGAAGATCCATTCGTAGGTGCCTAACGGGTCAAATAACCGAGTACGCTTCCCTTCACACGCTGGGCACTGAAACCGGCCCTCATAGTAGTCCGGTTCAGGTTCATCCTTAGACTTAGGAATTCGTGTCGTGGCTACCTCAGAGTTCCGCCACTTCTGATCCTTGGCCCACTGCGCCTTGCCAGCGTGATCAAACTTCTTCAGGTACAGTTCCATCGACGCCGCCCTACTGCGGCTCCCTATGGGCTGCGCAAACAGAAGCTTAACCGGCAACCGTGCTCGCGTGTATTTAGCGCCCTTGCCCTTGTTGTGGACTGCTACACGGTGCTCCACGTTGGTCGTGATTCCTATGTAGAAGGTTCCATCACCACACTCGACTATGTAGACGTACCACATCATGTGTCTCCTTCTGTCAGTAGGCTGTGTGTTGTGCACCCCCCACGTTTTGCACAATTCGCACACTTCTGATGAATGAACGTAAAATTTGTTGCCTACATGGCAAAAAAGCTGTACGACAGGGACAGTAGCCCTCTGCCTATACAGTGCCTCAAATGGTCTTTAGACAAGCCTGAGGACGAAAAAAATACTACACACTCGTCGCACACCACTCCAGGTCAATACTTGCCCCAGACCCCTGATAAAGGTGTGCATAGAGGCATCATTCGTGGTCAGTAACTGCTTCTTCGGTGTCAATAGTGTGCAAAACTGTGTGCACGCGAAAGTAGTATTCCCAATTGATCATCTCAGCAAAGATGATCCATAGAATAGCTGCCCACATGTAGCCAGTAAGCACTAATACAGTCGCTGTGATCAATCCTTTGGTCACACCTACGCCGACGTACCACGATGTAGGTGGACAGGCCTTCATGATGTCCTTGATCTTATCTATAGTCAATTGTATGGCAATGCCATCCTCACAGGACGCACGATCCCGGAGAAGAGTGTACGCCGCACGCATGATAGCAGCACTAACTATCATGAGCCCTGCATAGAGGACCATTATGGCTGTCACAAATCCACGCGCCATCGAGGAGGTAGCTATTAGCCCGGTATTAGCGCCATAGAATGCTACTACCAGCAGCATCTCAGCGACACTACTCAGTAGAAGTCTCGTCTTAGTAGTCATTCGGGTATCTCCGTCATATGTTCGATTCCGCCCTTATCACTCGTACGTTGCCACTCAAGGTCATCGACAGAATACACGATGGTCCTATTAGCTAGCAATAGCATCGCGTTCTTAGTACGTAAGAACCTTTCAATCTCTATGCTAACCTCATGACGGCTGAATGCACTGATCTCGATATCAAATGACTCCTCGATCTTACGAGTCAATTTCACTGCGAATCGACGGTTACCTTTCATATCACCTTTGCCCATGATCCGGTCGAGTCGCCTCGTGAAATCGTCCAAAGCATCCAGACGTTCGTGATCGGTCTTGTCCCAAGGATCATCTATTACTGCCTGGCGAGCAATCTTCTCAATCTCCTTCGTCGGCTTGCAGCCGAAGTCGATTGACATAAAGACAATCGCGAGAATCGAGTGGGACTGATTGTCCTTCATGCCCTTATAATGCTCTACGAGCTTCCAGACCTTGACCCTATTCTTCCGAACAAGATCCGCCGCTCGGCGGTGCCACTTCGCTCGGTCTATGTCCATATGGCGATGGTCGCCATACATGTTCTCAAACGAATGGTTACCCCTACGGTCAATACTTTTCCAGCCGACCACGCGGGACATCTCACCTAGAGCATCCCATGGCGTGTCTCCGCCGAGTATTCCGGAGTCGAAATAACCCATGATATCCTCCTATACGCTTCTAGCCTTCTTGAGATTCGGCAGTCGCCACAAGCTTGCGATGGCAAGGCATTGAACAGAGCTATGATCTGCGCATTCTTCACATAGTTTCTTGCCGTAGTCAACACACTCGTATAAGTAAAGTTCGTGAGGCTCTACGATACGCCCACACTCCTCACACTTATCGACCGCTATATCGTCCTTTTCTGGCATGGTTAAACCCTCTCAATATATGGCTCACTGCCATGATACCGAAGCGTCAGATTCTGCGTCTTAAGATACGCTAGCTCAAGTGATGCCCAATAGCCGGTGTACTTCTTGAATGCTTCTTGCTCTTCGTAGGTCATTGGAGGTAGCTCTGGGAGTGTGATCTTCATGCCCTACCCTCTAACCATGTCATAAAGCTTCTCAGCTTGGCGCAGAATCTCCTGAGCGTCTGAGATAGCTCCCAGCGTGCTGCTCCCGTTTCTCAGCACAGCGTTCACATATTTGTGTGCTGCCTTTACGGCCGTAGAAGCACCGCGTTTCACCGTGGCGAAACTGTTGACCGCGTCTGTCGTAGGCTTACCCATTTTGAGCCTCACTTTCTACTCGTAGGCTGTGTGTTCCACATCGCTATCTGCACCGGAAGATGCCGCTTAAACCGCTCAGATAACGGCATTTTAGTGTACGTTGAATTCCACCAAAACTGTGTACCAAGCGTCAGACGTATATTAGCGTTGGCTAAGTCCTCAAGGTAAAAAGTCTCCTGAGCGTGTATACAATTCGGATGTGGGTCTGCGAATGCGAACACCGTATACTTGTCGTTCCAAGTGCTCTTGGTAAAGCCGGTGATGGTGCATAAGACCATCATCCCACGATCTCAGTTTCCAGAGAGTCCAACATGGCGTCGATGAGCCGCATCTCTTCGGTATAGCTCTCTGCCGCTGCCTCTTTTTCCTGCTCGTTGAGCACTCCGTCGCTCTTATAAAGCACTTCAAAGTAGTCCTCTGTACAGCTAATCTTCATTCGCCTAAACATGTCGAAGATGTTCTGACGACCGGCCAGCATTTCATCCTTGCTAGTCGGCAGCATCGTTGACTCGGGCACTTCCATAGTGATCTTGAAATGGCTCATATCTCTCCCTGATCACAGTCGAAGTGTTTCCTAATCGTCTGGAGCAGATGAGCATAGTTACCGGACATGGCGTCTTTCATGACTGTAGCGATCTTCTCCTTCGACCATCCGGCCTCTTTCGCCGCGCCCTGCGCACGCCCAAGAATGAACATGCCGTTACCGTCTTCACCTATCAGAGTCAGACTCGGCTTTATCTCGTTACCCATTTTGAGCCTCTCTCTCTGCTGGTAGGCTGTGTGTAGCCGCTCTCTGTACGAAACACCTGGTAACCCCAAGTATGTAAAAGGGTTACTAGATATTAAGACCAAACTTGATCACTCTCTTTAAGAGAGGAATCTCCGACGCCGTCTTATGCCACTAGTGCATTGACGCTACTCCAGTGCACCGGTACACGACTACCAATAAACACATGTGTACGAAAGCGCGAAGGAATTAAATCGACCGAATCCCCTTATCGGGCAGCTTAGCCACTGCAGCACGTGTTGCTTTGAGTTGTGCCGCTGCGACTTTATGGTCCGCCTCCATATGATGAAGGTAGCCTTCCTGCTCTCGCTTCTCGGGCGAGCCGACGATCTTCACGCCTAACTTCCGGAAAATCGCTACACCTCTTTTGAAGATAGCCGGTGAGGTAAATATACTGGTGGACAGTTCGCCAGAAATGCTCCCGTCGCGGCGGTTTCGGTGTAACCAGATATGGATCTGATTACTACGGTAGCCGTCTTTATCCCCTTCAATCAGCTTGTACTTAACGCCGCCCTTCTTCGTGATCTGAATCAAGGCGATATAAAAAGCACTCCAGGTCGGTTTTTTTGTTTGGTAGTCCCTATACTGAAAGTGCTCCAAGTACATAGAAATCGGGTCACTCTTAAGCATTTTGGCGTCTAGCTTTAGCGATAGATGACGGGTGGTGTTCTCAAGGACTGTGAACACGCCGCCTCGCACAATGTCGTCTACTATAGCCCGACGAAGAGCTAGTTTAAGCTCTCTAGCAGCCTTGACAGCCTTGCCACTGATAAGACCCAGCGCCTTGGCGGCCTTTATTCTAGCTGCCTCCAGCCGATTACACTTGCTCTTGATTTCTTTGAGGCTCAGTTTCTTCATCATCTAGAATCTCCTCTCTGCTGGTAGGCTGTGTGTAGCCACTATCTGTGTGAAATATCCAGTAACCCCAAGCACATAGAAGGGTTACTGGATATCAAGATTACAATTTGAGCACTCTCTTTAAGAGAGTAATTCTCAATTCCATCTTATGCTACTAGTACATCAAAACTATTCTCACGCACCGGTACATAGCTACTAGTAAACATGTGCATACGAAAGCGCGAAACACTTAGGTTGACTGAGACTACTTGCCTTGGGTATCTTGAGGCTCAGAAACTCCCGTCTCATGCCCAATTGGAGTCTGTGGGCAGATAGATTCACTCATACGAACCAATTCTTGCCGTAGCTCATGGCTCTGCACCTCGTATTCAGCTTTTTCAAGGCACTCCTTCATGCCATCTACTATCGCCCACTTAATAGCTGACTTGAGGCATATCTCAGCCTTCTCTATAGCATCAGGCAAGAGCCCGAACTTCGGAGCATCGTTCTTGAAACGTCTCATAATCGTGTGCGTAAGTGTCTTAGGACTCAAACGTTACCCCCAAATCAATAGTACACCAAGTATAGTCCAACCAATTCCTGTGCTGCCACCAACCGCGCAGACTGCTACTGTAGATATGGCACGGCTCATATTACCCGATATCAGCCCATCCCTTAAGCTACGTGGAGAGTTTACTTCCTCCGGCTCTTCGGGCAATGTCTTCGCGGCTTTGTATTTCTTTGAGCGCGTGCCTTTTGGCGAGGTCTTCGAAATCTCCAAGGAGGGCTTCGTTGAGGATATGTGTGACATTTCCTCCTTCGTTTGTAACGCGTATGATCTCGATTTTGCCATCCTTCTTGACCTCGTATTCTACTTGAGTTGCACCATAGGACACATCGCCTATCGGCCACCCTACCGTGGCGCGAGTTTGGAAACTTCCTCGCTGACCGGCCAGATCCTTAAGCTCCACCTCAGCCCCCAAGCCCCAATGCGTCGCGCTCTTCTGGCGACAGTTTTTCCATTGCCTTATTGATGACCTCTTCTTTGTGCTTGCGTTCGATCTCCTTAACCTCATGAACCTTGATCGGAGTCGCGTTCGCGAGGATGAACACCTCGTCGCCTATGATCAGAGCTTTCGATTCTTTTACCACTCCGTTTCCACCATACCAACCCTGGTCTTTGGCGAGGCTATGAGCCGTTGACTTATTGAAGGTACAAGCTATGCAAGCTCCCGCATCCCCGGACTCATTGGTGGTAGTATACGCCGAATAGATCGGCTTCAAGTCATATGGTTTCTTGCTCATGGTCTCCCTGACTCTTCGTGTCCTCACGTTTTTCTTCGGGCTTCTCAGTCTTCGTCTTCTTTTTCTCTTGTTCGTCGGCCATTGCCTGAACTTCGGGTGATAGAGGAGCAAAATTAGGATGCTCCATATCATCGGATGGCATGTGGGCAAGAGCTTCTTTCTGGCCACCACTACACCAACACTCGAAGCAGAGTGGTTTGTAGCTCTTCGCGTCCTGCTCGGCCTTTGTCTTCTTCTTGGCCTTCTTACGAGGAGTCGCACCATCGATGTATCCGAACGTTGTTAGTAGTCCACACGCACACTTGTACATTAGATACTCCTCTTACGAGTAGGCTGTGTGCGTAGTATTCTCTTAACCTCGGCCTCTACGTGATGCCACCATAGCTTCTCATCGTATACGCGAATATCGTTGTGCCCCCACTCATCACACACGGATACGTGCATGCGGAATCCACACGCGCCCTGCTCTATCTTCTTGCTCTTCAGGTCCTTTGATGGCCATTCCCAAAACGTAGCATCGCTGTACCAATTTAGAACACTCGTAATAGCTGACTTGAGCGTCTTTTTGACACATGATATTTCCTGCATACGGCCTCCGATGTTGCGCATTGGAAACAACTTGGCAATGAATTTATGTTTACCTGAGGCAACTAGCCGCCCCAGCTTAAGAAGCTCATCAATCTCGTCTGTACGGGCAGCAACTATTTTGTCAATGGTATCTATAACGGCCTTTTTGATTGACATAGCCTAATCTACTTTCCACATTACAGGGGATTTATTGTCTCTCTGTATAGAGGGCACTGAACCTGGCTTCTGTCTAGACCTACGAGAACTATTCACCCCACCAATGACCCCGACAATAGGGATAGTAGATACGGCCAATAGGACTGTTGAGGTGATCAGTGGTGAAGCATTCCATGCAGCAGACAGGCCAAGATATATAGCCATCCCAAAACATCCGATAGCTGCCGCGAGCAAACTGGAAATGATTATTGCGAATATTATCTGAGCAGTCAACCTAGCGTAGTTCTTGAACCCTTCGATAAACGTCTCGGGATTACCGTCCTTCATGACTATCCGCCTGACGTGTACCTGACCATTGCTCATTATCACTAATCATCATTATGAAATTGGCCACATCTGCTGCTTCTCTCACAACGGCCTTACGATCACCAGATGCGATAGCTTCTTCTAGTTCAACCAACTCTTCCTTGGCACGTGCAAGAAGAAATGCAATGGAGGATTCTTTCCAGTGGGGGCGGTGACGAACACATAGCAACTTATGCCGCATATGAGTAGTGAAGTCTGCTAGCGCTTCGTCAATTCCTTCACGAGTGTTTTCTCTTGGCATCATTTCTTCCTATCAGCTAACATTGCCACTGCTCGCTCCCCTAAAGGCGTTTTGCGTGGCGTGTAATGACACACCTTAACCGCCTCACTTCTCTCTCAGCATCCTCTAACCGATTTGTCTTACGTACCTTCAAGCTCACTGACCCGCGCCTTCAGTTCGTTGTTCCTAGCTCTCTCAGCCTCTAGAGACTCCTCGGCCACCCTGAGTTGGTGTGCTAAGTCTTCACTACCAGCACTTCCTGGAACATCGAATTCAGCAAGACGATTCGTTAGTTCCTTTTTGCTAGCCACAAGTGCCTTATTCTCGTCAGCTAAACGACGAGCCTCGGCTTGTGCGTGTGCCAACTTCTGCTCACTACCCTGCTCACCCATTCGTCTTCTCCTTCTTCACCAAAGCACGAGCTTTATCTAACTCATGCTCATACTGTGGCCCCACGTAGGGGCCGCTATGGGAATGATACCAACTGCTTCCTAATTTGTGCACACAAGTTCGCCACTTCATCCAGTAGTTAATTCGTTTGACCGCTTTATCAGGGCTCATATGAAGGCGAAGCTGAAACTGCATGATGATTCCATTGAACACCAGCCCCTTGCGATTACTTTCAACAGCACGAATAACTTCGAATGGCTCCTTGTCCATCATGTCATTCAGAAGGGTCAATACCTCAGGCTCATAATCCCACTTGCCATCCTGTAGACTCATTTCGGTTCTTCCTTGGCCACCCACGTCTTAATTAGTGTAATGCGCGTAGCTAGCCATGTATCACACACACCAAGAGCCTTGGCCGCTTCACAAACTGGACATCCACTATTCAGCATGATCAAACCAGCTTCCACCTTCTCTTCAACATACTTCGCATGTACCTCTTCCTGGCCATGAGGAACACGACCAGAACCACCCAGCTTCCATGGCTTACTTCCACTACGGCTGCGCTGATATTCGAGATGATGGGGGCAAAGATATGCTCCAGGCTTCCATGCTTCTTTACCACAGATCGTACACTTGCCCTCGGCCTGTTTTTTTAGCTGCCATTTACGTTGTCGAGATACCATAATTAGTCCCCTTCCGGAAGAGAGTCTACGAATGCATGAACGTGTTCGCAGACATCCTCACCAACGAGTGAGTCCGTGCAGCTGCACTTCACACAATGATCGTACCTATCAATCTTGATACGCTCGGTCATCTGAGGATCATCTAGATCCGCAAAGAACTGCTTGAGATGTGTACAGTTCTTCTTGAACTTCCACCCAGGGCACGAGCAAAAGATAGCTCCATCTTGCCGACTGATTCGAACCTCATAAGGATCTGCGTCTGGATTCGACTTCGACTTGTATGTCGCTATAACTGCCGCCCGTTTTGTCTTAGTCGTCATTTTCTACTCCCTATCTGGTCACCCACATTTTTGGATGCATGAGCTTCTGCTTTCTAAACAAGCTAAGAATCTGATTCGTAAGCCCCGCGTTAGCAGTGATAGGATGCATATCGTCATCAGGGCAAAAAGAACATGGTCCAAGACGCATCGTAACTGCGTCAATGTAGCAAGATCTATTGCCCTCAACAGTATCATAAAGATACGTAGGTACCCCCATACTCTTAAGGATACGCTGCTGCTCGGCCGCGAAGTATGTATCGACTGCCAGCATTGGATATCTCATATATGGCTGCATGGGAAGATCGTAATCACCTTCGTCCTCGTGCTTATCCTTCGCTGCTGAGAACGCGCTAGCAACTACCATCTCCCATCCTGTATAGTCATGTGGAGTAAAGGTGCTACCCCGGCCAGTCCTCTTAAAACCAAGAAGCAATGCTCGGATGTAATTAGCTCCAACGTATTCCATCATTTCAGTAAAATCCTTCATTGACTGAGCACCCATGACGATATGAGCCACCCAACTGTAGAATCGGTTGTCGCCATTATGCGCTTTCGTTATCTCCTCAAGATTAGTCACAGTGACGCCTAACGTTCCACTTTTCATAACGTCGCGTACATCCTTGGTGGCATCTTCCATTCGTTTCACCGACACATTTGCTACAATACCCTTGTCCTGGAAGGTTGTAATGATATCTGGCAATTTAGAATGCGTTGTAGGATCTCCTCCACCAATAGCTACCTCAAAGACACCGGCACATCTAAGTGCCTCAGCTATCTTGGTGATGTTGTTCATGGAGGCCTCTTTACCATCAGGAGTAGCATCCTGATAACAATAGTCACACGCGTAGTCACACTTACCCGTAATCTTGAGATCAACGAGTTCAGGTGCACTAGAACGCCATATGTTCATTGCGTCGGTGAACGTGTCATCCTGGAGACGCATTACTGCGGACACGTAGTTACCTTCATGAAGTGTCCATCCCCACGGCTCACGTCGTATCCTAGCACCAGACCATCTGATCATTCTTGGAAGGGCAATTTCAAGATTTTGATTACGGAGAGGATGATCTTCGCTGTTGTCATGCCCTCCCAAGATAATGATTCTATCATTTTCGGCCATCGACTTCGTAAATGACTCGATGAATTCCTTATCAGGTTGCCCGGTAAGGATGTTTATCGGCCAACTCCACTTTGACTGACTATCAATATAATCATCGTTACTATGGGGCTTATCCTTTTGGACATCGAGATAGTGTTGTTTTTCTTCCCTGGAGGTAAGCGTAAAGTTGTCTCCTCCATACTTACCACCGCCGCCCACCTCTGCTGGAAGAGGCGTATCTTCCGGCCAGAAGATGACTGAGTGTGAGGAACTGCTATTCGTAGCGGGACCAATACGAAGCCCAATGAGTTTGAGCACGTTATCCTCCTACTAAGTAGGTACCGAAGTTGAGCCCGGTCTAGTCTTCGATGTAGAAAGCGTCGATGTCGTTCCAGATTTCTTCACCCTCTTTGCCAACCTGGCTGCGAAGGCTCTGAAACGCGCCGATCACCTTTGCCTCATACTGCGAGGCTCTCTGCTTGGTGACCTGCATTTTATCGGCCAATTCCTGCCCCGTATGGCCGTCCAGCATGTGGGAGGCCGCTTCTTTGAGCCGAGACTTACTCTTGGTCTTTGGGAACTGTTCGATGGCCGAGAGCAAGACATCCCTAAGTTCTCGTCGTTCGATGTCCGTCTTGATCAGACGATCATCTTCCCGATAAGCTACCTCGCCATGTTTGGCGAGAGGGATGGTCTTACGCATGAATGGAGAAGTTCTCCAAAACGACTTCTCATTCATCTCTTGTTTGCGAAGTGCCTCTTGAAGCTGCTTCTCTGTCAACGTCTCGAACTGATTTGCCACTGGTGCATCCTCCTATCTTTCTTGTCTTGTCTCTTGTGGTGCGTATCATCGTTGTATCGACTAGATCGTATATCCTATTTTGTCCAATTTACTGCAACTTGACTACAAGTCAAGTCCTTTGGCAGAAATACTTACTGCCTTCCACTAGTAGGCTGTGTGTAAGTAATCAGCCACTGGCTGACCAATAATCTACATCTAAAAGATTATACTGCTTAGCTTTATGTCAAACTACAGGCTTCTTCGTGCCGCATTAAAGGCACGTTATCTTGCTCGCTTCGCTGCAGTTCAGGCAAACAAGTGCTATCGGCAAAGGCTGCTTTTCTATCATAGACATGTCCGTCTCCAGCAATTATATAGTCCCCTCGTCTTCTATCAATGACTTCCTGCTGCTTGCTTCGATTGAAGTTGTGTAGGTTTGCGTAATACCCAACTATCCTAGTCATATGCGTCATAATTCTTGGCTGGCGATACCCGGTAAGCACTGGGCGCAACTCTGCCCATGAATGCTCTCTAATCGCCTTTAAGCCCATCGAAAAATGAAGTCGCTTAGATGGGCATCCAACATAGACTAGTGCAGTTTCAGGATTGTCAGTGAAGTTCGTCCCGTCCCATTGAAGTCTATCATCATCTCGTACCTTGGTGAAAAAATCCATCGCGTCCATATACTGTCGCTCCCTTCAGCGGCTACTCAATGTAGCCTTATAAGGGAACTATGCAAGAAATTAACACCCACTTACCCTCTTCACTCTACGATGCAGAAACACGTCTTTTGTCAAGCCCCTCATGAAGCGTGCATGAGGGGCACCCTACGGCACTCATGACTACAGTCGTTTACGATACTGTGCACGACTAGATTTCTTCAAAACGCATAGAAAAAGATCTACACAGGCTCTTCTTCTACTCCAGATTCATCGTTGTTTTCTACTTCTTCCTGCGCGGTGTCTTCTTCCTGTGCGGTGTCTTCTTCCTGTGCGGTGTCTTCTTCCTGTGCGGTGTCTTCTTCCTGTGCGGTGTCTTCTTCCTGTGCGGTGTCTTCTTCCTGTGCGGTGTCTTCTTCCTGCTTTTGAGCATCCTGATTGGGAGGAACGAACTCGACTGGATCGACTGAAATGCCTTGGCTCCTTACGAATGCTTCAACCATTGATGCGAGAGTGGATACTTGATCTTTGTTGAGCTTCATAATGAGAGCCGCGATCTTCTGATGTTCCTCAGAGGCAGTACGCAATTCGTCCAACACGCGGTCGAACCCAGCTTCTCCGGTCGAGAAGAAGTAGAGTAGACTCACGCCGTACTTCTCCGCAATCTTTATAAGATCCTCAACGCTCCAATCTACCTTTCCCCGTGATCGTGCTGATACTGCCTGCTGTGTGATACCCAAAGCTTCAGCAATTTCGCGCTGTGAGCCCTTCGAGAGAGTCAACACCCTCTTAGCGAAGTCAGTATAGTGCTTGTACGTGGCCATATTCATTCTCTCCTATTCTACTTCTACCGGTATTTTCGACTCCACATTATCGATCTTGGTATCGAGATTGTTAACCTCCATCTGAAGATCGTCAACAGTGCTCTTAATAGCCTTTATCTCACTGTCGTTTGCGTCTATCTTCGACTCGTTATCCTCTACTGAAGATTCAAGAGCACTCTTCACGTCGCTGACTTCTTTAGACACATCGTTAATCTGCTCGGCAAAGCCCTCATTTTCGAGGCCGTCAATTTTGGAGCGCAGATCAAGCAGGTCATCTGAGATAGTCGCGCCGCTAATGTCTCCAACATCATGCTCAAGTGTATTTACACGGGCCACCAACTTCGTGAGAGTCTCTGTGAATAACGTGATCTCACTACCCATTTGGTCAACGTGGGCACGTATTGTCTCTATATCTGACTCACCACCCTTGGCCTCTTCACATATGTCGGATAACCGTGCTGCCACATCGAGTATGCTCGAATCGTTTGAGCGAGACAGTATTCGCGCCACTTCCTCTACTTCAAACAAAGATGACCTCAGGCGCTTGATAGCATCACTCTCTGGCTTCTTCTTAGGCTTGCGCCTCGGGCTATTCTTCTTTGGGCTCTCTATATGGTAGTCAGTAATATTCTTGGCTTCTCTGATTGTAAGCTTATGCTGCTCTCTTATCCACTTGATACATTGTACTTTGTCGAGCTTATCAA
>Ga0307379_10005484_pt1 | contig 17664 bp, 14 predicted proteins | sample UN2MG_FD_202237 | JGI IMG/M metagenome (GOLD analysis project Ga0307379, IMG submission 202237) | Soil microbial communities from Risofladan, Vaasa, Finland - UN-2 | ecosystem: Environmental > Terrestrial > Soil > Coastal area > Acid sulfate soil | place: Finland: Risofladan, Vaasa | collected... | reverse complement strand
GACACCACCAGACCGTCGTCACTGTGAGTGGCTAGGCCCGGAGGGCCGCCACGGCGGTCGCTCCGCGACCTAGCCGCGCCAGCGAAGAGTCTCGCCTGCGCAATAGCGCAAAGTGGGTAACTGTCAGATCGGGGTGCGCTTGACAGGGCGTGCCGCGGGCGGGTAGCATACCGGGCGGGGGAGGAGTCGAGGGCGGTGGTTGCGCGCATGATAGTCGGGTTGGCGGCGGGCGCGGGCGTCGGCATGATTCTGCACCTGTCTTCCATCCGCGTGCTGGGCGGCGGCTGCCCGCTGACGTGCAATCCATACGCGGCCCTGGCCCTTGGCGCGGCGCTGGGGTTGTTGTGGGCCGTCGGCGGGTGATGGCGCGGCCCTTACCGTCATCAACAACCCAGAGCCGGATGAGGAGGCGATCATGTCCGAAGTTCCCAGCGTGACCGAGCAGGATTTCGACCAGGAAGTGCTGCAGTCGGAGTTGGCGGTGCTGGTTGATTTCTGGGCGCCGTGGTGCGGACCATGCCGCGCAGTGGCGCCGGTGGTGGAGAAGGTGGGAGCGGATCTGGCGGCCAAGCTGAAGACCGTCAAGTGCAATGTTGACGAGTCGCAGGCGCTCGCCTCCAAGTACGGCATCCGCTCCATCCCCAGCCTGCTGGTGTTCCGGGGGGGCGAGGTCATAGACTCCATCGTGGGCTTCCTACCCGAGGCCGAGCTCAAGAAGCGCGTCGAAAAGGTCATCTCCTGATTGGCGGCAGGGAGATGGTCGAACACGAACTGGCAATTGTGGGGGCTGGCCCCGCGGGACTGACGGCGGCGATCTACGCCGGGCGCGCGGGGCTGGCCCCCATCGTCTTGGAGCGCCAGCTGCCCGGCGGGCAGATGGGGCTGACCTACCTCATTGACAACTACCCCGCGTTCCCCGAGGGCATACCGGGGGTGGAGCTGGCGGAGCTGATGCGCCGGCAGGCCGAGCGCTGGGGGGCGCAGCTCCGCCTCGCCGAGGTCGAGAGCATCAGCCTCACCGCGCCGGGGGTCGCCCTGCAGCTCGGCGACGAGTTGCTGCGCGCGCGCAGTCTCATCATCGCCACCGGTGCGCGCTGGCGGCCGCTGGGGGTGCCGGGAGAGCGCGAGTTCATCAGCCGCGGCGTCTCCTACTGCGCGACCTGCGACGGCCCCCTCTACCGCGGGCAGCCGGTGGCCGTGGTCGGCGGCAGCGACCACGCGGTGGAGGAGGCGCTGTTCCTGGCGCGCTATGCCGAATGCGTGTACCTCATCCACCGCCGCGACCAACTGCGCGCGACCAAGGCGCTCCAGCAGGAGGCCCTCACCAACGACAAGATCCATCCCCTGTGGAACTCGGTGGTGACGGAGATCCTGGGCGCCGACGGCGTCGTGCGCGCCCTCACCGTCAAGCAGGTAGTGACCGGCAAGACCTCCACCCTGGAGGTGCCGGTGGTGTTCGTGTGTGTGGGCACCGACCCCGTGTCGGAGCTGGCGGCGGGAGCGGTCGAGCTGGACGAGCAGGGGTTCATCACCACCGACGCCGACCTGCAGACCTCGGCGCCGGGGGTCTTCGCGGCGGGCGACGTGCGCAGCGGCGCGTGGCCGCAGGTGGTGACCGCCGCCGCCGACGGGGCGCTGGCCGTGCGCTCCGTCGAGCGCTACCTGCGATCCCCGGGCGGGAAATAGGGAACTGTCCCCAGTTTCCCCGGTTTCCCGATTCCTTGCCACAGCGCGGCCCCCCTCATTACATCACGCTTGCCGCGGCGCCCGTGAACTGCTATAATACCCCGGACAGTACGGGAAATGCTTCCGGGCGCGCCGTCGTCGCCGGCCTTTCCTGCCCCTGAGAAGGGGGCTGCCAGACCATAGGAAGGGGGTAAGTCCGCCTTGCGGCCTTACGAACTGATCTACATCCTCGACCCCGCTCTCACTGAAGAGCAGCTCTCCGAGCAGGTCCAGCGTTTCGCGCAGGCAGCCAGGGACCAGGGCGCCGAAGTTGACGAGCCCAAGCGTTGGCCCAAGCGGCGGCTGGCCTACCGCATCAAGGGCAAGGCCGAAGGCTTCTACGTGGTCATGACGCTGCGGGCGACGCCGGCGGCGATGGCGGAGCTGACGCGAGTTCTCAAGCTGGCGGAGCAGGTGGTACGCCACATGGTCGTCGCCCTCGAGCAGCCGAAGGCGCCTGCGCCCGTGCCAGCGCAAGGAGAGGGCGCCAGTGTTCAATAAGGCAATCCTGGTGGGGCGGATGTGCAACGATCCCGAGCTGCGCTATACGCCGAGCGGGGTCGCGGTGGCGAACTTCCGGCTGGCGGTGGATCGGCCGTTCACCAACAAGCAAGGCGAACGCGAGACCGACTTCATAGACATCGTGGCGTGGAAGCAGGACGCGGAGTTCGCGGCCAACTACCTGACCAAAGGGCGGCTGGTTCTCATTGACGGCCGCATCCAAGTCCGTACCTGGGAAACCCAGGACGGCCAACGCCGGCGCAGCGTCGAGGTCGTCGCCGACCGCGTGCGCGGGCTCGACCGCCCGCGCGAGGACCGGGGCGGCGGCGCCGAGGAAGAACCCGCGCCGCCCGCGGAGGAGAGCGCCGACTCGTCCCCCGACCCCTGGGGCGACCAGTAGCTCGGGGGCGATCGGCGGCCGCTGGCGCTTGCCCGCTCCCCGCCGACCGCAGCCGCGAAGTCCCCGGCTGGCGTTGCGGGCTTTGCTTGCGAGCCACGCAGGTGGTTTCGATAGAGGAGATGCCGAGTTGGTGCTCCACCGGGAGGTAGCATGAGCGACCGTTATCGTGACCGTGATCGTGACCGTGATCAGAGATCGGGACGGCCGCGCGGACCGCGGCGCCCGCGGCGGCGCGTCTGCCAGTTCTGCGCTGACAAGCTGGACCACGTCGGCTACAAGGACGTGGACATTCTGCGCCGATTCGTCTCCGATCGCGGCAAGATCCTGCCGCGGCGCGGTACCGGCACCTGTGCCCACCATCAGCGCACGCTGGCGATTGCCATCAAGCGCGCGCGCGAAATCGCCCTGCTGCCGTTCGTCGCCGAGTGACATCGCTTTGCGCTCGCGCTCGTCATGACCGCCGGCGCATGGTGGCGTCAGCGCGGGGTGGCGTCAACGCAAGGTTGAGGCCGGTCTTCGGGCCGGCCTTGCCGGTACGATTACGGCACCCCATCGCTGAAAAGGAGGACTCGCATGGCCACCGCCCGCGGACCCCATCGCCGGACGATCGCCCTCGATGATCCCACCGGCTTCAAGGCCCTCGATTCTCGCGACATGCTGGCCATGACCGCGGATTTCCCCGCCCAGTGCCGCACCGGCCTGGAGCTCGGCGACGCGCTCGATCTCGGCGACTCCTACCGCGTGGACTACGATGGCATCGTCGGCCTCGGCATGGGCGGCTCGGCGATTGGCAGCGATCTGCTGGCCGCCATCTACCGCGCCGAGCTGTCGGTGCCCGCCGCCACCGTTCGCGACTACGTCCTCCCCGCCTGGGTGAGCGAGCGCACGCTCGTCTTCGGTGTCACCTATTCCGGCGACACCGAGGAGACGCTGGCCGCTTTTCACGAGGCGCGGCGGCGCGGGGCGCGGGTCATCGGGGTGACCAGCGGCGGCGAGATGGCGCGCCGGTGCCGGGAGCAGGGCGTGCCCTGCGTGATCGTCCCCGCAGGCCAGCCGCCGCGGGCCTCGACCGGGTATCTGCTGATGTCGCTGGTGCCCGTGGTCGAGCGCCTGGGGCTGATTGGAGATCAGGCCGCGGCGCGCCGCGAATGCCTGGACCTGCTGCAGGCGCAGGCGCGCGAATACGGCCCCCAGTCGCCCACCGCCGCCAACCGCGCCAAGCAGCTCGCGGAGCTGCTGCAGGGCCGCCTGCCCATCATCTACGGCGCCACCCCGACCCTGGGCGTGGTCGCCTACCGCTGGCGCACGCAGTGCAACGAGAACGCCAAGACGCTGGCGCTCTCGCACGAGCTGCCGGAGCTGGATCACAACGAGGTCGTGGGCTGGGAGCTGGGTCGCGACCTGCTGCCGCGGCGCTGCGTCATCGTGCTCACCGATCCCGCCCTGCCCGAGCGCATGCGCCTGCGCCTCGACATCACGCGCGACCTGCTGGGTGCCGACGTTGACGTGTACCGCGAACCCGCGCGCGGCGAGTCCGCGCTCGCGCGGGTGCTCAGCGCCATGTACCTGGGCGACTTCGCGAGCCTCTACCTCGCCTTGCTCAACGGCGTGGATCCGTTCGAGATCAAACCCATCAACGAGCTCAAGCGGCGGCTGGCAGAGCACTGACGCCTGGGCGCGCCCGGCGCTCGGTCACGCACGCGGTTGCCTGAGCGGAATTGCGCCTACACCTTCGCCACCGCGCCGTTGATCGAGAGCTGCAGGTCCCTGTTCATGGTCTGCGGGCCTTGATTGGGCACGTCGAAGGAACTGCTCATGCTCATCTGCTGGCTGAGCTGGAAGTCGAAGCGCATCATCATCCCGCGAGTGGCGTCGAACTGCATGTTGCCGGCAAGCTGTTGATCCATGCTCATGGTGCCGCTCACCGGCGGCGCGCCGCCGGCGGCACCGGTCGCTCGAGCTGCCGCGCCCAGGTCCACGTCGTGGGCCGAGGTCACCGACTCGACGCGCAGGTTGGCGATCTTGCGACCGCCGCTCCAGGTCTCGATGCTCTTGAGCATCATCTTCACACTCGTCGTCGCCAGCGCCTGCGTCCCCGGCAGGGGCTCACTGCGGGACTCCTCCAACAGTTGCCCCACCGTCAGCGGCTCCTCCGGCAGCAGCATCTGATCCTTCATCATATCCCGCATGGACATCCCGGGAACCATCGCGGCGAGGTCGGAGATTCCCGGTATCGCCAGGTCCAGCACCTCGCCCCGCGGCCCGAGCTTGATCTCGATGGGGTCCTGGAGCAAAGGTATCCTCATCTTGCCCAGCATCGGGGGCAGCTTGCCGCCCTCGACCTGCTGATCGTTGTGCTTGAACTCGCACTTGCCGCCTTTGACCGACATCTCCATCCGCTGCCCCATCAGCTCCATCTTCAGCGACAGGTTGTCGGCGCGCATCCGCAGCCGCGCGCCCCCGGCGGCGTCAACCCCCAGCACCTTGGCTACGCCCTCCCCCTGCACGACCATGTGGATGGGTATCTCCCCCGGCATGCCCGCCCCCGCCGCCGGCATGAGCAGGTCCGTGCGCATTTGTCCCTCCGCCTCCGCATAGATCCGGTAGCGCATGGTCTCATTGGGCTTGAACTTCAGCCGCAGCAAGACCGATTCCGCCGGCGGCGCCGGCGCAATCGGCGGCGCCGACTCGACCTGCGGGGCCGGCTCCTGCTGAACCCACGCTGGGGACCGGCCCGCCGCCAGCACCACCACGAGCATCAAACCTGCCGTCGTCAATCGCCGCATCGCTCGTTCCTCCTCTCGCGGGAGCCCGCGCCCCCGCCGTCGAATGGCTACCCCTGACTGGATATTCCACGCCCCGAGTCCCGCACCTGTCGGCTCGCGGCCCGCGGCTGGCGCGAACCTGCCCCGGGCGCGGGCGCAAGCAGCCGCCGCCGGGACGGCGGGTGTGTGCTATGCTAGGGACGCCGGAGCCATTGACAGCCGCCCGCGGGTGGAGTATAAGGATTCCATGTAACCTCAGCCAAGTGAGGAGGTGACTGCCATGGGAGGCTGCAGCAGCAAGAAGAAGTCAGCCAAGACGAGCACCAAGACAACGACGAAGAAGAAGTAGGCCGCCAACAGGCCGCAGCGCGAGACCGGAGTCAGTAATGGCTGCCGGTCTCGCTGTTTTCGAGGGGGGAGGTGAGTGCGCCGCGCCGGGATCGTCCGTCGCCACGAAGGCGCTGGTCGCCGTCCGGCGGCCCCCGCTCACTCCAGCAGACGCCGCACCGCGGCCAGGATCTGCTCGCGGGTGAAGGGCTTGGTGATGTAGTCGTCGGCGCCGGCAAGGAGGCCCGCGCGGATCATGCGTTCGTCGCGGCGGGCGCTGATGATGAGAATCTTGATGTCACGCGTCTCGAACTTCTGCTTGATCGTGTTGCAGATGCTGACGCCGTCGAGGTCGGGCATGAGAATGTCGAGCAGCACGAGATCGGGGGGGGCGGCCTCGATCATAGACAGCGCCTGCAAGCCGCCGATAGCCTCGCTGATGGCGAAAGGCCGGTCGAGCTCGACGAGCATGGCGCGCATGAGCACGCGGCTCGCGCGGTCATCGTCCACGATGAGGATTCGCTTGGCCGCCTGTTCCTCCGTCATCGCGCCCTCCAGACCGTTGATGCCGGTTGCCGTGGGGACTGCTTGTGCCGCACCGGGAGGGTACCATCTCGCCCGTGGGGTGTCAAGCGCGCGCGCTGCGTGCGGGTGTGACCTCGGAGTATTGGCATGCCCCACAAATCACGCCTCTCCCTTCCAGGGAGAGGATCAAGAGCTTGCCCTGAGCGAAGCCGAAGGGTGAGGGTAAACAGTCCCGCCGTCCACCCTCACCGGGCTCGCCAGAGCTCGCCGACCTCTCTTCCAGGGAGAGGGATGCGCACTGTCTGCGGCCGCACCAAAGAAAGCAAGGTCACACCCCTGCGTGCTGTGAAGGGCGAGTTTCGATACGGGGCGGACCAGGCGCCGCGCCTCCGGTCGCGCCGACGGTCAGGGGATGGTGAGGTGAGGAGAGATGTCGTTGATGACCAGCCCGGTGGGCGCCTTGGGGTAGAAGTAGGTGGACTTGCCCGGCATGCGCTGGCCCGTGGTTGCAGCGCGCTGCATCTGTGCGACCGTGGTGGGGCGCAGGAATAGGGCGCAATCAAAGCGGCCATCGTTCACCCGGCGCACGGCTTCCGCCTCGTCGGTGATGTAGGTCACCCGTTCGCCAATGCGCTCTTCGCCCACCACGGCGTCTATGAGCAGTCGGTGGATGAGCACGGTTGCCAGTTGGTTGTATCCCCCGGGGCCCGCGTCCGCCGGCAGGGACGCGCTCTTGACCGACAGCAGCGCGTATCCCTCGGCGCGCGTGTAGATCCCGAACTGCGCCCCCCCCGGGGGCGGTTCCAGGGAACGCGCGAGCGCACGCGCCGCGCCCTGCGGGTCGGCGGGGTCGTGGTCGAACCGGCGGCGGATAAAATGCAGTTGCGCCAACGCCTGCAGGCGCTCCCACTCCTCGCGCCCCTGCAGCTTCAGCAGGCGGTGCGTCGGCAGAATGACCATCCCTGGCTGCTGCGCGGGGCACAGCACGGCCAGGACGTAGTTGAACGCCGCCTGCGCCGGGGCGTCAGGATGGGCCGGAGCAAGCTCGCGGCTGACGGCGAGCGCCGTTTCGTAGCGATGGTGTCCGTCGGCGATAAACAAGGGCCCGCGTCCCACCAGCTCGCAGTAACGTTCAGCCACCTCGTCCGCGGGGTGGCGCCACAGGCGATGGCGCTCATCACCGGTCGCGGCGTGAGCCACCGGCTGCCCGCGCGTCATCTTCGCGATGACGTGCGCGACCTCCCCCGTGGGATCATCGTGCAGAACGAACACCGGGCTCATCTGCGCCCGGCACGCCCGCATCAGCAGCCGCCGATCCTCGCGCGCGCCTCGCAGGGTGCCCTCGTGCGGGAGCACGGCTCCCTGCTCGAACGGCGTCAGGCGCACCGCGCACAGCACTCCCACGCGCGTGAGGCGCTCGCCCCGCAGGGCGAATTCGTGGGCGTGAGGATAGAGGCTCGGGCCCTCGTCGTAGCGCAGGACGCCGTCCCGGCGCCACGCCTGCAGGGTTTGCGCGGCCTGCGCGTAACGGTCCGCGCCGCCCTCGTCCGCGGCGCCCGTGTAGCTCAGCTCAAGGCGCACCGCGTTGTGCGGGTCACGCTCGCGCAGCCGCTCGCGCTGCTCGGGGCCGATGACGTCGTACGGCGGGGCGAGAACGCCGCTGAGGTCGGTGCGCGCGTATCTGAGGCCGATCAAGGGCCGAACCACGGGGGATGGAGTCACCACCAGATCACCTTGCTCATGCTTGAGGGCGAAGCCGCGCTTCCCGCATCCGCGGCCCCTTGCTGTCACGAAAACACGTGCTGCGCACGGTAGCATCCGGAAGCGTCGTAGGCCGCTGCGGCGCCGAAGCGCCGGGCGTCGCCGACGATAGCGCCCATTATAGCGGCGCTCGCGCGCGCTGGCAAGAGCGCCCGGAGCGCGCCGTGGGATGTGACCGTTCCTGGTTGGGGTGGCCGGTTGTGTGCCCGAATGTGGCACAGCCGCCCTCGGCTGTGAAGGGGGCGCACGCCGTGCGCCCCTACAGATTCTCGCGACCCATCCCCACTTTCCGCGGTCACACCCGCGCCGTGCCGCGCCTTGACACGCCGCGGCGGGGGTTCCTATACTGGTGTGGTGCCCGCGCTGCGGAGTGACGGCTGGGGCCGCGGCGAAACAATCCATGTCAACACACCTGCCCTCCTGGTTGATCCCACGGCATCGCAAGCGGCCCGCCCTGGAGCGGATGGTTCCAGTGCTGCGACGCTGTGGCGTGTCCACGATCTGTGAAGCCGCCAAGTGTCCCAACGTCGGCGAATGCTTCGCCGCCGGCACCGCCACGTTCTTGATCTTGGGAGAAAGCTGCACGCGCAGATGCACCTACTGCGCGGTCGAGCACGGGGTAACCCAGCCTCCGGACCCCCATGAGCCCGAACGCATCGCCGCCGCCGCCCGCGAGCTGGAGCTGGGCTACGTCGTCATCACCTCGGTGACGCGCGATGATCTGACCGACGGTGGGGCGCACCACTTCGCGGCCACCGTGCGCGCCTTGCGCCGCGCGCTGCCCCGGGCGCCGGTGGAGACGCTGGTCCCGGATTTCCGCGGCGACCGGGAGGCGCTGGCGGTGCTGGCCGAGGCGCGCCCAGAGGTGTTCGGTCACAACGTGGAGACGGTGCCGCGCCTGTACCCGAAGGTGCGCCCGGGGGCGGACTACGACCGTTCGCTGCAGCTGCTGCGCGAGGCCGCGCAGGCCGGCATGCGCACCAAGAGCGGCGCCATGTTGGGGCTGGGCGAGCGCCTCGACGAGGTGCGCGACGTGATGCGCGATCTCGCCGCCGCGGGTGTCAGCGTCCTCACCCTCGGCCAGTACCTGCAGCCGTCGCGCCGCCACCAGGCGGTGGCGCGCTACCTGCGGCCGCAGGAGTTTGCGATGCTGGAGGCCGAAGCCGCGGAGATGGGATTCGACCAGGTCCAGGCCGGGCCGTTCGTACGCAGCTCCTATCATAGTTCGCGTCACCCGGCGCGCGGCGCGACCGCGCCGGACCGCGGGCAACGGTAGCCTCGGCGATGCATCGCCTCTGGAAGATACTGGTCATTCTCCTTCCCCTGCTGGTGATCGTCGCCGCGGGGGTGGCGGCGCTGTCGGGGAAGAAGCTGGCCGCCCGCCTGCGCCCGGTCGTCGAGTCGCAGTTGTCACAGACCCTTGGGCGCGAGGTGCGCGTGGGCGGCATCAGCGGCGGCCTGCTGCGCGGGGCGGTGCTGCACGACGTGACCATCGCCGACGGCAAGCGCCCGCAAGGCGGCGTCCTGGCGCGGGCGAAGCGCGTAGCCGTGCGCTACCATCTGCGCCCGCTGCTCTCGGGCGGCAAGGGGAGCGCAGCCGCGATTGACCGCGTCAGTGTCACCGGCGCCCGCGTCGAGTTGGCTCGCGACCGGGGCGGGCGCTGGAACATCGCCTCCCTGTTCAAGCCGCGGGTGCCGCCGGCTCGACGCTTCACCGGAGTCGTCACCATCGCGGACAGCACCCTCGTCTTCACCGATCAGTCGCCTCCGGCGCCGGTCACGCGCTCTCTGCAGATGCGCTTGGTCAACCTCTCGGGCCGCCTGACCCCCGACCCCAGGCGGGGATTGGTGTTTCGCCTGAGCGCGCAGGTCGCCGACGGGGGCATGAAGCGCATCGCCGTCGCGGGCAGCTCGGACGGCAAGCGGACGGTGCTGCACGTCGCGGCCGCCGACGTCAACCTCGCGGATTGGGGGACGCGTCTGGCGATGGGCGGCGTCCACCTGCTCGGGGGCAGCGCCGACGTCAACGTCACCGGCGCCGTGGCCAAGCGCGATGCGAGATGGGTCTTCGACTATGTGGCGCGAGCGCGGGTGCGCGACGCCACGCTGCGGCTGGGGCGCGGGCGGGAGCTCCTGCGTTCCGTCACCGGGCCCCTCATCATCGCCGGCGGCCGGCTGCGGCTGCTGGGTGTCACCGGCACGGTGGGCGGAGCGCAATTCGCCGCCTCGGGCAGCATCGGCGTCCTCTCGGCGCCGCAGCTTGACCTGCGCATCAGCACCGATCACCTGGCGCTCGAGACCGCCGCGCGGATGGCGGGCTTTCGCCCTCCTGCCGGGCTCCAGACTGCTCCCATCAGCCTTGACCTCGCGGTCCGCGGCAGTTTCCTCCACCCCTTTGCCCAGGGGACGGTGCGCTCCCCGCGGGTTCGCTACCGCGGCGTGGCAGTGAACGAGTTGGCGACCAAGGTTTCCTACCGCGACGGCAAGGTGTGGCTGCGCGGCATGCGCCTGCGCGCGCAAGGGGGCGCGGTGAGCGGCGACGGCTGGCTCAAGCTCGAGCGCGGGGCAACTGAGGTCGCTTTCGAGGTTTGGGGAAGAGACCTGGACCTCGGGGGTCTGGTATCGGCGGCTCGCGCGGCCGGGCTGGCCGTGGGCGCACCTGCCGCCGGCCGCGCGCCGCTGGTGGTGACCTCCGAGGCGGTCGCCGGCACCGTCAACGCCCACGTGGCAGGCACCTGGGACGCGCGCGGACTACGTGCCGCGGGGAGCTTCGAGGCCCGCGACGGGCGTATCGGCGACCTCCGCTTTTCCGCGGCCGCCGGAGCGGCGCGCCTGGAGCGCGGGGAGCTCCAAGTGGCGTCGGCGCGCATTGATTCGCCCGCTGGCACGGCCGTGGTTCGAGGCGCCATCGGCGCCGACGGCACCCTCGACCTGCAAGTGGTCGCCACCGAACTGGACCTTGCCGCTCTCACCCGGCTGGTGGGGGCGCGCTCGGAAGTCGGCGGCGTTGGCTACTTCTCCGGCACCCTCTCCGGCAGCCTCGCCGATCCCACCGCGTCCGGGAGGTTCGAGGCGCTCGACGCTGAGTACGCCGGCCAGCGATTCGACCTGCTGAGCGGCGCCGCGACCGCCTCCCGCAAGTCGCTGACCGCGGACGGGTTGCTGGCATATCAAGCTGGCACGCGCTACGCGGTATCCGGGTCTCTGACCGGGCTGGACCGCCCGCGCGATCAAATGGGCGTTGCCGGCCGGGTTGAGGTCAGCTATGCTCCGCTTGCCGAGCTGCTGGCGCGGGCGGGAATAGAGGCCGACGTCGAGGGGCGGGTCGAGGCATCGGTCGAGATCGGGGGGACGCTCGGCGAGCCCACCGCACAGGGCTGGGTGCGGCTTTATCGTCCCATGTGGCGCGGAATCGCGGGCGACTACGCGCAGGCGCGCTTCGACCTGGCAGGCGGCGTCGCGCGCATCAGCGAGGCGCGGGCGCAAGCCGGCGAGTCACAGCTAACCGCCGCGGGCGAGATTACGACCCACGGCGAACTGCGGCTGACCTACTCCGCCGATGTGCAATTGGCGGACCTGCCGCCTCGCGCCTCCCTCGGTCTGCCGCTTGATGTCAGTGGGCGCGTGACCGCGAGCGGAGAAATCGGCGGCACCGTGCGCCGACCGCTGCTTACCGCCGACGCGCGCTGCGAGCGCATTGCGATTGGGGCTGAAGTGCTGACCGAGGCCACAGCGCAGGCGCGCCCCGGCGACCCGCCGCAGCACATGGAGCTGCGCCTGTCCTTCGCCCAGGGACCGGCGCGCTATCAGGCGGCGGGCTGGGCCGACATCGCCAGCCGCACCGTGCAGCTTGAGGCGAGCATCACCGGCGGCCGATTAGGGCGCCTGCGATCCGCCCTGCAGGCGATGGCTGAGCGTTTCCCCCCGGATTCGGTCGCGGGGCGCGTGGGCCAGGCCGTGGCGACGGCGCCATCGCCGGTGCGCGGCAACCTCGACTTGCAGGCGACCGTCTCGGGGCCGTGGCGGGCGCCGCTGGCGGAGGTAGGCTTCCAGGTTAGCGATGCCTCCATCGCGGGCGCGCCCATACCCGACGTCACCGCGGCCGTCAACCTGCGCCGCCACGCGCTGGAGGTGCGGCGCTTCGAGGCGCGCCGAGGGGCGGCATACGCAATGGCGAGCGGCACGGTGGAGCTCGACGGCGAGCTTGCGCTCGAGGTGGACGCATACAACGTGCGCGCCGAGCTGCTCGAACCATGGCTGGGTCTCAAGCGGCAGGTATCCGGATCGGCGGACCTTTCCGCCTCCGTCGGCGGCACCATGCAGCGGCCCACGATCGTAGGTTCGATCGAGGTCGCGGATCTCGCCGCGGGAGGGCTGCGGGTCGAGCACTTGCGGGTGTCGCGCTTCGAGGTGCAAGGTGATTCGCTGGTGGCGGATGACGTGGTGGTAGCGCTCGGGCCTCACGTCGTACACGCGAGCTGCGCGGTGCCCATAACTTGGCGGCCGTTGGGGATTGATGCCGCCCGCCCGCTCTCGGCGGCCCTCAATCTGGAGGGGCAGGACCTGGCGCTCCTGGCGCGCGTGGCGCCCGCCGTCGCCGAGTCCGCCGGCGCGCTCGATGGGCGGGTGGTGATGGGCGGAACCCTCCGGCGCCCCGAGCTGTTCGGCGCGATCAAGGTCAGCCACGGGACCGTCAAGCTGCGCGCGCCACAGGTGGGCGTCAGGACCCTCGAAGGCAGCGTCCGCTTCGAGGGGCGCCGGGTGCTGGTGGAGGGCGTCACCGGCTTGGTGGGCGACGGCGCCTTCAAGGCGCGTGGGGAGGTCGGCCTGGTGAGCCTGCGTCCATCGCAGCTGATGTCGAATCGCTTCGACCTCACCTTTGCCGGTGCGGGTCTCGATCTCGATTTCGCTCCGCTGTTCGTGGGCAAGGTGGACGCCGACCTGGCGCTGGCGAGCCCGCCGCAGGCCGACACGCCGCCCGCAGTGCGCGGCCGGGTGCTGCTGGCGTCCGGGGATCTCGGCCTGCCGCCGCGAGGGGCACTGCGACCACTGGCGCAGAGCTCGCTCTTCGACCCGTTGCTTGCGATCAACGTGGAGTTCGACCCCAACCTATGGCTGCGCACACCGACGATGTCAATGCAGGTATCCGGCAACGGGCATATCGGAGGCCGGCTCACAGCGCCGGTCGCCACGGCCACGCTCGAGAGCCGGCGCGGCACGGTGGATCTGCCCGTCGCCCATTTCCGGGTCAGCTACGCGTCCCTGGACGCGACCGTGTCGTCGCCCAGCGCGCCCGGCCCCGGTCTGCCGCCGGCAGCGGAGGTACGCGTCGTCATGCGGCTCGATGCCGAGGCCAATGTGCGCGGGTACCGGGTGTACCTGGCCATGTCGGGGCCGCTCACCGATCCCAACGCCGAGCCGCTGGTCGAGTTGCGGTCGGTGCCTGCGCTGGATGAGCAGAGGCTGTGGGCGCTGGTCACCGGCCTGCCCCTGGGGACCGTAACCTCGGAGCTGGGCAGCTCCACCAGTGCGGTGGTTACCACCGGTCTGGGCGGGGTCGTGCTCTACCCCCTCGAGCGCGCCCTGGCGAGCGCACTCGGGCTGCAGGAATTCGGCGTCGAGTACAACCGCTACGAGCCGCTGCGGGTTCGCGTCGGCGGCTACGTTCTGGAGCACGTGTATGTTACTTACCTGCGCAGCGTGTCCGCGGACATCCGGGAGTGGGACTTCGTCCTTGCCTACGAGGTCTTGCCCTCGGTGGCGCTGGGCGCGCGCATCAATGAGCGCAACGAGCTGCTCTGGGAGGGGCAGACGACCTGGCGGTTCTAACCCAGATCATGCATCGTCAACGTGAAGCGCTCACCCCATGGGTGTGTCATCCCGGTCGCGTCGCTCCCGCGGAATGACATCCCCGAAGCCTTCCGCGTGATCCGGTGCCCACTCCTCTCACCTTCGACCGGGCAGGCTTTGGCAGGGAGGGGAATGCCTCCTCCGAGATGCCAACTTTTTGATTATACCCTCCGCGTTCACGCGCTTGACAAACCACGCTGGTGTGGTATAATGCAAACAGATGTTTACATTATGGGGGGAGACGCTTTGTTGCTCGGTTGTCTGATTCTGCCGCGATTATATATCGAGGCCGAGACGCAGCGACGCCCGCACCTTGGTGGGCATTCGGTGGCGATCCATGTGCGCGGCCGGGTCTTTGCAGTATCCTCCGCCGCCCAGGAGTCGGGCCTGCGCCCGGGCATGTCGCTCGGCCAGGCATACGCGGTGTCACCAGGCGCCGAGCGCTTGCCTTATGACGGCGATCTCTATCAATCCGCGCAGGAGCGCGTGCTGCGAATCTGTGCGGATTACGTCCCGGCGATCGAGCCGCGGCGCCTTGACGAACTCTTCCTCGATTTGACAGGGGCCGGCCCGCCCTCCGAGATAACGGCCATGATTGCCGATTCGGTGCAAAGGCGGGCCGGCTTCACCTGCCGGGTGGGGGCTGCATCGAGCAAGCTGGTGGCCCGAATAGCCGCCCTGGAGCAGCCGGGCACGGTAGTGGTGATAGGGGAGGAAGCTCGCTTTTTGGCCTCGTTGCCCCTGTCGCGGATGTGGATGCTCGACGGCGATGACATCGCACACTTGGAAGCGCTGGGCATTACGACTATCGGCCTGCTCCAAAGGGTGCCCCGGGCTCGCCTGGCGCAATGGTTTGGCCGCGGCGCGCGCCGGGTGAGTGATCTCGCGCGCGGGGTTGACGATTCCCCCGTCAAGCCCGTTTATCCGCCGCGCGTCATCGAGGCTCGCTTCGCCGTGGCCGATGGCATTGGTAACGCCGAGGGCGTGGACTACTGCCTGCGCCAGCTCTCCGCCGAAATCGCGAGCCGGCTGCGCGAACGACGAGAAGCATGTTGCCGCCTGTCCCTGCAGGTGGAGCCCGAGGGCGGGCGACGGATTGCCCGCACCCTCCGGCTGCGCTCGCCGGCGAACCGAGACCGCGAGCTCCTGAGTGGGTGCAAGCTTCTGCTGGTCCGCATGGAGCTCACGGGGCCGGTGACGGAGATAACGATCCAGGCATCGAATTTGCGCCGCTGCTCGGCCGTGCAGCACGACCTCTTCAGCGACCTGCCGCCGCGCGCGCGGGAGGGACACCCCGAGCGGTCGGGGTGCCACATGAATCGCCGGCGTGCCGGGGAGGCCTTGGCGGCGGCGCAGGAACGTTTCGGCAGCCAGAGCGTGCGGCTGGGGGCACAGCTCGAGGTGCCGCGGCGAGAGCGCATGCTCGCGGCCGTTGCGGATGACGGATAATGACCAAGCGCCTCGATCTACCGCTGCCCATGGTCGAGGAAAGCGAGGGCCGGCCGCGGGCCTTTCACTGGCGCGGTCGGCGCATCGTCGTGAGCGAGATCCTCGACCACTGGGAGGAGGCCGGCTGCTGGTGGCAGGGCGAGCAAGCGCGCCGGGTCTATCGCGTGCAGGCCGTGGGCGGGGCGATCTACGAGCTGCACCACCAGCCCCCCGCCGGCTGGCGCCTCTACCGCAGCTATGACTGAGGGAGTCCGCTCCGCAGATGACGCGGATGACACGGATTCAACCGCCAAGACGACGATGTTTGTGCATCTTCATGTCCATTCGCCGTTTTCTTTCCTCGACGGCGCCAGCTCCATCGAGGACCTGGTCGCGGCGGCGGCGGCGTGCGACATGCCGGCCCTGGCGGTGACCGATCACGACAACCTCTCCGCCGCCGTCGGCTTCCACCAGGTGTGTGCGGCGGCGGGCATCAAGCCCATCACCGGCGCCGAGGCAACACTGGAGGGCGGCCATCACTTGACCCTGCTGGCGCAGGACCCCAGCGGCTACGCCAACCTCTGCCGCATCTTGACGCAGGCGCACCTGGGATCGCCGCGCCTGCATCCCGCCGCCTCCCTTGACGCGTTGCGCGAGCACAACGCGGGCATCATCGCCTTGTCGGGGTGCATGAGGGGGGAGGTGCCTGCGCTCATCCGCCGGCGCCGGTTCGCCGCCGCAGAGCAAGCGGCCCGGCGCTGCCGCGACATCTTCGGCGACCGCTTCTTCCTGGAGATGCAGAACCTTCTGCTGCCCGGCGCCGCGAGCCTCAACCGCCGCTTGGCGGAACTCGCGCAGCATTTGGGCGTGGGCGTGGTCGCCACCAATAACGTGCACCATCGCACCCGCGCGGACTTTCCCGTCCACGACCTCCTGACCTGCGCCCGCACCCTCACCCGGCTCGACGACGTCCACCCCGCGCGTCGCCTCAACGCCCACTGCTATCTGCGCTCCGAGCGGGAGATGCGCGAGTTCTTCCGCGACCATCCGCAAGCCGTCGAGACGGCCGGGCGCATCGCCGAGATGTGCGCGCCGGCGCTGCGCCCCGGCAAGTATCGCTTTCCCGCCTACCCGGGGCTCGACGGCGACACCGCCGACGCCATGCTCCAGCGCCTGGCCGAGCAGGGTGCGCGGCGGCGTTACGGACGCATCAACGCCGCGGTCGCCCAGCGCCTGCGCCACGAGCTGTCCGTCATCCGCCAGCTCGGTTTCGCCGACTACTTCCTCGCCGTGTGGGACCTCGCGCAATTCGCCCGCCGCCGCGGCATTCGCTATGCCGGCCGCGGCTCCGCCGCCGACAGCCTGGTCGCCTACTGCCTGGGCCTCACCGGCGTGGACCCCGTCGCCCGCGAGCTGCTCTTCGAGCGCTTCATGAGCCTCGAGCGCGCGGCCCCGCCCGATATTGATATTGACTTCGCCGCCGAGCGCCGCGACGAGGTGACCGACTACGTCATCGTCCGCTACGGCGCCGAGCACGTCGCCGCCGTCGCCACCTACAACACCTTCCGCGCCCGCAGCGCGGTGCGCGACCTGGGCCGGGCCATGGGCTTCCCCGCCGAGGACCTCGATCGCCTCGCCCGCCATCTGCCCTACCTGGCGGCCGATGCCATCGCCGAGGCCTTCGACGCGGTGCCCGAGCTGCGCGACAGCGGCCTGCCTCGCGCGCGCTATCGTAAGCTGCTCGACATCTGCCAGGCGGTGGCCGGCTTCCCGCGCCACCTCTCCACCCACCTCGGCGGCCTGGTCATCACCGGCGATCCCGTCACCAACCTTTCGCCCCTGCAAATGGCCGCCAAGGGCATCCCCGTCATTCACTTCGATAAGGATGATATCGAGGACCTGGGCCTGGTCAAGCTCGACCTGCTGTGCCTGCGCATGCTGTCGGCGGTGGATGACGCCGCGCGCGCCATCCGCACGCGCGACGCGAGCTTCGACTACGACGCCATCCCCGATGACGACCGGGCGACCTATGATCTCATCGCCGCCACCGAGACGGTGGGCATGTTCCAGCTCGAGAGCCCGGCGCAGCGGGCCTTGCACGCGCGGCTGCAGCCCGAGCGCTTCGAGGACCTGGTGGCGGCGGTGGCGCTCATCCGCCCGGGGCCGATCCTGGCCGACATGGTCGAGCCTTACCTGGAGCGCCGCGCCGGGCGCGCGCCGGTGATATATCTGCATCCCGCCCTGGAGCGCATTCTCGCCAAGACCTACGGCGTGGTGCTGTTTCAGGAGCAGGTGATCGAGATCGCCATCGCCATCGGCGGCTTCACCCCGGGCGAGGCTGATCGCCTGCGCCGCGCCATGACCCATCACCGCTCGTGGGAG
>Ga0307379_10005481_pt1 | contig 17666 bp, 12 predicted proteins | sample UN2MG_FD_202237 | JGI IMG/M metagenome (GOLD analysis project Ga0307379, IMG submission 202237) | Soil microbial communities from Risofladan, Vaasa, Finland - UN-2 | ecosystem: Environmental > Terrestrial > Soil > Coastal area > Acid sulfate soil | place: Finland: Risofladan, Vaasa | collected... | reverse complement strand
AGCCGACCATCGATTGGTCCCAGATCGCCGAGGAGGAGACGCGACAGAGGATTATCCGTATCTCGGCGGAGGGGCTCCGCAACGGGGACCCGCGGCAGAACGTCCTTGTCCGGCCGGGCGACACGATCCGCCTGACCGCCGGGGAAATCGGCGAATACTTTATGATGGGGGCGGTCAGCCGGCCGGGGGGATATGCGCTGGGCGGGCGACGGCTGACGCTCAAGACCGCGATCGCGGCGGCCGGCAACCTGAACACGCTGGCCTGGCCTTCGCGATGCACGGTTTACCGGCGATTGGGGGACCGGGAGGAAATGATCCAGGTGGACGTGGACCGGATATTTGCCGGGAAGGATGCGGACTTCTATATAAAGAGGAACGACCTGATTGTGTTCGGGACGCACCCGATCTCCATGTTCCTGGCGGTGGTGCGCAGCGCGTTCCGCATGACCTACGGTTTCGGATTCGTCTACGATCGCAACTTCGCGGACGTGGACAACCAGAAGCGCAACCTGCGGGTGCAGCAAAACACGCTGCGGGAGATTCAGCAGCAAGGTCAACTCCCCGGCCTGTTCCCCTAGGAGGGTGGGTTTGAGCAACGGTTCGCGAGTCGCGACGCGCCGGCCGCCCCGCAGTTGGGGCGAGCTGATCCATCCCGGCGTGTGGGTTCAGATGGTGGTGATCGCCGTCCTGCTGGTCGCCGCCTACTGGGTGCCGCTGTGCGACAAGGTGATCTACCCCTGGCTGCACGACGCCAACTGGTCACACGGCCCGCTGGTTCCGCTGTTCAGCCTTTATTTTCTGTCCACCCAGAAGCGGAACCTGGCCAAGGCCCAGCCACGGACCAACTCCCTGGGGCTGGCCCTGCTGTTGATCGCTCTGGCGTCCTATTTCTGGTTCCTGATCTGGATGCCGATGTCCTACCCGCGTCTGCTGTCGTTCGTGTTGGCCATCGTCGGGGTGACGCTGTACCTGGCGGGCTGGCAAGTGCTCCGCGTGGTCTGGTTCCCCATTCTGTTCCTGCTGCTGGCCGTGCCGCTGCCGGACTCGATCTACGTGGACGTGACGATGCCGCTGAGGAAGCTGGCGTCTCAGGTTTCGGCCTCGGTGTTGTCGGTGATCCCGGACCTGATCGCCGAGACATCGGGTGTGACGATCGAGTACTTCTACCGCGACAAGCCCGGGACGCTGAACGTGGAGGAAGCGTGCAGCGGCATGCGGCTGATGATGGCGTTCTTCACGCTGGGGCTGGCGATGGCCTATCTGGGGGAGCGTCCCGTCTGGCAGCGCGTGATCATGGTGATGGCCTGCATTCCGATCGCGGTGTTCTGCAACATGATCCGGGTGACCACGACCGGGCTGATCCACGTGTTCGACTACAAGAGCCTGGCCTCGGGCACGCCGCACGAACTTCTGGGGCTGGCCATGCTCCCTATCGCCTGGGGGCTGCTGGCCCTGATCGGATACGTGCTCAAGAACATCTTCGTGGAGGTCGCGGACGATTCCTGAACCGCGGGCAGGTGGGCCGGGCGAGCGAACGAGCTGATTGGCCCGGCACCGAGGGGCGGTCATGACAACCCTACCGGCAACCGTTCAAGAGCGAATCCCCCTACCGGCTACCGGTACGCCGGCAGCGAGCACCGGCGCGGGCGTCACCGCCGGCGACGTACTCGCCATGCTCAGGCGTCGCGCGGTGATGATCATCCTGCTTTGGCTTCCCTTCAGCATGGTGGCGGTCGGGCTGTTCTTTCTGGTGTACATCTACTTTCCGACCTACATGGCGGACGCCTGGGTGGAATGTCTCAGCGACCAGCCGAAGGCGGGCCAGCAGCTCATCCAGCAGGCCCTGGCCAAGGACCTGCACGAGCGTTTCATCAACAGCCAGGCCCAGCTGATCACCAGCTCCGAGGTGCTCAATGCGGCGCTCAAGACGCCCGAGGTCCGGGGGACCGCCTGGTTCAGGGAGCTGGACCCGCAAGAACGGTTTCTGGCCCTGCAGGAGACCATCGGCGCAGGCGCAATGAAGAACACGAACTACCTGCGTGTGGCCATGCGCTGCCGAGCGCAAACCGATCCGGCGGTGATCGTGCGTCAGGTGGTCGGGCAGTTCCTGAACATGGTGCAGGACCGGGCCAAAACGGCATTCCGGGAGGAGCTGAAGGACTACAAGAACGAGGAAGCTGATCTGGCCAAGCGGATCGCGGATAAGCTGGAAACGATCAAGGCCTTCACCGCCACGTTGCCGCCGGGCGGGCTGACCAACCGGGGCGGCATCGTCTACGAACAGTTGGCCATCTACGCCGAACAGGTGGCCGCCCTCGAGCTTCAGACCATGGAGCTGGAGGGGCTTTCGCAAGTGCACAACGACCCGTCCGGCCCCGGGGTGTCGGCGGAGGACCGTCAGGTTGTGGAACGGGACCCGATGGTTCAGAACTTGTCCAACCAGCTCTTCTACATCGAGCAGCAGTATGACATCCTGTTGGACAAGTTCGGGACGGAACATCGCCAGGTGAAAGCCCTGGCCAGGCGTCGCGACGCGGTCAACCGTCAACTCAACCAGTTTCGCGAACAGCGGCTGACGGACATCCTGGATTTTCGTCGCGAGCAGGTGCGGACGGCGTTCCTGAACTCGCAGCACGCGTTGCTGCTGGCTCGGGACAAGCTGACCGAGGCCCAGGCGGCCCAGGCGGACCTGGACCGCAAGATGTCCGAGTTGCAGACACTCCAGGACGAACTGTCCGCGTTGAAGGAGGCTCGGGCCCAGACCAGTGCTTTCGTTCGCGACATCGAACGGGTGGTCGCCGACCGGGAGACGATCCGGGTCAGCCTGGCCCAGCAGGCCACCGATCCTTTGAAGCGTTCCTCGCCGCACGTCATGTGGCTGCCGGCCGGCGTGGTCCTGGCGTTCATGTTTGCGGTCGGGCTCGCCCTGCTGTTGGAGTTCACCGACACCTCGGTGCGCACGCCACAGGACATCGTGCGGCATCTGAACATCCCCGTACTGGGAATGGTGCCGGACGTGGACGACGAGGAGGTGCCGATCGATCGAGTGGAAACGGCGGTCCGCGATGCCCCCCACTCGATGATCGTGGAGGCCTTCCGGACCATCCGCACCAATCTCCAGTTCAGCGCCTCGGCCGAGCGGCAGCGAACCATCATCGTGACCAGCGCCCTTCCCGAGCACGGCAAGACCACCATCGCCAGCAACCTGGCGGCGTCGCTGGCCCAGGGCGGGCGCCGGGTTCTGCTGGTGGACGCCAACTTCCGCCGTCCGACGCTGCACAAGATCTACGAGCAGCCGGGCAAGATGGGGTTGAGCAACCTGCTGGTGGGCGACGGAGCGGTGGAGGATTTGGCCTGCAAGACCGACATCGCCAACCTCGACATCCTGTTTTCGGGTCCCATTCCGCCGAACCCGGCCGAGCGACTGGGCAGTCAGCAGGTGCACGAGGTCCTGGATCAGGCCCTGGCCCGCTATGACCAGGTCATTTTCGACTCGCCTCCGGTCCTGCTGGCCTCGGACGCCATCGTGCTGGCCACGTATGTGGATGGAGTGGTCATGGTGTGCCGGGCGAAGGAGAGTTCGCGCGGCGCGTCGCAGCGGGCCTGCCACCTGCTGACCCGAGTGAACGCCCACATCTTCGGGGCGGTGCTCAACGCCGCCCGGGTGCGCCGCGGCGGGTACTATCGCGAACAGATGGCCGCGTTCTACGACTACCAGGCCGAAGCCCTGCTGGAGAAAGAGGACCAGCCCGCCTTGCCGACGGATCAGGACGTGGAGCAGGCCCGCGGACCGGACCACGGGGAGGACGCAGACCGCACAAGCGACCAGGACGAAACCGACCGCGACTAGTGCAAGGCGTGCGCCGCCGGCGCAGTTGCGGCGCCGGTGGCCCGACGCAAGGCGCCCGTGAACGTCGAAGGCGAACCCCGCTCCCCGCGGAGTCCGCCTTCGACCCAAAGCGCGCAACTACATCTATTGCCTCGGCAGCGATTCAGCGGTTGTCCCCGTAGGACACCTGAAGCGCGCCGTAGTCGGCCAGATCTACGTCTCCGTCGCGGTCGAGATCCACACTCTGACAATACTCGGCGAGCGATCCGCCGGCCGGGCCGGTGAGACACCGGGCCACGGCCCGAGCCTGTTCAGCCTGACCTGCCGGGATGGCATTGACCACGTCCGCGCCGGACGAGTTGCCCATGCCGTCCGGCACGTCCGAAGAAACGCCGAGCCGCCACACGGTAACCAGTCCGACGACCAGGGCGACCCCCGCCGCCACCTGCAGGCCGACGAACAAGCGGTGCGTCAGACGGCGCGGCCGCTCGCACCGACCCCCCTGAACCAGCGAGGCCACGTCCACCGGCGTCTGCCGGAAAACGCCGGCCTCTTCCAGGTCGCGTACCTGGGCGATCAGGCGTTCGATGTCGTCAGGTTGACGCGGTTGATCGGTCATCGTCGGGTATCACCACGTGGGCCGAACACGCACGACCAGCCCACCGGAAGAGGGGTCGGACGGCCCGGGCCTAGGCGCGGGACGGTCTGCCCTTTTTTTCCAGGCATTGACGGAGGGCGGCCAGGACCCTGGGCCAGCGGGACCGAAGGGTCGATTCCGGCATTCCAAGCCGCTGGGCGGCCTCGGTCCAGCGACCGGCGGTGATGGCCTCAATCTCGCCGCACAGACGCCCGTCCGCCTGCTCCAACTCACCCATGCAGACCCGCAGGGCCGTCAGCTCCTCCATGTTGGCCAGCACTTCGAGCGTATCTTCTTGCTGGGCAACAGGTTCCAGATGATCCAGGTCGCCGGACGGATCCCGGCTGAGCGGCGTGCTCGAGCGTCGGCGCAGGGCATCGATGCACCGACGTCGGGCGATCTGGATGAAATAGGACGGGGCGTTGGTTACTTCGCGATGGGCCCCGGCGTGGGCCGAGCGGCACAGATCGCTCCAGACTTCCGAGGCCACGCCGTCCAGCCACAAGGGGTCCCGCTGGCAGCGCCGGCGGCTGGCCCGGTAGATCGTGTACCGGACCAGCCGATCGTACCGGTCCATCAGCCGCCGCAGTGCCACCGGGTCCTCGCGGCGGATCGCGACGAGAAGCTCGTTGTCCGAGGGTTCTTCTGCTGGCCGTTGCCCCATGGGCGCATTGTGGCCGGGCGGTCGGCCCGGTCAACCTGCCGCGGCCGGTGCCAGCGCTTGTCAGATGCGAGGCCGGCGCATACGCTCCTACGTTGTGAGGCTTGGAGGAAATCCGGCCTATGCACTACCCACAGTTCACATGTCCTCCGCTGGGGGGCGGGATACTCATCGCGATCGTGGCGATCACTCACGTGGTGATCGCCCACTACGCGGTCGGTGCGGGGATCTTCCTGGCCGTCACCCAGACACTGGCCCGGCGCCGGGGCGACGAGCTGCTGCTGCGCTTCCTGCGCGACCAGGCCAAGTTCCTGGTGCTGTTCTCTTTCGTGGCCGGCGTGGTGACCGGCGTGGGCATCTGGTTCTGCATCTCACTGGTCAGCCCGCAGGCGACCAGCGCCCTGATCCACCAGTTCGCCTGGGGCTGGGCGGCGGAATGGTGCTTCTTCCTGCTGGAGATCATCGCGGGCTACGTCTACTACTACGGCTGGGACCGCCTGACGGGCCGCCAGCACCTGGCGGTGGCCTGGATCTATGCGGTCAGCGCCTACCTGTCGCTGGTGCTGATCAACGGCATCATCAGCTTCATGCTCACGCCGGGCGGATGGAACCAGGTCATCGCCAACCCGGACTACGACGGCGACCTGGCGTTCTGGACCGGGCTGTTGAACCCGAGCTTCTGGCCGTCGGTCCTGCTGCGGACGATCTCCTGCCTGGCTCTGGCGGGCATCTTTGTGGCCATCATCGTGAACCTGTCCCGGTCCTACCGCCGGGGGGAACGCCGCCGAATCATCAACCATGCCAGTTGGTTTCTCGTGCCGCTGGGGCTGATGGTGCCGCTGGCCGTCTGGTACTTCCTGACCTTGCCGCAGGAGGCCAGGAGCCTGCCGCTGGGCGATGCCATCGCGATGACACTGTTCCTGGCGTTCGGGCTGGTCTCCAGCGTGCTGATCGGCGGGTACGCCTACTTCGCCTTGGTGCGCAATCGGCGGGACATCACTCTGGAGACGGCGCTTCTGCTGCTGGGCGTGGCGGTGATCGCCACGGGCTCGATGGAGTTCGTGCGCGAGGGCATCCGCAAGCCGTATGTGATCTACAGCCATCTGTACAGCAATCAGATCCCGGCCACCGACGAGTGGCGGCAGCGGCTGGAAAGCGAAGGCGTTCTGGCCCACGCCCGCTTCGCGCGTCCGCCGACGGTGTCACTGGAGGACCTGCCCGATCTGCCGCTGCACGTTCAGGGGCGGTACGTATTCAACGCCGAGTGCCGGGCGTGTCACGAAATCGGCGGGACGAACGACATCGTTCCTCTGATCGGAGAGGCCCCGCGCGCATGGCTGGACGAGACGCTGCGCCACCTGCACGACATCAAGTACTACATGCCGCCGTTCCTGGGCACCGAGCAGGAGCGGCGGGCGCTGGTCGAGTACCAGTACCGCCTGGCGCACCCGCAGGAGTTCGAGACCCCGACAGCAGGCGGAGCGAACGTCCCCGATGCCGACTGAGCTGCCCATTCCGCCGCCCGATCCGCTGGGCCTGCCCGCACCGGCCGCCGTGTTCGTCGTGCTGATGCACGTCACCTTCCTGCTGCACGTTCTGTTCATGAACGGGACGCTGGGCGGGATGCTGATCGCGTGCGAACTCAACGCCATGGCGTTGGCGGGGCACCGGCCGAGCAATCGCCTGGCCCGCCTGCTCCACCAGGCCATCCCGGTGTCCACCAGCATGGCCATCACCTTCGGCGTCGCGCCGCTCCTGTTCGTGCAGGTGTTGTACGGACAGTTCTTCTACACGGCGTTCGCGCTGATGGGCCCCACGTGGCTCGCTGCGCTGGGCGCGCTGTTGGTCGGCTTCTACGCGATTTATCTGATCGCGTACTATGGGTCGAACGCACTGCTCAACAAGGCCGGCGCGTGGGACGATCGTCCCGGGCGGCGGCTGTTCATCTCGTGCATTGCAACGGTCCTTCTGTTGGGCATCGCCTGGGTGTTCACCCAGAACCACGTGCTGAGCCTGCACCCGAATCGCTGGGCAATGGGCGACGAATGGAAGATCGGCCGGCTTTTCGTGGGTGCGCCGATGTCGCTGCCTCGTTACATCCACAACGTAGTCGGGGCGGTGGCGGTGGCGGGGATGTGGATCGTGGCACTGGGTTGGTGGCGGCGCCGGCGCGGGCTGGACCAAGCCGACACCGCCCGCTTCACCATTCGACTGGGGCTGTGGATCGTCACGGTCCTGGCCGGCCTGCAGGTGGTCATGGGGCCGGTGCTGCTCTTCTCGCTCGATCGGGGTGTGCGAAGCGAGGTCTTCGGGTTCGATACACTTGGCGGCGCGATCTGGACGGTGACGCTGTTCACCGCCCTGCCAGTGCAGTTGGCCGGAGCGGTCCAGGGCATTCGCCAGCCCCTGCGAGGGCGATGGTCGCTGCTGGCTGCCGGGGGGATGTTGGTGACGGTGATCGGCATGGTCTGTGCCCACGAGCAGGTCAGGGTGAGCTACCTGGCCGCTCTGGAGCACGCACACGCGCCGGGGCAGACCGAGCCGGTCGTCCGCACACAGCCGGTGGCGATGATCGTGTTCGCGTCCTGCTTCGTGCTCGCTCTGATCGTGCTGCCCGTGATCCTGCGGTGGATCACCCGGCTGCCGACCACCGAACGAGCACCCGCCTCCGGCACACCCGAACCGTAGGCCGCCCGGCTTGCCGGTCCGCGCGGCCGGCCCTACATTTGCCGCCATGACGCCTCAGAGCACGAGCAGGATGGAATCCGTGGGTTCCAAGAGTCAACACAATGAGCAATGAACCTGTCGTCGATCTACGCAGTGACACGGTCACCAGACCTTCGCCGGAGATGCGCCGGGCGATCGCCGAGGCCGAGGTCGGGGACGACGTCCTCGGTGACGACCCGACGGTCATCCGCCTGCAGGAGAAGGTGGCCGGGCTGATGGGCAAGGAGGCGGCCGTCTTCGTGCCCTCGGGCACCATGGCCAACCAGACGGCCATTCGAGCCCAGACCGAGCCCGGTGACGAGATCATCGCCCACTGCGAATCGCACATTTACCACTACGAGTCGGGGGCGCCGTTTGCCTTGTCGGGCTGCTCGATGCGGATGATGCAGGGCGAGCGCGGCCTGTTCGACGCGGCGCAGGTGCGGGCCGCCATCCGGCCGACCGAGTCGCACTTCTCGCAGACTCGCCTGGTGGTGATCGAGAACACGCACAACCGCGGCGGCGGGGCGATCTGGCCCATGGAGCGGATCATTGACATCCGCAAAACGGCCCAGGAATTCGGGCTCAGAATGCACCTGGACGGCGCCCGACTGCTAAACGCGTCAGTGGCCACGGGCATCAGCCCGGCCGAGTACGCCGGCCAGTTCGACACCGTCTCGACGTGCTTCTCGAAAGGGCTGGGCGCGCCGGTTGGTTCGGCGGTCGCGGGGTCGTCCGAGACCATTCGCCGGGTGCACCGCTTTCGCAAGATGTTCGGGGGCGGCATGCGACAGGCCGGCATTCTGGCCGCCGCCGCCGAGTACGCCCTGGAGCACAACGTCGATCGCCTGGCCGACGACCACGCCAACGCCAAACGGCTGGCCACCGCCCTTGCGGAGATGCCCGGCGTGTCCATCGCTCTGGACACGGTCGAAACGAACATCCTGTTCTTCGACGTGGACGAATCTGTTGGGACGGCCGCGGACTTCACCACGCGTCTGCGCGGCGAGGGCGTGTGGATGCTGCCCACGGCTCCGCAACGTGTCCGGGCGGTCACGCATCTGGACGTCACCGCGGCCGACATCGACCGGGCCATCGAGGTTCTGCGGCGGCTGTTGACGGCCTAGACGAGCTTCCTTCTGGTCGGCCAGAGGGTGCGCCGGCTGGTTTGCTTGCCCGGGCGGGTCTGCTATGCTGTGCGGCCGATATCCAGGGAGGACGCCATCCGCGTGAACGCCGCCGACCGACCAACCGCCAGAACGCACGCCGAAGGGCTACACCCGCCCGGATGCGAATGAGCAGAGGGCTTTCCCGATTCCCTCTTTGCCGTGTGAGGAGGAACCGATACCAATGAGCGAGCAGAACGCAGACACGCCCGGGCAGCCCAAGAGCCCCTGGCAGGAGATCACCCAGCCCTTCATCGACCTGCTCCACGCCCCGCGTGCGCTCTGGGGCATCAACCTGGCATACGTGATCGAGGGCATGGTCTACTTCGGGATGCTGGGCTACCTGTCCATTTACTTTTCGGATTATGTCTTCCAGGCCATCGACGGAGCGAACGAGGCGGCGCACTACATGGTCATGGTGCTGACCGCAGGCATCACCATTGCCATGTTCTTCCTGGGGATCGTGGCCGACAAGCGCGGCGTGCGTTTCGCCCTCATCGCGGCCTTTCTGTGCATGCTGGTGGGGCGAGCCATCTGGTCGGGCGGACCGAACCTCTTCGGGCTGCAGCCCGTGCGGCCGGGCGTGTTCGTGGGCGATAAGGTGAGCCTGCGTGTGGGCAAGCTGGAGACCAGGCAGGGCGTCAAGACCATCACGGAGGCGGAGGTCTTCGCCAACGACGAGGGCGGAGCGGACGTCGATGGTATATTCAAACTCGACTTGGCCGCCGGCGACGGAACCGCCCCGACCCAGGCTCTCGAATCGAGACTGGTCCAGTTGAGCCGGGCCCAGGTGGTGAGCGGCAAGGACGAGGAATGGACGGTGCGCTACGGCTCCAAACCCGTAGAGGCCAAGCTGTTCCTTCACTCCGCCAGCGAGCTGAGCCTCCATTCCGGCGACACCATCTCGCTGTCCCGAGCCTACGTAACAAGAATGATGACGGCGGAGCAAGAGACGGAGGAGAAGGAGAAGGCGGCATCGAAGGAGCCGACGCTCGGTAAAGGAGCGGTCATCTCGCTCAACCGAGCGACAGTGATCAAGGAGGATGAAGACGGCACAGGATTCGCTATTGAAGTGCGTTGGCCCGAGGACGTCGCCAGCGTCGACACGTCTGCATGCAAGGAACCGGAGACGGAGTATCTGATTCGCAGCCATTGGCTGAGCGAAGTCGACGCGATTGATACATTCCCGTTGGACCTCGCCCAGGGCGATGGGACGGTGCCGGACGCCACCCTGGAGTCCTTTCGCGCTCAGCTAAGTGAAGCGAAGCTCGTAGAAGGAGAGGGGCGAGAGTGGACAGTCGAATACGGGGGCAAGCCTGTCCAAGCCCGGCTGCGGATCAAGGACGAAGAGCGTGGGGCGGTCAAGATCGAATCGGTCCCCGACCTATCGCTCGGCGACGGAAGAGCACCTGACGCGGAACTGGCGGGCCAGCGGGTTCAGGTCGGCAAAGCTGAACTGATCCAGTGCGAGGGCGAAAACTGGCGAATCCGATACGGGCGCGGACCCGTCACGGCACGGTTGCTGGTCGGATCAGCGAAGCATGCGGCCCTTGCGCCGGGAGCCCTGATTTCGCTCCGCCGCGCCGATGTCGTCGAATCGCCGCAGGGTGAAGCCGGATTCGTGCTCCGTGCTCGCTGGCCCGACGACTTCGCCGCTGTCGACACCTTCCAATGCGAGGAGTCGCCCTACCGCACGATTGTCACACCCGACGAGAAACTGCTCAAGAACGACTCGAGGAATCCCGTCGTCGAGCAATCGTCGGCGATCCAGGACGCCCGGGGCGTCACCATCGCCGAGCTGCGCGAGATGGAGGACGGTCAGGTCAACGTTGCCCTGAAGGACGTGTACGTCACCTACGTCCGCAATGGCGGGTACATGGTTCAGGCGGCAGAGAATGGTCCGGCCGTATCCGTTTTTGTCAGCCCCTTCCGGTCGTCGCTGCAAATCGTCACCGTGGTGGGCATACTCCTGGTTGTAATCGGATATGGCATGTATCAGCCGGCGGCGTACGCCGGCGTGCGGAAATTCACCACGCCCAAGACGGCGGCCATGGGCTTCGCCATGCTCTACGCCCTGATGAACCTGGGCGGCTGGTTTCCGACTTTTGCCTTCCTGCTACGCGACGACGATTACCTTGGCCTGGGAATCCCGGGCACTTTCTGGGTGTACACTGGTTTCACCGTCCTGGCCCTGCTCGTGACCGTTGTCATCCTGAACAAACGGACAGTAACCAAGGCCGAGGCCACCGCCAAGGCTGAGACGGCCCGAATCAAGGCGGAAGAACCGGGCGGCCAACAAGATACCCCACCGGAGGCAAAGAACGGGGAAGAGACAAGGCCATCCGACGCCGATTTCCCCGAACGCCCCCCCATCAAGTCGCACATGTGGCTGTTGTGGATCGGCGCCATGGTCCTGGTGCTCTTCAAGGGAGAATCGCCCTGGTACCACACCTGGGAGGACGCCCTTTGGCGTTGGTACATCGCCGGCGCCATCTTTGTCTCACCGGTTTTCATCGCGACGGTACCTCGGCTGCGAAACTGGATCGCCATACACCCACTGCAGAACGGCAAGTTCGCCTTCTTCATCTTCGCCCTGATCCCCGTCCAGACGCTGTTCACGTACAATTGGCTGGTCTTGCCGCCATACATCAACCGGGCGTTCGAAGGCTGGATCGGCGACAAGTTCGAGATAGCCGCCAACGCCAACCCGCTCCTCATCTTCATCGCCGTCCCGATCATCACGGCCCTGACCCAAAAGGCCAAGGTGTACAACATGATGATCTACGGCACGTTCATCATGGCCGCCCCGGCGTTCCTGCTCGTCATCGGACCACACTGGTACACGCTGGCCGCGTACCTGCTCATCATGACCATCGGCGAGGCGATGTGGCAGCCGCGATTCCTGCAATATGCCGCGGAGATCGCTCCGGAAGGTCGCACCGGGGAGTACATGGGCGTGGCCCAGTTCCCCTGGTTCCTGACCAAGGTGCTTGTGCCGCTGCTCTACTCCGGTCGAATGATGGACCGGTACTGCCCAGCCGAAGGCGTGAGGAGTACAGAGTTCATGTGGTTCATCTTCGGCTGCATCGCGATTACCTCGACGCTCCTGCTGATTCTGGCCAAGGGCTGGGTCGGCAAGGACTTCAAGACCAAGGCCGACTAAGGAAGAAGGCCTTTCCTGCCAGGGCGTATACGCGGCTCTCAGCGTGGAACGACGGCTGCTCCGTTACGCAGCGCTCGCCGTGGGATGGTGGTTGCTCCGTTACACGGCGCTCACCGTGGGATGGTGGTTACTCCGGCCTGAGTTGCCGGCACATGAGGCTCTCGATGGCATCGGCCGGGGAGGAGTGCTCGAACAGCACCGAGTAGACGGCCGAGGTGATCGGCATATCCACCAGGTACTGATGAGCCAGCGCCAGCACGCTCTGTGTCGTAGGGATGCCCTCAACGACAGATGGGCTGGAGGCGATGACGTCGGGCACCGGCATGCCGCGCCCGATCTTCTCGCCGGCGGTGCGGTTCCGCCCCAGAGGTGAGATGCAGGTGGTCACCAGATCGCCGATGCCGGCCAGTCCCTTGAAGGTGTCGGCCTGAGCACCCATGGCCACGCCGAGGCGGGTGATCTCGACCAGCCCGCGAGTGAGCAGGGCCGCCTTGGCGTTATCACCGGCCTCGATCCCGTCGATGATGCCGGCCGCCAGGGCGATGACGTTCTTGGTGGCGCCGGCCAGTTCCACGCCGATCAGATCCGGATTGGTGTACACCCGAAAGTGGCCGGTGCTGAAGACGTCCTGGCACAGGTCGGCCAAGGCCAGGTCGTCGCTGGCCGCGACCACGGTCGCCGGCATACCCGCCGCGACCTCGGGGGCGATGCTGGGCCCGGATAACACGCCGACGGTGACCTTGCCCACCAGCTCGGAGATGATCTGGGTCGGGCGGAGCAACGTCTCGATCTCGATTCCCTTGGCCACGCTGACCACGCGGGCCCCCGGCGGGCAGTGCCCGGCGAACTGCCCCCAGACGTTGCGGATGTACTGGCAGGGCACGGCGTTGACGATCAGGTCCGTGGCGGCGAATGCCTGGGCCGGGTCGGCGGTGGCCTGGAAGTTGTCGGGCAGGGCGTGCCCGGGCAGGAAGCGCCTGTTCTCGCGATGGCTCTGGATGTCGGCGATCTGCTCGGGGAAGAAGCCCCACATGGCGACCTGGATCCCCTGCCGGGCCAGCAGGAGCCCGCACACGGTCCCCATGGCGCCGTCACCGATGATCGTGGCTCGTTCGATCAGTACGGACATGACCTACAGCAAGCAGCGATCAGAACGGCGAGCTCGCCACGTTGAACTGTTCAGTGAAGTAGAGCCCGATGTACTGGTCCGCTACCGAGATCGCCCAACTCTGGGCCAGGTCGGTCAGCGTCTGGTTGCAGGCCCCGGTCTGAAACAACGACCCGCAGGCCAGCACCGCAGCCGCCAGTTTCCACCAGCATCTCCGACGAATCGATCTGAGCATCGCTCCCTCCTTGGCAGCGCCTCGAGGAACAGACGAGCCGGCATTCTACCGTCGCGGGCCGCCGGCCGCCAGGGCCCGCCCGCGACCGGGGCGGGAATCCTTGTCAACGCCGGCACCTTGCGGATATATTGACCTCGTTATGGCTCAAATGCGATACCTGGACGATGCCGGCCACCTGCGCACGACGGAACTGGGGCAGGGGCGGTTTGTCGTCGGTCGGATCGGCTCCTGCAGCATCACCTTCGTGGACGACATGGTCTCGCGGGAGCACGCTCAGATCGACCGGCTGGATGACGGGCGGTACCGCGTCCGCGACCTGGGCAGCCGGAACAAGACCTACGTCAACGGCCAACTGATCGCCGAGACCGTCCTGTCCGGCGGTGATCTCGTCCGCATCGGCGAGCACATTCTCGAGTACGTGGACGACACCACGCCCACGGGCAAGATCACTCTGGACTTCCTGACGCCCGACCACACCGATCCGCCGGGCTCGGAATGGATCAAGATCAAGACCCCGGTGACGCTCTCGCTGGATCAGGTGGAGCGCCTCAGTGGGCTGACTTCCTCCTTCGGCGTGATCGTGCGCCCGGAGGACGTTGCCGACGCGGGCTTGTCGCACCTGTTGGTGGATCTGCAGGCGGAACGCGGTTTCGTCGCCCTTCGCGGAGAGAGCAAGAAAGACCTGCGGATCATCGCTCACCGCGGTCTGCAGCGCGTCGCCGGCGAGTCGCTGACGCCGGTCAGCCAGACGTTCGTCTACTCGGCCCTGCTCCAACAGGTCGCCGGTCGATACCCCACGAACGCTTCACAGATCGATCCCAAGGCGGGCTTTGCGGGCACGGCCATGGTGGCGCCGCTGCTGTTCCGCGGAGAGGTGGTCGGCGTGATGTACATCGACCGGCCGGTGAGCAAGAAGACCTTCACGGCCATGGCCTTGCAGCAGTTCACCGCGGCCGGCGCCCAGCTCGGAGCCCTGATCGCCAGCGCGTCGAGGCGCATGGCCCATACCGCCGTTCGCGAAGGCATGGCCTCGATGTCCGTCCTGCGACGACTGCACGCCCTGCTGACACCATCCGTGTCGGACCTCCCCGATTTCGAGGCGAGCAGCAAACTCCTGAACGGTCAGGGCCGATGCGGTGACACCTGCGATCTGGTCGGCATCGGTCCGGGTGCGGCCTGCGCCCTGATCCTGGACGCCGGAGGGCAGGGCGTCGCCGGTCTGGCCATGGCGGCGGCCGTCCGTGCCGCGCTGTCAGCCGCTTTGACCGTGCCCGACACGCCGCCCGACCTGGGCGCGGTGTTCACCGCGGTCAATCGCTCGTTCGGCGCCCTGCCGGGTCGGCAGTTCATCGGTTGCTGCGCCTGCCACATCGACATCACGGCCGGGCGCCTGAGCTACGTCAATGCGGGGGGATCGGTGCCGCTGCTGATCCCGGCGCCCACCCGGATGCAATCCCTGGATCAGCCGTCGCTGATCCTGGGCACGGACCCGGATTACGGCTACGAGGCAACGGTGGTGGACCTGCCGCCGCAGTTCCGCCTGTTCCTGCATACCGACGGGCTGCTGGACGACTGCAACGCCGGCGGCGAAGCCTTCGGCGAGAACCGCCTGAAGAACGTTCTGCTGGACCGAAAAGCCTTCACCACCCCGGCCGAACTCGTCGAACTGGTCGCCGCCACTTTTGCCGAGCATCTGGCCGGTCACCCGCGCGACGACGACGCCCTGATCATGGTCGTTGCGCACTAGAGCAACGCCGGACGGCAAAGAAGCACCGGCGCACAAGAGCGAGAACGCGGGAGTGCGAAGTGATCGCGGCCCGGGCATCGGAACCGAAGGTCGTCGCCAGACTGCTCGACGCGGGGCACTTGACCCGGCATGACCTGGCCGACTACATGATCGAGGCCGACGTCTCCGGGCTGCCGCTGGTCGAGGTGCTGCTGGCGGCCGACGTGATCAGTGACACGGACGTGGCCCAGGCCTACGCCGACCTGTACGGCCTGCGGTTTCTGGACCTGACTCGGCGGAAACCGTCATCGGCCTGGGCGCTGACCCTGCCGGAGAACACCGCCCGGCGCAAGGCGTGCCTGGTCTTCAACGAGGTCTCCGGGCAGCTTGTCGTGGCCCTGGCCGACCCCGGGGACCCCGGCGTCCGGGTGGCCATCGAGGAGCGCTTCGATCGCCCCATCCAGTACGCGGTCAGCCCGCGCTATCAGATCATCGACACTCAGGACGAGATCTACGGCGAGGCCCGCAGCCGGGGCGCCCGGATCGCGGACCTGGCTCCGGTGGTTTCGACGGCCAGAACGGTCAGCGCGACCGGGCTGAACATGGTCGAGCAACTCGACAGCATCATCGACGAAGCGGTGGACCGCCGGGCCTCGGACATTCACCTGGAGCCGGAAAAGGACCGTCTGCGGGTCCGGCTGCGCATCGACGGTCGGCTGATCGAGGCCCGGGCCTATCCCCTGGACGCCACGGCCCCACTCATTTCGCGTGTCAAGGTGCTGGCCAGTCTGGACATCACTGAGAAGCGCAAGCCGCAGGACGGCCGGTTTACGGCCACCAGCTTCGAGCAGAAGATCGACGTCCGCGTGGCCTGCATTCCCTGCGTTATCGGAGACCGCCACGAACAGCGCCTCACCATGCGGCTGTTGAGCATGGACCGCTCCAGCGTCAACCTGGAGCACCTGGGCATGGAGCCCGAGGTCCGCCAGTCGTTCGAACGGCTGATCGGCCGCCCCTACGGGATCATCCTCATTACCGGCCCCACCGGCAGCGGCAAGACCACCACCATGTACGCGGCTCTTCAGCAGATCAACACCATCGACAAGCACATCATCACCATCGAGGACCCCGTCGAGTACCACATCGAAGGGGTCAACCAGGTGCAGGTCGATGCGGAGTACGGCGTGACGTTTCCGGCCGCCCTGCGCAGCATCGTCCGCCACGACCCGGACGTCATCATGGTCGGCGAGATCCGCGACAACGAGACCGCCCACCTGGCTCTGGAGGCGTCACTCACCGGGCATCTGGTCTTCGCCACGCTGCACACCAACTCGGCCGTGGGGGCCTGCACACGGTTGCTGGACATGGGCTGCGAGCCCTACCTGGTCAGCAGCGCGATTATCGGGGTGATGGCCCAGCGTCTGGTCCGGCGGATCTGCACCAACTGCAAGAAGGGGATTGAAGCCAACTCCACGGAACGCAGGCTGATGGACATCCCCGAGGAGCGCGGACCGGTCGAGATCTATCGCGGAATGGGCTGCTCGCGCTGCCTGCGCAGCGGGTACTACGACCGCATCGGCATCTACGAATACGTCCCCTTCGACACCGGCCTGTCCGAACTGGTGATGACCAAGGCCCCCACCGAGAAGCTCTACAAGTACGCGCTCGAAAACGGCGCCGTCACCCTGCAGGCCGACGCCATCGCCAAGGTCCTTCATGGTTGGACCACCCTGGAGGAAGCCATGCGGGTGACCACCGGCGAGATCTGAGACACGTCCGCGAACCGGCGCCCGCCCGGCGTGCGCTTTCCAACAAGACAGATAAGATCGACTCACTCGGGGTGCGACCGCCATTCGTTCCTTCAGTACCCGGTTCGACCGTGCGGCGGGCAGAGACAGTCGTAACGGTTGCGTTGACCATTCCGAACGTGCGCCTTCGGCGACTCCTGACGTGCATACTCGTTGCATGGGCAACGCTTTGTCGGCGGGCCTCGACCGTCCGGCGCACGCCGATAAGCCGGTGAACCGCCTGCACTTGTGATAGTCAAGTAGCCTGCGGCTCGGGACGATACCGGGAGGGAACGCACGGAATTCTCAGGGGTCCAGAGTGCATGTCGGGGAACGCATCAAACACGCTGTCGATTGATAGAACACAACGCCGCTGCCCGAAGTGCAGCGCTCTTGCCACCACTACCACCGAGGGCTACGACTCGCTGACCGGCCTGCTTAATCATCGCGCCTTTCTCGATGCTCTTTCGCGGGCCCGCGGACAGTGCCGCCGGCGCAACGAGCGGTTGGCCCTGATCCTGATCGACGTGGATCACTTTCGCAGGATCAACCAGGCACACTCGCACGCCGTCGGCGACCGGGTGCTGGCCTGGCTCGGCGCATCGCTGGGCCGGCTGGGCCGCGCCAGCGACATCGTCTCCCGACATC
>Ga0307379_10005480_pt1 | contig 17666 bp, 20 predicted proteins | sample UN2MG_FD_202237 | JGI IMG/M metagenome (GOLD analysis project Ga0307379, IMG submission 202237) | Soil microbial communities from Risofladan, Vaasa, Finland - UN-2 | ecosystem: Environmental > Terrestrial > Soil > Coastal area > Acid sulfate soil | place: Finland: Risofladan, Vaasa | collected... | reverse complement strand
ACTCAAGATAGACAGGAAACACAGAGCGTTATTCATCTGTCTGCCTGAAGATAAAATAGAAATAATTGCTGTTACAATACATTATCGAAAATAATCTTTATCTTTCCTTTTTCAGGCTGACTTCTACCGCCTAAGGCCTGCCTCGTTCCCCCCGCCGTGCCCCGTTGAATTCCGCATAGCGGACCTCCTAAGGAGGATTCAACTGGGGTAGCTCCGGAAGATCCTACTGGGGCGCAGCGCATTTCACCGGGGCCCCGATCAGAAAAAGAGTTATTCAACCTAAGACGCAACGGCCCCAAAATTACACTGGGGCGGAGTTAGCCGGAGCGTAAATCGTTTTGGAACCAACGTCCCCTTGGACGATCTGTGGGAAGGAAAGGTCATTTATCCCGAGAAATTCACATCCTTTGGTTCCTGAATTTCCCCCCGTCACTGAATCCCGATAAAATCGGGATAATTTGGATAAGGGATGATTGGTGGTCCCGCTTAGCGGGACATACCGGATACTGATAACGTTTATTCTGAGCTTGTCGAAGGATTTGTAGTGAGAGACTCGCTGAATAAAATGCCCATCAATGGGCTTAGGAGAGGTTTGCTCAAAATAAGCTGTATTTTTTATCTTATTGATATTACAGCAATTATAGCTTATTCATTTTTTCCTTGCCTGCCCGCCGTCCTTTTGGAGGGACAGGGGCAATATAGGATATCCCCCTTTACAGGGCCTTTTAATGGGTGACCCCCTCTTTAATCACGAATATGAAGAAGTACGAATTGAGAGAGGCTTATTAAAGCCAACCCTACAGATAACCTTTTTTTCCATAATTGGTATTATAGTAATCTTCTTCACCCAGGTTATCTTGGCTGCAAAGTTTGGGGCCAAGATCGAAATGGATTCTTATTTTGCAGCTTCAGTTGTCCCCCAGTTTATAACTGCTGTCTTTCTAAGTGCCTTGAATGTAACTTTTATTCCCATATTCATCAAATACGAAACCAAGAAAAATAAGGATAAAGCATGGAGAGTTGCAAGCATTACTACAAACCTTACATTTGTTATCCTTTTTGCTATGTCATTTTTGGGTTTTATCCTTGCTCCCCGTCTGATTTCCTTGACAGCTCCGGGATTCAAAGGAGAATCATTTTTATTAACAGTATATTTGGTAAGAATTATTTTGCCATCAATTATATTTAGTGGATTAAATAGCATATTATCTAGCATCTATTATGCTCATCACAAATTTTTTAAACCATCAATAGCGCCAGTTATAAATGGCATTGTCATACTTTCATTCGTTATCCTTTTTGAACCTTTTTTGGGGATAAAAAGCGTTGCCTTTGGGACATTGGTCGGTTCTATAGTATCTTTTTCTGTTTTGATTCCAATCTTTCTTAAAAGGAAAAGATATATACTCAGCTTTGATTTTTCCAATGAGGGTGTAATCCAAATAATAAAGGTAATGTCGCCCTTAGTATTTGCAGGACTTTTTTATCGCGCAACTACGCTTATTGAAAGGATAATTGCCTCTACTTTGCCAGAGGGTAGTATTTCTTATCTAGGTTATTCAAATAGAATAATTACAACATTAGTGATGATAACGGTAAGTGGCATTTCTGTTGCTATCTTTCCTTTGATGTCAAAAGCCTGGGCAGAAAATGACTTGGCAAGGGTTAGAGAATACTTTGCCAAAGGCGTTCGTATTATAATGCTCATTGCCTTTCCAATAGCAGTTATTTTTGCTGTATTAAATGTTCCAATAATTCAGATATTTTTAGAGAGAGGGAGATTTGATCATACTACAACACTGGCAGTTGCAAATGTGGTGCTGATAGAATTGGTTATATTTGTTTGTGGTGGACTTGGAGGTGTCATTGGGAAAGGGTTTTATATTGCCCAGAAGACATGGCTGCTTGCATTCCTCGGCATTACCCAGACATTAATTTATATTGGATATGCTTATATTTTAGCCAGACATTTTTCTTATATTGGACTTGCTGCAGCGAGTTCAATGTATTCGTTCTTTCCAATAATAATTAATATTTGGATTATGCGGAAGCTATATAATGGCATTAATGGGAAGAAAATATTTGATGGGTTTATTAAGGTATCGGGAGCCTCGCTGACTTGCATGCTTATCATCCATTTATCAAATGGTCTAACCCCTTTTCAAAATTTAGTTGCGAATACTGCTATGGCTGGGTTAATTGGCGCACTCTCTTATCTACTTTTGATTACCTATTTCTTTAAGATGGATGAAGCTGTTGAATTGAAAGCTAAAATATTTAGGAGGTGTTTTAATATTGTTCCAATCAAAACAAACACAAAGCACTATTGATAGATCCAAACTTAAGCTAAGAAGAGCTAGAAAGGATGACTTGGACGACCAGTTGAATCTTATTGGTAATATGAGGGAAAGAACTCAAGATGAAAGGATGAGGGAAATAGAGGCTTACAAAATGACATGGAAGTGGCGTTATGAAATAAATCCTAATAATCCGGATGGTGAACCACAAATATGGGTAATAGAATATGATGGTAGGGTAATTGGACAGTACCCGACAATTCCAGTCGTTCTTTACTGTGGAGGGAAAATTTTGACTGGTTCCTGGGCCTCAGCCTCTGTCGTTGATCCTCAGTGGAGAGGGCAGGGGCTGGGTACAATTCTGATAAAAGAAGGGTGGTGGAAGAGTTCGAACATCTCCCTTGTTACTGGCATGACTGAAGGTGCAATTAATCTGTATAGGAAGCTTAAATATATATCACTAGGCCGATTACGAAAAATGATCAGGTGTTGCAACAAGAATATTACAGGAAGTGAGCCGATCGGGAAAAGACTACTAAGATCTTTTTTATCTCTTTATTCCCATTCCGTTACGAAGTGTTTTAGACTAAAAGCTAAAAGTTTCTCTGAATTTGATTTTATTAAGGTTGCCCATTTTGATGATGAGGTAAGTAATTTTGCCTTGGATGTGTGCAAGGGGTACCGAATAATTGAACGCAGAGACAAAAACTATCTGAATTGGAGATTCATTGATAATCCTGTTCGTAATTATTCTATTTATATAGGCAAAAGCAAGGGAACAATTCTGGGGTATATAGTTTTGCGCAAAAGCGATTTGAATGGAGTTATTGCTGATATTCTAACTAGATCAGATGACAAGAATGCTATGAAATTTTTAATTCAGAAAGGGATAGAGTATTTTAAAGAATTAAATGTGAATTATATAGTTTGTTTAGCAACAGACCGGAATCTAAAAAAGACTTTAATAAAAGCTGGATTTCTGCCAAATATATTCACCGGGAAGGCAGACGACTTTATGATACATTTAAATAGCGGTGATTTAGACGAAAGATTGCTTGGCAATTTAAATAATTGGTATCTTACAACCACTTTATCTGACCGAGAATAACCTGTTTATAAAATAAGTGGTGAATCTAAACGATTTGGTTTTATTAATAATTGCATGTTCCTATCTCTAAAGAAATGATGATAAAAATTTTGTGTTGCGATAAGAACACATTGAATTGTCTAAAATAAGGAAGAAAATATGATACCTGTATTCAAGCCAAAGATGAACAAAAAAGATATTTTCCCGGAATTGGAAAAGATATTTGATTCTGGTTGGATTGGGTTAGGACCGAAAACAAAAGAATTTGAAGAAAAATTTGCTGATTACATTGGGGTAAAATACGCTGTTGGAGTGAATTCTGCCACGGCGGCTCTACATTTGGCAAATTATGTTTTAGGGATAAAAGAGGGTAATGAAGTAATTGTGCCTTCAATCACATTTGTCTCAAGTGCATTAGCTCCTCTATATTGCGGTGCTACACCGATTTTTGCTGATATAGAAGAAGATACCATGTGCATTAGTCCGGATGATATTGAGAAAAAGATAACTGAAAATACAAAGGCGATAATTCCTGTCCACTATGGTGGCCATGCCTGTAGAATGGATGAAATAATGAATATAGCAAAGAAATATAACCTGTGGGTTATAGAAGACGCCGCTCATGGCTGCGGAGGTAAATATAATAATGCGATGCTAGGCTCTATTGGAATTATGGGCTGTTTCAGCTTCCACGCAGTAAAGAATTTACCGACAGGTGATGGCGGTATGATAACCACTAATGATGAGGGATTATATAAAGAACTTAAGAAAATAGAATGGGTTGGAATTGACAAAGGCACTTGGGATAGATCTGAAAAGAAGGGTTATTCCTGGCAGTATTCGGTAAATAGATTGGGATTCAAATGTCACATGAATGATATTATCGCTGTTATAGGGCTCGCACAGCTTAAAGTGCTTGATGAACATAATCTGACTCGTAGAAGATATGCCAAAAAATATGATGAGTCTTTCAGGGATATAGGATGGATCGAAACACCGGTTGAAAAGAATTATGCTTATAGTGCTCGTCACAACTATGTGGTAAAGGTCCCGATGCGAAATGAGTTAAATGAATACTTACAATTAAAAGGTATTTCCACTGGGGTGCATTATGAACCGATCCATCACTTTAGGGTATTCGGTAATAGGAAAGTGGATTTACCGGTTACAGAAAGAGTATGGCCAAAACTGTTAACCCTCCCGCTTTACCCGGGCATGACTGATGATGAATTTGAGAAGATTATCGGTGAAATAATTGGATTTGGGGAAAATAATTGTTTGTAAAATAGATACCAGTAAAGAAATCTGCCCGTAAGGAAGGGACATTTGATAAGAGATTGTGGTATATTTTATGTGGAGTGCCTCCATACTTCCTATTTCTTCTAAAAGGATACTATTCCTGCCCACCCGAAAGAGCTAGCTCTCCTAGCATATTTTTATGAAGATCTTATTTTTAACAGATGGATCCAAAATGGCTGCAGGTAGCAGAACTAGAGTATACCAATATTTACCCCATCTTAAGAAAAGAGGCTTTAAATATAATGTTGTTCCTCTAGTTTGCAATTCTCTTTTTAAAGCACACGGGAAATGGAGGCAAAAAACAATATTTTTGATGGATAGGATATACAAAATTTTTCAAGTCATCAAATTTTTCTTTCATTGTCGATTTTATGATATCGTTTTTATTCAAAAAGTTATCTTTCTACCTACTTGGTTTCAGAAAATAGTCAGGTTATTAAATAACCACATAATTTTTGATTTTGACGATGCTATCTATATTAGAACAAAAAATAGAGTTAATGATACTTCAGTTGAAGCGATTAAACTCGAACCTAAGTTTGTTCATATGGTTTCAATTAGTAAATTCGTTCTCTTAGAAAATGAATATACTAAAGAGGTTGTTCATAACTATAACTCAAATATTTGTATGATAACTGGCCCAATTGATACTGATAGATATTTTCCTAATACCAAAGAAAATTCAAGTGAACTAGTGATAGGATGGATTGGGAGTCAAACTACAACAATGTATTTAAAACATTTGGAGAGGGTCTTATATTCCTTGAGCCTTAAGTATCCGAATATAAAAGTAGAACTAATTGGTGCATCGCCCTTGAACTTAAAAGGCGTCAAAATGGAAATAAAGCAGTGGTCACTTGATACAGAGGTGGCGGATCTTCAAAATTTTGATGTAGGGGTTATGTATCTTCCGAACAACCTATGGACTCAAGGGAAAGGTGGATATAAGTTGCTGCAATATATGGCTATCGGGATCCCTTGTGTTGCTTCTCCTGTGGGTATCAATAAAGAAATCATCATAGACGGAGTAAACGGTTTTCTCTGTGAATCGTTAAAGGATTGGGAAGAAAAACTTTCCATTCTAATAGAGGATTCAGAACTTAGAAGCGTAATGGGAAAGAGAGGAAGGGAAATTGCCATCAAGAAATATTCTGTCACAGCCAGTCTGCCGCGCTTGGTTGACTGTTTAGAAAGGGTGATGATAAAGTAAAAAGTGGTTATTAATTGAACTGCTGAGAAAGTGAAGGCTTATTCTAACCTTAAAGTAACTAATGGATAAAATTATAAGAAATAGAAATTCATGCCATCCTGCGCCATTAAATTTATCTAAACCGGCGGGGAATAACTCGTTTCTAATTATCGCCATCCTTTTTGTTTCGGGAGCATTCATGCTTTTATTCCTTACTCTTAATATTAACGATCTTTTGATTGGAGTGTTTTGCATTTGGACGGGGCTTTTCCTTGCTTACTTATTTAAACGGAAGTACCGAGATTGGTTAAACCCAGCTACAATTTTTAGTGCCATCTGGATTTGTTTTTTCGGATTAAGTTACTTCGGTGACATTGTGCCGGGATACGAAGGCTCTGTCTACACCTATGGTAAACCCTCCGAGTGGACCATTCTGCTTGTATTTGTGAGTTACGCATTTTTTATTTTTGGTATTCTGATGGCCAGCAAGAAAACAAAGATCCTGTATTACAGAAATGCTTCTTTTTTTGAAAGGTTTCGGGAAAGCTGTAATCTTCAATTATTTAAGATGACTACTATTATCCTGTTCATAATAGGTCTTTCATTTTACATTTTTTTTGTCTACAAAAATGAATGGATTATACCTATTCTTGCTGGTATGCCCCGGGGCCGTGTTGAATTGCCTGTTCTGGCTTACTTTAGCATGCTTTTGCGAGTTACCGCGGTCCTTGGGGTGATCTATTGTTGTATTTTATACCGGTCCAAGGGCCAGCTCTCTAAGTTGATGATAATTATCTCATGGGTCTCTATTCTTACATTGTTTAGCAACGTTGAACGTGTGACCGTTATGACCTCCTTGATAATGGTTTTCGTGGCAATATATTATTTATTAATGGATAAAAAAATTAAGATATTACCCTCTTTGCTTATATTGCTTCTTTTATTTATAACTTTCTATAGCATTCTTTACTTACGTGCAAAAGCTCTTAACTTTGAACGCTATTATTTGCTATCTACCTATAATGACACGGGTGCCGCTTTCAGAAACCTATCCTATGTCCTAGAGACCCAGACGCCTCACTACAAGCCGCTGACAACGATACAGTTTTTGGATGCTTTTTTTGGCCACCGCCTCAGGATAGCTGTGGTGCAAGAACAATTAGCCATTTTCAATAACTACGGATTAATTTCTACATACTTGGCTTGGATCTACTTAGATTTCGGTATCTTAGGGTGTATTGCTGTTCCCTTTTTCCTGGGGATTATAACAGGACTTGGCTATACCTATATGATCACGAGGCCTAATATCTTCACCTTTTTTTTGTATGCAATCTTGGCAGTGGGGGTATTTGCTACCTATCGTCAGTTCAAGTTTACTGCTACCACAGAAATTGTTTTTTATCCTGTGGTAGGTTATTTATTTTATCTAGTTACCAAGCGTAGATATAAGAAACGGAAAGGATCCGGGGTTAAGTGAAGATGAAGATTCTTCATGTAGGGCCGGTTTATTCAAATCACTCATCGGGCCCCTCATTCAGCATTTTGGGTCTTGCAAAGGGTGAGGCATCCATAGGTTGCGAGGTTGCTCTGTTGCCTTCTGAACCCCCTGGAATCAATGGAAAAACAGTTGGTAATGATATTGCGTTGATTGCTGGCCCAAATAAACGGCACCTTAACCCATGGAAGGTATCAAAAGACTGGATAAAAGTTATTAGAGAAAATTTTGGAGAGCCGGATATAATCAATTTTCATGATACTTACATCCCCTTTCAAACTGCGCTGGCAAGACTCTTTACAAGGGAGGGGTGGCCTTATGTCTTTACTCCGCGTGGCGGCCTGACACGTTTAGCTCAAGGTGTTAAATCTCTTAAAAAGAGGGTGGGGAATCTGTTTTTCTTTAATCATTTTGTGATGAATGCCAGGACAATACACGTTCTATGTGAAAATGAAGCTGCTGATGTTCGTCTCTTTTATCCCAAAGCCGACATATTTATCGTGCCAAATGGCATTGATGAAGACCTATTTCTTCTTTCATCACGATTGAATTTAAACAAACTAAAGGGATTTAGAAAGGAAGGAGATTTAGTTCTCGGATTCATTGGGCGGATTGATATATATCATAAAGGGATTGATCTTTTACTGTTATCACTGAAGTCCCTCCAAGACAGGGGATTGGGTAAGAATGTTAAATTGTTGATGGTTGGCCCTTTTTACACACCCAATGATGAGCAACAAGTCAGAAAGCTTATAAGTGTCCTTAGATTTCCTGACAATGTAATGCTTACGGGGCCCGTATATGGAGATGAAAAGTGGAGATTATTGTTGGCATGTGATGTCTTTGTGCACACATCACGATTCGAGGGAATGCCTATGGCGGTACTTGAGGCAATGGCATTCGGAAAGCCTTGCATTGTTACACCAGGCTCCGACATGCAGGATATAGTTTCGGGTTGCAATGGCGGGTGGTTATGCAACCCATCCATCAACTCTATTTCAGACACATTATTAAAAGTCTATAAAGAAAAGGAAACAATACGTGAACGAGGGGAAAATTCAAAAAATTACGCTAAATCACATCTGACATGGCCTTTAGTGGCCCAACAATGGCTGGCAAATGTTCACGAAATCCTGAATGCTGGGGAACACCATGACAGAATTTGATAAGCTATATCAGGAAATAGTAAGAATCTCACAAAGCCCATATCACGAGCGTATTAAGAGCCGTGTATTGTATAGCTGGAATAAGATATCACCGTTCGTTCATCCAGATGATATGGTTGTAGAAATAGGGATCGGTCCAACATCGGTGTTGGCTAAGCAACTTGGTGGTGCCAAGGTCATAGGTATAGATATTCGCAATTCGCAGTCAACATTATGCAATAAATTTGGAATTGATTTGCAAATATGTAATCTCGAAACCTCGCCGCTTCCTCTAAAAGATGAGTCTGTTGATGTCATGCTCTTATTGGAAGTAATTGAACATTTATGCATGTATCCGAATGATTTATTCGATGAGATATTTAAAAAGCTTAAGAAAAGAGGGGTTTTGGTTGTTTCAACTGTAAATTTTCTTCGTTTTTCAAACAGGATTAGAGTTCTTTTAGGAAAAAGTCCTTTAATAAATTATTTTGAACGGTCGAGTGATGGTCGGAATCATTTGCGTGAGTTTCTTCCTGTAGAGATGTCTTATTATCTGACAAAATCGGGGTTTAGAATCATGGAACAGCATCTATTTGGTAATTCTGAAGGCAGAACCGTCACTTCAGCTTTATTGAACCTTGCATATCTTTATCCCTCTTTTCGAAACTATTTTATGGTAATTGGCAAAAAGTAACTGAAGGTATAATAATAAACTGATAGGATGTGCACTTTGAATAACACCCCTTTTATCTCTATAATCATCCCCTGTCGGAATGAAGAAAAGTTCATCGGCAAATGCCTTGATTCAATAATTGCCCAGGATTATCCAAATGATAAATTGGAGGTGCTGGTTGTTGATGGCATGAGTGATGATGGAACTAGGGAAATTTTTGAAACTTATATGCCCGAATATCCTTTTGTAAGGGTTTTAGATAATCCCCAAAAGATAGTTTCTACTGCGTTGAATATTGGCATAAAAAACGCTCAGGGTGAAATAATCGTAAGAATGGACGTTCATACAGAATATGCGCCGGATTATATTACCAAGTCCATTGAAGTTCTTGTGCAAACCGGGGCAGATAATGTAGGGGGGGCTGCTCGAACTAAAGCTAATGGCTATATTCAAAATGCTGTGAGTATAGCTTACAAAACCTCCTTTGGGGTTGGAGGGGCTAAATTTCATGATGGGAATTTTAAAGGATATGTTGATACCGTAACTTATGGCTGCTGGAAAAAATTAACTTTAGAACAATTAGGTCTTTTTGATGAGGAACTTATTCGCAATCAGGATGATGAACTTAACTTGCGTTTGATTCGATCTGGCGGCAGGATATGGCAATCACCTGAAATAAAGTCATGGTATTACCCGCGTGCTTCTATTGTTGCGCTGTTTAAGCAATATGTACAATATGGGTACTGGAAGGTCAGAGTGATCCAGAAGCACAAAATCCCTGCCTCGATCCGTCATATTGTTCCCGGTATGTTTGTTGGGTTGCTTACCATTCTAGCTGTGCTCTCTCCATTTAGTCAGCTTTCTCTGAAAATACTGGCAGGATTACTTCTTTTTTATGGGGCCGCAAATTCAGGCGCTACATTGCTGGCATGTAAAGATCCTTCAAAGTGGAAATATATCCCCGTTATGCCGATAATATTCTCTGCCTATCATTTTGGTTACGGATGTGGCTTTCTTCGTGGAGTATTGGACTTTATTGTTTTAAAAAAGCAGGCTGGTAAAACATTTACAAAACTTACACGCACTGAAAAAGGTTGATACAAAATGGCCGGCCCAACCTTAAATGAAGCCGTCGAATGGAGAATACCGATATGGGCGCCGGCGGTGTCAAGCGCTCTTGACCGCGCCGCAACCATGCTTCCCTCAGATGCAAAAGTTCTGGAGATAGGATATAATAGTGGTATGATGTCTTGTTATATGGCTCGACATTATGGATGGAATATCGTTGGTTATGATATCGCTGATTCATCACAGATTAAGGCAGAAGAGACTACCCGGCATTATGGACTGGAAGGGATGACAGACTTTCATGTCTGTTCGCCTGATGAGACTCTATCCATTCAAGGAGACTATGACGCTGTCTTTTTGAAAAGCGTTCTGTATCATATTTCCGATAAGGATATTTACAGAAACTGGCTCGACTGGCTTCATAGCGTTGTAAAAGATGGCGGTCTGGTTGTTGCTGTCGAAAATGGAAAAGGGGGTGTACTTGATAGATTTTATAGAAAAATCATTAAGCGATCTCGCTGGGCCGATTTTCTGCTTTTCGATGGATGGGCGGAACAGGAATTCCGACAAAAATTCAGACATGTGGATGTCAAGTATTTTGGCCGGTTCAGTCAATTCTTTACCACTTTGCCGAAAGCATGCAGCTTGATGCGGCCGCTTGAAAACAGATTCTGCCCGCCCAGTGTGGAGAATTGTTTTGTTGCTTCCATTGTAGCCCAAAAGCAAAACGTGGAAACGTGAGAATGTATGAACGTTGGAACGTTAAAAGGTGTGGAATTGAAGAACATAAAAGTACCCTTTGCATTCCCTGAATGCGGAGATGATGAGATACAGGAAGTCACTGATGTTATAAAGAGTGGCTGGCTTACGACAGCTTCTCGATGCGGGCAATTTGAGAAGGATTTTGCGAAATTTATTGGTTCTAAACACGCCCTGGCGGTAAATTCTGCTACCGCGGCCCTCCATCTTGGTCTGGAATCGCTGGGAATTGGTGAAGGTGATCAGGTTTTAGTTCCCACCTTTACCTTTACAGCAACTTCGGAAATCGTCAGATATTTGCGAGCTGATCCAGTTTTTGTAGATTGTGATCCTGATACGTTTTGTATAAATGCAACGCAGATAGACAATGCGTTGAAAGTTCAGGGTTCAGGGTTCATGGTTCAGGACGTAAAGGTGATCATTCCAGTACATTTCGGTGGGCATCCATGTGATGTGGATTCCATTCTGGAATTTGCAAAGGAAAGTGGCTTGAAGGTGATGGAGGATGCCGCCCACGCGCTTCCCACCAGATATAACGGACGTTTAATAGGCACGTTTGGAGATGTAACCTGTTTTAGCTTCTATGCCAATAAGACGATGACAACAGGTGAAGGCGGCATGCTCTGTACGGATGATGATGAGATTGCAAAGAGAGTGAAGGTGATGCGGCTTCACGGGATTAATAGGGATGTGTGGGATCGCTTTTCCACAGGGGCATCGTGGGAATATGATGTGGTGGCTCCCGGGTTTAAATATAATATGTCTGATATCAATGCCGCTTTGGGGATTCATCAATTAAAGAAGGTTAAACTCTTTCAAAAAAAGCGCCAACGGATAGCGGAGGCTTATTACGAAGGATTGAAAGATATTCCGGGATTTATACTTCCCAGAATTCATTGCGCCATAGAAGATCACTCCTGGTATTTATATAATGTTCTTATAGGTCCTAATGAAACATTAAGAGGTATAGATCGCAACGAGTTTATTAATGAGATGACCAAACGGGACATTGGCACAAGCGTTCATTACAAACCACTTCACCGGATGACTTATTACAAGAATAAATATGGTCTCAAACCAGAGATGTTTCCTAATGCCGAGTGGGTATTTAAGAGGTGCGTAAGCCTTCCCATGTTTTCTGCCATGACTGGCGATCAACTGGAGTATGTGATTGAAAATATAAAGGACATACTTGGGCACTGATGAATGCATATTTTCGGGATTTAAGTGAGATATTATCCTGCCATTAAACGCCTGTTAGATATCGTCTTTTCATTGACATTTCTTTTTATCCTTTCACCACTTTTTTGTTTTATCATCACATTTGTAAAATTAGATTCAAACAGCCCTGTATTTTTCTGGCAGCAAAGGATTGGGAAGGATTTTAGGCCATTCCAACTTATAAAGTTTCGGTCTATGTCTGTATCTAAGGGCGCAGGCGCACAGGAGTTTGATCCGGGTGATAGCAGAAGGATAACAAGGGTTGGTTGGATTTTGCGAAAAACGAAGCTTGATGAACTTCCGGAACTGTTTAACGTGCTCAACGGAGACATGAGCATTGTTGGTCCTAGGCCGGAAGTAGAAAAATATGTAAATTTTTATTCGGAAGACTTCAAGGCGATCTTGAAGATCCGGCCTGGTCTATCAGACTACGCCTCCATCAAGTATCGCGACGAGGAGGCTACTCTGGCCAGTCAGCCTGATCCTGAGGCACACTACCTTAACGTGATTCTGCCTGATAAACTGCGCTTGGCCAGACTTTATGCTGAAGGAGTTTCTTTTAGAACAGATTTACGTATTATAAGAGACACACTGAAAAGTATTGTGGTATTGGGAATTGAGGAATTCAGGAATCGAGGAGGTAACAATGTTTGAAACAACACCGAAAATGCTGGCAAAGAACTACTTTGCGGATATCATGGGGATTAACCTGGAATATGCTCTGGAAGCTTATGACTGGGAAGGTTTCTATCCTATGACAGACAATGGAATCACGGTTAATGGCTTTTGGGATAAGCGGAAAGGTGTTCCCGACCCCAAGGTATATGAACTTGATGAACACGGTCTTTATGTGCGGAAAGATTAGATCCGCAGGCCCGCCTGCCATAGCTTGGAGAAACATTGATAAAGATCTTATTGCATTATCAATTACACTCTTGAGTTTGTTCATACTTGAATTTAGGCATAGCGGGCAGCTTTCGTAGATTAATGCAGATTAATAACCTCACGCCCCGGTTAAATAAGTGCAAAAGAAATTTAACTGGGTAAACAAAGACGCAAAGGCACAAATAGGACGAAGGGCAGGAATGCTAATAGCTGGGAGAAAAAGAGACTGAGAGATTGAGATGAAAATACAGGAAATCCTCAAACAACCTGAAGGAAAGACGCTGGAATTTAAGCGCGACATTTCCTCACTCAAGCCAATTCTTAAAACCCTGGTAGCCTTTGCCAACACAGCAGGAGGCATCCTTCTTATTGGGCTCGAAAATGTCGGAAATCTTGCAAAAGTTCTTGACAGGAACAAACAAGTGAAATTGTTTGTAGACCTAATTGATCGTTTTGTTTAGATATTTACTGTTCTAATGTTGACGGCTTCGTAAAAAGTCCAACTGCTGCGTTACGCTTCATCTTTCGTCATTGAGGCGTACTGGTAAGTACGCCTCATTCCTTAAGATTCGCAATCCTTGCATTTGGAGCTTTTTACTTTGCCGTCCCATTTTTGACTTTTTACGAGTTCATTAATGTTACTTGATTGTACTAAACGACTTTTTAATCTGATGATTGCAGTTCCTTTGCTGATCGTTTTTTCACCTGTTCTTGCTTTAATCGGATTTATGGTGCAGATGAGGATCGGATCGCCTGTGCTTTTTTGTCAGGAACGTCCTGGGTTATATGGCAAACCTTTTATCATGATATAAATTTCGCACAATGACATATGAAGTGGATGAAGAGGGAAATCTACTGCCTGATAGAGAGCGGCTGACCCGTCTGGGGCAGTTTTTACGAAAGACGAGTATGGGTAGTTGCCAGAGTTATTTAATGTGATTAAAGGTGATATGAGCATAATCGGCCCGCGGCCTCTCCTGATGCAGTATTTAGAACGTTACTCACCAGAACAAATGCGAAGACACGACGTGAAGCCGGGAATTACCCCAGTTAAATAAAAAAGAAAAAGCATTGAACGGGGCAGGCCCCGGTGGAATCCGCCCCAGTTGAATCCCATCGGGTGTTCTTGCGGAGCAATTCCACGGGATAAACTTCGCTTTTCATTGGCATGAATTTCACTGGGCAAGCAGGCTGGGCGAAGGTGAATGGACTAAATGCCAATTTAATTTGCGATCCCATCTTTGAGGTGATAGTATTATTGTGGTCAGGAAGGAGGTACTCCAATGATAAGGTTAGACAATGTTTACCCCCAATATATAACGGATGAAAAGGGTAAGAAAAAATCAGTTATTTTGTCGATCTCTAAATTTCAAGAGTTGATTGAGGATATCGAAGATTTAGCTACTGTGGCTGAGAGAAGAGATGAACCAACAATATCTCACAAAAAGTTTCTTGCTGAGTTAAAAAACGATGGCCTCATATAAGCTCGAGTGGAAACAATCCGCTCGAAGAGAGCTTAAGAAACTTCAAAAGAAGACCATTTCAAGAATTCTTCAGATTATTGAAACACTACCTGACAATCCCTATCCTTCTGGGAGTCGTAAACTGCATGGCGCAGAATATACATATCGCCTTCGGGCCGGTGACTATAGGATAATCTGTAGCCGTTCACGGCTTGAAACTTGAAATTGGAAAGTAGAAATTAGGGAGAGATGAAACGAGTTTACGAGTTGGATGTTTACAAACTGGCGGAAGAGTTATCAGATATGGTTTGGAACGACTTTGATAAGTGGAACAAAAAGGTTCAGAACACTGTGGGCTATCAGATAATACGATCATCCGACAGTATAGCCGCAAATATAGCCGAAGGATATGGTCGGTATACTCCCGCTGACAGGAAAAAGTTCTATCTATATTCAAGAGGTTCACTTGAAGAAACCAAATCATGGTTGCGAAAACTCATCAGAAGAAAAGTTTTATCTGAGTCAAGCGCAACAGAATACAAAGCAATAGTTGAAAAACTCGGCCCAAAATTGAATGCGTTTATCAACAGCACAAAAGCATGAAGGCCAAATTTCTAATTTCCAATTTCAACGTTCCGTGAACGGTTACGATAATCTATTCGGTATATTCTGATATAGTGACGATAGAAATCGTCAGAACAGGACATCGTAAGGAAATATATAGAAGGTTTACCTGATGAAGCGCCTTTTCGATCTTGCGCTGAGTATCCCCGCTTTTTTTTCTCTTACACCCCTTATGCTGATTATCGGGTTTTTTGTGCGTATGAGAATCGGGACGCCAGTTTTGTTTAAGCAGGGACGGCCGGGGCTACATGGAAAACCTTTTACTATTTATAAATTCCGCACTATGACGGATAAGAGGGATAAAGACTGGAATCTTCTGCTGGATGGAGATAGGCTGACTCGTCTGGGGCGATTTTTGCGCAAAACCAGTCTGGATGAGTTGCCGGAGCTGTTTAACGTGATTAAAGGGGATATGAGCATTGTGGGGCCAAGGCCGCTTCTGATGCAGTACCTGGATCGATATACGCCGGAACAGGCGCGTCGCCATGAAGTAAAACCTGGCATCACAGGCTGGGCACAGGTCAATGGCCGAAATGCTATCACTTGGGAAGATAAGTTTAAGCTGGATGTCTGGTATGTGGATAATCAGTCACTCTGGTTAGACTTGAAGATCATTGGATTAACAGTATGGAAGATTTTAAAGAGAGAAGGGATTAATCAGCCAGGTGAGGCGACCGCGGAAGAATTCAATCCACAGATTACACAGATTGAAAAAGATTATTAGTGGGAGATTTCCTAGAATTGAGGGATCAAAGGACATATAAGATCATAGGTGCAGCGATCGAGGTTCACAAGGAACTGGGCTGCGGTTTTCACGAAGCGGTGTATCAAGCGGCTTTAGAAAGAGAATTCACATCAAAAGAAATATCCTTTAAATCAAAACCCGCTATTCAGATAGCTTATAAGGGTGTACCTCTAAAAAAGTCGTATCAGCCTGATTTTATTTGTTTTGATGAAGTACTTGTAGAAATAAAGGCATTATCAAGTCTATCTGGAACAGAAGAGGCACAACTGATCAACTATCTTAAAGCAACCGGTTTTAGGGTAGGTTTGCTACTCAATTTCGGCATGAGTTCTCTGGAGCAAAAAAGGTATATAAATGACCATAATCCTTCGGAATCTGTTAAATCTGGTAAATTTGTGGGTCAGGAGACAGAGAAATCAGTAAAGGTGAAATCTGTGAAATCTGTGGATCGATTTAGTGATTGGGAATATCCTCAAATCGAAGAAGGCAAGCCAACTAAATTCAATTGGTTGGTTCAGCATAAAGATAAATTCAAACTAGGCTATAAGACGGACATCGGCGCCTTTACTTACATTAATGCTAAAAGTGGTGTAGTGATTGAAGATTTTGTTCAGATAGGCTCTCACTGTTCCATTTACTCCATTTCCACCATTGATAATAAACAAGGCCAAGTCGTCCTGAAGAAAAATTGTAGGGTCGGCAGTCACAGTGTCGTAATGCCAGGTGTAACCATCGGTGAGAATTCAATTGTGGGGGCTTTTAGTTTGGTCAATCAGGACGTTCCTGATAATGTTATCGCTGTTGGCGTTCCTGCTAAGATAATCAAGAAGATTCATGAACAAAATAGCTAACACTACCAGCAATAACCGCATTTTTCTTTCACCGCCTCATATGGGGGGCGACGAATTAAAATTTATTCAGGAGGCCTTTGAAAGCAATTACATCGCCCCTCTTGGGCCTATGGTGGATGCCTTTGAGAGGGAGTTTGCTGATAAGGTGGGGGTTCCTTATGCAGTTGTGTTTCCAGCGGGACGGCAGCTATGCCCCGGTTAAATACGCCCCAGTTAAATAAAAGCATAAAGGCATTTAACGGGGTAAACCCCGGTGAAATATGCCTTATCGCACGGGATAGGCCCCGGTTGAATAAGTTAAGGTATTCACCCCAGTTGAATCCCCTTTAGGGTGCTCCTGATGGAGCAATTCAACGGGGCGGGCGGGACAAGCGGGGTAAAAATCTTGCGTACAAATAAAAAGTACGCTTAAAAAATAATGAATAAACCCATTCCACTGTAAATTATGTTGCATATTTGGACAATATATGTATAGTATAAACATACAATTTGAATGGGATGATAAAAAGAGTAGTTCTAACAAAACTAAACATGGTATTGCTTTTGATACAGCTAAGGATTTATGGAACGATAGCAATCGTGTTGAAATTGAGACTTCATACCCGATAGAAGAAAGAACCATTTTGATAGGCAAGGTAAAAAATAAGCTGTGGACAGCGATTTTCACACAACGTGAAGATACTATCCGCATAATATCGGTAAGACGCGTTAGAAAACGGGAGACAAAATTATATGATAAAAAAAATGGTTAAAAATACTAAGGATTTTGATCGTCGATTCGACAATGGGGAAGACATACATGATTTAATTGACATGTCTAAGGCCAGAATTACCAGTCCTGGTAAAAAAGTACGCATCACTCTTG
>Ga0307379_10005478_pt1 | contig 17668 bp, 10 predicted proteins | sample UN2MG_FD_202237 | JGI IMG/M metagenome (GOLD analysis project Ga0307379, IMG submission 202237) | Soil microbial communities from Risofladan, Vaasa, Finland - UN-2 | ecosystem: Environmental > Terrestrial > Soil > Coastal area > Acid sulfate soil | place: Finland: Risofladan, Vaasa | collected... | reverse complement strand
CCGTGCCGCAGGCGGCGCCCGCCGAGTAAACTCGCCGGCTGAATGGGGCGCGCGCATTTAGCCGGCGGGCTTGCCCGCCGCGCCGTGCCGCAGGCGGCGCCCGGCGAGTAAACTCGCCGGCTAAATGGGCGGCTTCGGCCCGCCGAGTAAACTCGCTAGCTGAATGGGGCGCGCGCATTTAGCCGGCGGGCTTGCCCGCCGCGCCGTGCCCCAGGCGGCGCGCGGCGAGTAAACTCGCCGGCTAAATGGGCGGCTTCGGCCCGGCGAGTTGGCGCGTCAGGCGCTGCGCCCGGGCACCCGCACTTCGGCCAGGGCCCGTTCGATCTCTTCCTCTTTGCGCGCCTCGTCCCAGCCGAGCACGGGGCCAGCCACCTCGGCCAGTTCCCGGAGGGTCTCGCGGCGGGCGTCGCCGAGCAGGGCGATCGTGCTGCGGCGGCAGATGAGGTCCGTCAGGTGCTCGACGTACTCGTCGGCCGCGATGCGCGCCACCTCGCCGACCGTGTAGCCGGGCAGCGACCGGAGCGGCCGTTCGGCATCGGCGTCGGCCTGCGTGGCCAGACGCTCGGCGGCGGTGCCGTAACGGTCGAGCAGCGTGGCGACCCGGGCCTCGTCCAGGCCGGACGCCTTTGCGACGCGCGCGATCCACGCCTCCCGCTGCGCGGCGTCGGCCGGGAAATCCTTCCCGCCGCCGATCGGGGTGTGCTCGGTCGAGCATCGCCGCGCGGCGTCCAGGCGCTGGAGGATCCGGTCGGCCACCTCCTCGGCGAAGGCCCGGAACGTGGTCCACTTGCCGCCGATCAGGCTGTAGACGGGGAACGCCCGGTCGCCGTCCGGTTCGATGGTGCGGATACTGTGGCCGCGGCTGACGTTGGCCAGGACCTCGCCTTCGCTCCCGGGCAGCGGCCGCACGCCGCAGAAGACATACACGATGTCCTCGCGAGACATGTCGATGCCCGGAAACACGCCGCGCAGCGTCGTGAACATGTAGTCGATCTCGTCCGCGTCGCAGGCGGCGGCGTCGGGGTCGTCCACGCGGATGTCGGTCGAGCCCATGATCACCTTGTCCATGAACGGGAACACGATGCAGACGCGGCCGTCGGCGTGCTGATAGTAAACCATGCGGTCGTCGAGCGCCTCTTTGAGGGGCCTCGAATCGATGACCAGGTGCGAGCCCTTCGTGCCGCCCATGTACCGCGTCGCCAGACCGAGCGTCTCGTTGGTAAGGTCCACCCAGCCGCCGGTCGCGTTGACGAGGACCTGCGGCCGGACCGTGACGGTCTCGCCGGTGACGTCGTCTTCGAGGACCACGGCGCCGCCTTCGATGCCGCGCGGCCGCACGTAGTTGACGGCGCGGCAGTTGGGGTTGGCGGCGCGGGCGTCCTGGATCATCTCGATGCACAGGCGTTCGGCCTGGGTGATCCACGCGTCCCAGTAGGTGGCGGTGGCGGCGATACCGGGGTTCAGTCCGGGGATGCTGCGGAGCGACTCGTCCTTCGAGGTGATGATGTGCGTCGGCGTGCGGCGGTCTTTGCGGGTCACGAAGTCGTAGAACGCCAGTCCCACCTTCACGGGCAGGATGCCGCGGCTGCCCGGCCGCACGGAGAGCCCCGCGAAGATGAGCGCCGACCGGGCCAGTCCGCCGAAATACGAGAAGAGCGGAATCGTGGTCTTCAGGGGCGAGACGTAGTGGGCGGCGTTCGCCAGCAGGCGGTTCCGCTCGAAGAGCGATTCGCGGACGAGGTGGAACTCGCGGTTCTCCAGGTACCGCAGGCCGCCGTGGATCATCCGCGACGACTTCGAACTCGCCCCCGCGACGAAGTCCGACTTGTCCACCAGCAGGCCGTCCACGCCCTGAAGCGCCAGTTCCCGCAGCAGCCCCGTCCCGTTCACCCCGCCGCCGAGGATCAGTACGGGGACCTCGGGACGGGTGCGGACATCCTGGAGGATCTTCTCTCGCCGGTTCATTGGGTCAGGGCGTTCCTATAACTGGCGCCTGGTGGCCTTCCCAGGCCACCAGGAGCTGGTCGCACACACGTCGCGGCGGCCTGGGAAGGCCGCCGCGCGGCAAAGCGTGCTCGTGGCCGCGCCAACCGGCGCTGGGCGCGCACGCGATGCGCCTACGACGCCGTCAGGTCGGCAAGCGAGGCGCTGATGTCTTTCAGCACCGGGTAGAGGCGGCGGTAGACCTCGAACCGCTCGGCGTACGTCCTGGTCAGATGAGCGTCCGGCTCGTACACCGTGCCGGGCCTGGACACGCTCTCGAAGGCGTCGCGTTCGTCGGTGTAGATGCCGACGCCGATACCGGCAAGCATGGCGGCGCCGAGCGGCGTGGCCTCTTCAATCTGCGGCACCTCGACGGGCACGCCCGACATGTCGGCCTTGCTCTGCATCCAGAAGGTGTTGCGTGTAGCGCCGCCGACGGCCACGATCTGCTCGGCCGTGATGCCCAGGCCGCCCTCGACGGCCCGGAGGATCTCGAGGAACTGGTACCCGAGGCCCTCGAAGACGGCCCGGATCATCTCGCCCTTCGTCGTCAGGCTGCGAAGGCCGACGAAGGCGCCGCGCGACTTCGGATCGACCACCGGGCACGTGCTGCCCGAGAGGTGCGGCAGGAACAGGACGCCGCCCGCGCCGGGCGCCGCGTCCTTCGCCGCCGCGATGAGATAGTCCCAGTCGGTCCCGCCTTCCGTCTCGGCCCGGTGCGATTCGGCGAAGCCGTACTCTTTTCGGAACCACTCGAGGCTCTCGCCCGCCGGCGTGCTGGCCCACGCCGCCCACGCGCCGCGAGCCACGTGGGCCTGGACCGTCAGGCCGGTCTGATGGACTTGCGGCGTCAGGACGGGCTCGGGCGTCGAGGCCGAGACGATCTCCCAGGTGCCGGTCACGTCGAGGACGACGCCCGGCCGGAAGGCGCCCACCGGCAGGTTGCCGCACAGATGGTCGTGGCCGCCCAGGACCACGGGCGTCCCGGCCGCAAGGCCCGTCGCTTCGGCGGCGTCGGCGGTCACCTCGCCCAGCACGGTGGTGCTTGGATGGGCATCGGGCATGAGGCGGCGGTCGATGCCGGCGAGGCCGAGCAACTCATCGGACCAGTCGAGCCGCTTCTGGTCGAAGAGCATCATGCAGGAGGCCATGCTGTAGTCGGTGGCCCGGCGCCGGCAGAGCATGAAGTTGAGGAAGTCTTCGATGAGGAGCCACTTGTCGGTCCGCGCGAGGACCTCGGGCTCGTTCTCGGCCATCCACCGGATCCTGAGGGCCGAGTTGATGGCCCAGACGGGGTTCCCACCGACCGAAAACGTCTTCTCGGCCCCGATGTTCGCGAGCCACCACTCGAGTTGCGGCTGCGTGCGCGGGTCGAGCCAACTGATGAACGGGTACAGCCACGTGCCGTCCTCGGCGATGGGCACGCCGTCCATGCCCATGCCGGTGACGGCGACGGCCTTGATGTGTGACGGATCGTCGATTTGGCTGACGGCGTCGCGCAGGGCCTCGGCGGTGCCGCCCCAGATCTGCTCCGGCTGCCACACCGTCCAGTCGGGATGGCCGGGGTCGGGGTTGAACCGTTCGGTCGGCCTCGCGCCGCTGGCGACGGCGTTGCCGGCGGTGTCGTAGATGACGGCCTTCAGGCTGGTCGAGCCGAGGTCGATGCCCACAAGATAGTCCATGGCGTCACCTTCCGAGGGACAGGGGATACCGGCCGTGTGCCTTGAGCGTCTGGAGCATGGCGGCGTAGTTCTCGGGGTTGACGGAGGAGTGAATCGAGTTGCTCGACGAGAGGATGTACCCGCCGCCGGGGGCGCCCCGGCGGAGCGCCTCTTTGGTCGCCTCGGCGACCTCGTCGGCCGTGCCGTACACGAGAACCTGCGTACAGTCCACGTTTCCCTTGAGGGCGACGCGGTCGCCGAACTTGGCCTTGACTTCGGCCAGGTCCATGCCGCCCTGGGGGTCGATGGGGTCGAGGCAACTGACACCGGGGTTGATCATCATGTCGATGATGGGCCAGATATTGCCGTCGCAGTGCTTGATGAACGGGAGGCCCAGGTCCTTGAAGCCACCCGCCACGCGCTTCAGGCCCGGATAGAAGAGCGTCCGGAAATGATCCGGCGACATGAACGGCCCGGTGTTGCCGGCGTAATCGTCGCCGGCCCAGACGAAGTCGGCGCCGCGCCGTGCGACTTCCTTCGCCATCTCCAGATTTGTCTCGACCGAGAGGTTCACCAGCGCCGTCACCAACTCAGGCTCGGCGGCGATGGCCATCAGCAGGTTCCCCATGCCCGTCAGGTACCGCGGGATGCTGAAGACGTCGTTGAGGTGGACGCCGATGGCCATCTTGCCCTTGAACTCGGCCACGGCCTTCTCCACCGAATCGTAGCGGCCGGGCGCGTGCGGGTCGGGCGGGGTGTACCGCGCGAAGTCGTCCATCGTGGCGATGGGCGATTCCACTTCGACGCCGTGCTCCTCCCTGCCGTACTCGACGACGTAGCCCCACTCGGTCCGCCAGCGGCCCGGGCCGACCTGTTCCTTCGCGTAATCCGGGCCGACCAGGATCGCATCGTGCCCCATCCGGACGGCGAAGTCGTTGTGGGAGGTGCAGCCCGGGCAGAGGGCCTCGCGCACGTTCTTCGCAATGAGCCACTCGAAATGGGGGACGCGGTCGGGCTCTTCGCGCGCCAGGACGCGCATGACCCGCTCGGCACTGGTCAGTTCGGCCATGGTGCGGGGCTCTCCTCGCGGGTCAGCCTTTGGGCATGGCGTTGCCCTTGCCCAGGATGCAGACGCCGATAATCAGGATGAGGATGCCGGCCACGATCCAGCCGATGCTCCGTCGGCTGGCGCCCTTCCACTCGCCCGTCCGGAACCCGTGCACGTTGCCGACGATGATGGCCAGCGACATGAAGGCGGCGTAGCCGACCGACACGCCCAGATCGCCCAGCCTGGCGGCGCCAAGACCCCAGAACAGGATGGCCCCGTCGTGCAGGACAGCCATGACGGCGGCCAGCAGCAGGATGCGGCCGACGCCGGGATCGAGGAAGCGCTTCCAGGTCCCGTTCCGCGTCAGTTGGACGACGCAGTAGACGCACGACGACACGGCGCCGCCCCACAGCACCAGGGCCGTGACGACGAACGTCGAACGCCAGACGGGGTTGCCGGACTGCTTCTGGGAAACCGTCATGACGTCGTCGCCGTAACTGAACGCCACGGCGTAGCAGGCACACAGGATGCCCGAGATGAAGGCGATGATGAGGCCGATGCCCATCTTCGGTTTCTTCGCGCCGCCGGCCTCGGGTTCGGGCATAGCGGGCCCGTCGGCCTTGAGGCTCCGGTCCTTGAGGATGCCGGCCCGTCCCGCCACCACCACGCCGACGAGGCACACGGCCACGCCCGCCAGGACCACGTAGCCGCGGGCCGTCGGAATCTGGTCGGCGTGGTGCAGGAGCATCGGCACCATCGAGCCGGTCGCAATCTGGGCGCCGTAGTTGATGGCGTACGCCAGCGACAGGCCGATGAAGGCGAAACTCATCCCCAACGTCATCGACCCCAGGCCCCAAAGGAAGCCGAAGACGAGGACCGGCAACAGGACCTGCCACCCGGCCGCCGAGCAGGTCGAGAACAAGCCGTCGGCCGCGAACGGGCCGAGCGTCACGGGGATGAGGATCGTCGCGAAGAAGAAGAACGGGCCCCACAGGTTCTCCCAGGGCGTGTCCTTCTTCGCGAACTTGCTCGGCAGCCCGAACGACCCGCCGCAGATCGCGCCCACAAGCACGAACAGAAATCCCAGAACCATCGGCGTTCCCCCATTCAGCTTTGCTTCCGCGTGGTGGCCTTCCCAGGCCACCACGCCCTGTGGACGGCTCTCGCTGCGGCCTGGGAAGGCCGCCGCGCGGTTTGGGCAACACGCCCGTCATTCCCCCCGCGCCGTCGGGCGGCATTGTAGCGTCCGGCGGTGCCGCTTGCCAAAGGCTTTCACGCGCCGGCGTCGCGCCTCCGCTACGCGTGGGGGCCGCCTTGCCGGGTGGCACGGCAGCCCGAAGGGCGGCCGTGTTAAACGCTGGGCGAACACGGCCACGCTTCGCGTTGCCGTGCCACCCTCCTCCGACCGGGGCGTTACACCCCTGCACCGGTCGGCCCTTGAGACGAGGTGTTGCCGAAAACGTGCCGCGCCGTCTCAGGGGACGCTCGCGCCCCGGGCAACCTGGGTCTTGCGTGCCTTCGCCTGCCGGCACGCCTGGAGCAGGATGCGGCGGGTGGCGACCTCGGGATAGTCGGCGGCCAGTTTTTCGAGCGCCGCCAGGTGCGACGGCTCGCAGAGCATCGCCAGCGCCTGCGCCGCCGAGTGCCGCACGTCGAGGGCGTTGTCGAAGTCCGCCACCGCCTTCATCAAAGCAGGCGCGGCGCGCGGGTCGCCGATCCGGCCCAGGGCGTACGCGGCGGCGGCGCGGTGGAACGGCGTCATCGCCTTGTAGAGGAAGACGTTCGGCGGCATCTCCAGGCCCTGGCTCACCTCGGTCGGATCCTTCTCGACGGCCGCAAGCAGGGCATCGACCGACCCGCGGTCGCGGACCTTCCCCAGCGTCCTGGCGAGGAAGAAGCACGTCCACGACCGTTTTCGCGACGGCTCGGTCGCGCGGTACCGTTCGAAGGCGGCCCGCAGGCGCGGGGCAAAACGCCGGTCGAGGCACACGACGCCGGCGATGTGCGCGGCCCGGGACTCGGGGCAGAGCGGCTTGGTGGACGTGGCCGGCGGCGAGGCCGTGACCGCCGCCTTCAGGCTCTCGTCCACCTTCGCGTCCGGGTCGCCGAGGACCGCCAGGCACGTCTCGATGACCGCCGGCGCCAAGCCGCTCCGTTGGACGAGGCGGGAGGCGAGCGTCTCGTATCCGTCGTTTTCGAGGAGGATGCCGCGGTCGGAGTCGATGGGGACCGAGCGAAGAATGTGCGGCACAATGGCCGCCAGGTCGCGCGAGCCGATGGCGTCGAGCGCCTCGATGATGCGATGGTGCAGCGGCGAGGAGTGGGACCCCATCAGCCAGTCGTGGTCGGCCGCCCGGAACGTGTAGTACCAGAAGTCGCCGAGCGTCGGGACCGCCTCGATGAGTGCCTTCTCGGCCTCCGGCGTGGCGATGCGTCCGAGGGCCTCGGCGGCGGTGGCGGCCAGGTGGATGGGCTTCTGGTGCCAGCCGAACTCGTGCGACCCGCCGCCCTTGACGGGCGTGCGCCCGGTCTTCAGGATCCGGGTCAGCAGGGGCACCGCCGAGGCGTCGTGAAGGTGGCCGAGGGCCCGCATGGCCGCCATGAGGGTGCGGAGGTCGCCGTCGGGGTTGGCGGCGAGGTAGTCTCTGAGCGCCTCCTTCGCCGCGTCGCCGCCGACGTGGCCGAGCGCCTCGATGGCGGTGTGCACGGTGGCCGGGTCCTTGCCGGCCAGCCTTGTCACGAGTTCCGCCTCGATGGCCGCCCAGTCGTGCTCCTTCAAGTGTGCCCGCCATGCGTTGGCGCCGCGCGCGCGGCCGTCGGCTGAGAACGCGTCGAACTCGGCCGCGTGGCCCGTCAGGTGTTCGAGGGCCGTGTGGGCGGCCTGGGCGACGAGGGCATGGGGGTCGGTCAGCACGTTCAGCAGTCCGGGCACGGCGTCGCGGTTGCCGCAGGCCGCCAGCGCCAGGGCGGCGCTGACGCGCCGTTCCGGACTCGGCTCGTCGAGCGCCCCGAGCAGGGTGCCGACGGCGGCGGCGTCTCGGAAGATGGCCAGACGCCGGGCCGCCGAGAGTCTCAGGTCCGCCGTGCCGGCGGCCAGTTGGTCGCACAGCCGTTTGACGTCGGCCGGGCGGCCGGGCGGCAGCGGCTCATCGGTCCCATCGTCTGTGATCGGCGGCTGGGAGTACAGGTCGATGGTAGCGGCTTCGCGGAACCGGTCCAACTGCAGGTTCAGCACGCCTCCGTTGGCCGCGTTGTTGCCGCGAAAACGGTGCGGCCGGCCCTGGCCGAGCAGGTCGAGCGGCGGGGCGCGGTTGGCGGCGGCGTCGGCCATCATGCGAGGGGCCACCGTCCGGGGCGCGTGGCACCCGATGCACGATCGTCGTTCGCCCGGCCGCGCGTAGATCCACGTCAGTTCGCTGACGACGGCCCGGCCCTCGGCGTCCACGGCCTGGAGCGCCAGCGCCCGGTCGGCCGGCACGCGCACGTAGAACGAGCCGTCGGGAGCGAGCGGCACGGTGCCGAGTTCCACGGCCTCGACACCGATGTGATCGTACGGATGCCTGGCCGACCGCAGGGCCAGCGGGCGGCCTTCGTACACGCGGATCGCCCGGACGCGCGCCAGGTCCGCCTGCGTCTGCCGGGTGTGGAAGACGTTCTGACAGTAGAGAAAGCCCGTTTCCTCGCCGGCGGCTTGCGCGTTGGGCGGCAGATGTGTCGCCACCGACGCCTCCGGCTTCGGCCGCGCGCCGAGGTACACCACCGAGTGCAGGCCGCCGACGTCCGAGGAGTAGATGCGCGTCACGTCTCCGCTCGCGGGGTCGAGGACACCGAGCGCGGCCTGCCCGGGCACGGTGCACAGGAGCCTGCCGTCGGGCAGGGGCGAGATGTCGAGCGGCACGAAGGGCGCAGGGATAGGCTCGGGCACCGACTCGCCGCGCGACGCCACCAGCCCCGTAGTCGAGATGGCGGCGATGCGCCCGTCGGGCAGCGGCGCGATGCTGCCGAAGCCGTACTGGCGCAGCCACCGCGACTCCTGCTCGGCCGCGCGCGGGCGGTCGTAGCCGACGGGCCCGCGGTCGGCGCCGAGGATGACGACGCCGCCCGCGCCGTCGGGGCGGACCTGGTGAATCTGCGTCTCGACCTTGGCTCGCTCGAGGAAGTTGTCGCTGCGGACGAAGGCGATGCCGCCGTCGGCGGTGACGCGCGGCTCGCGGTCGGCCACGATGTGGTGGGTGAGCGGGCGGATGGTGGTGCCGTCGGCGTTCATGACGAAGAGCGACGAGGCGAGGTTGCCGTGGTACTCCTCGCGGTTGCCGATGCGGGTGGAACTGAAGGCGATGCGGCCGTCGGGCAGCGGTTCGGGGTCGTAATCGTTCCAGGGTCCTTTCGTCAGGGCCGCCAGGTCGCCGCCGTCGGCCGAGATACGGTAGACGTGGAAGAACGCATCGCCGGCGGGGGCCATGGCGAAGTAGACCGTCTGGCCGTCGTAGGAGACGCGGGGCGATCCGACCAGTCCCTTGCCGGCGTCGTGCAGCAGGTGGAGCCTGCCGTCGGGCCCGGCGGGAACGAGGCGGAAGAGTTGGCTGCCGAGCATGGCCGGTACGGGCGCGTCGTGTTCGAGGTACGCCCGCGTGCCGCGAATGCGCCAGATGGACTGGGGCCCCGGCGTCTTGGCCTTGCCTCGGACGAAGACGATGCCGGCGGGCCAGTCGAAGTCCGGACCGGCCTCGACAAGTCGGCCGGCGGCGGCGCGCTGTCCGCGGCCGGGGGACGTGGGGCCGGGGTACGCGAGGCGGCCCCACGGCGCCATCCCTATCGGGCCGAGGACCGCGGCGGGTCGCCAGTTGGCGTCGTCGTGCTCGGGCGTGGACCACCCGGTTTCGGGGAGCAGGTGCATTTGCCACGTCTTGTCCGTGTGGATGTCGACGGCGGTGCCGTCTTGGAGTTCGATCCGGGCGGCGACGACAAGCCCCGCCGCTCCGCCCATGTTATTGCCCTTGACGCCGAGGACGTTCTTGCCGGCGGTCAGCAGGTCGCCGACGTCGTACTTCTCGACCGACCGCCAGTACGCGCCGTCGTAGCCGGCGTCGCCGCCCACGAGCGACCCGTTGATGTAAAGGTCATAGCCGTTATCCGCGGTGAGGAGGACGACGGCCTCTCGCGGCCTGGCCGAGAGGTCGAACGCCTTGCGGAAGTAACAGTCGAAGACGCCGTCCTTGACGGCCTTGGGCGAGGCCCAGATCCACGACGCCCTGGCAAGGTCGGGCAGTTGGGGCGAAGTCTTCTTCGGAGCCGCCGGGCTCGCCGCGATCGCGAGCGCGGTCATCGCGGCGGCACAGGCCAGCGCGACGGGTGCACACGTACTCAGACGGTTTCTCGGCATGAGCGTTTCCCGGACATTCGGCTCGTCGAAGGCAGCGGTAGTCTACCGGCTCCTCGTGACGAGGCAAGGGTGCGGTGGGTCAGGCGGGCAGCGGCGAGCCGCCGGTGGGCCGATCTCGGTTGACCGGACGCGCGTGCGACGAGGTCAATCCCACGGGTTACACGGCCGAGACGGCCCACGGGCTGACGCCGAGTACGCCCGGTCACCTCGGCATGCAGGTGCACAACCTCAACGGGGCCGACGCCAAGACCATCCAGTACGACAACGTTCTGCTGACGCCCGAGCCGGCGACGCCGGCGCTGCTGTCCGTCGGCGGGCTCGTCGTGGCCAAGGGTCGGCGTCGCGGGACGTAGCGGCGCGACGGGCGTAAAAAAGGCGTGGGAGGCGGTGTGCCCCGCACGCTTTCTCTTTGGCCGCAGGGGGTGTCGGTCGCGGCCTCAGTTGCCCCGCGTGTCTTGTTCTGACGCGGCGCCGGCCGCAACCGGCTCGGGTTCCTGGATGATGGTGAGGAAGAGTGCGACGAGGTCGGGATCGAACTGCTTGCCGGCGTTGATTTCGAGTTCGGCCAGGGCCACGGCCACGGTCATGGCCTCGCGATACGGGCGGTCGGAGGTCATGGCGTCGTAGGCGTCCACGATGGAGAGGATGCGTGCGCCGAGCGGGATTTCGTCTGCCTCCAGACCGTTGGGATAGCCCTGACCGTCGTATCGCTCGTGGTGGCAGAGGATGATGCGCCGGGCGCCGTCGAGGAAGGCGAGGTGCCGGACAATTCTGGCGCCGCGTTCGCAGTGCATCCGCATGAGGGCGAGTTCCTCGGCGTCGAGTTCGCCGGGCTTGTCGATGACCCATTCCGGGACGGCGATCTTGCCGATGTCGTGGAGCGCGGCGGCCCGGGCGACCTCGGTGAGTTGGTTTCCTTTGAGGCCGGCCAAGGTGGCCAGTCGGACGGCCAGTTCCATGACGCGGTCGGTATGGCCGCGCGTGTAGTTATCCTTCGCCTCGACGGTCTCCATGAGGCTGGCCATGGTGTTGACATAGTGCTGCTCGATGGCCTCGCGGTCTCTGAGGCCGCCGATGGTGACGGCGGCGGCGTCGGCGATGAAACTCATGAGCATGCGCTCGTCGCGGGCGAAGGGCCGACCGTCGTCGCGCCCGGCGACGCCGATGACGCCGAGGGCCGTTTCGCCCCAGATGAGGGGCACGATGATCTGGGGCATCGGGACCGGCCTGGCCAGTTGGGCGTCCGAAGGCAGATCGGCCTCCGACTGGGCCACGACGGGCTGGCGGTGTTCGAGAACCCACCAGGCCAGACTTCCTTCGGCTGCAAACACCGTGCCCTCGGGCAGGGACGGGAGGTCGCCCGCCACCGCGCGGACACGGAACTCGTTGCCCTCGAGCAGGATGAGGGCCACCCCGGTGGCCTCCATCTGCTCATGGACGAACGCCGCCGCCGCCGAGAGGACGCTCGCCAGGCTGTGGGCCCCGCTGACGACCCGAATGAACTCAAACTGGGCCATCAAGCGGTGCCGCAGCGCGTCGCCGCTGACCTTCGCGTGGTACTCGCGCAGGAGCCGCTGCATGCTCCTGGCGAAGTCGGCCGACTGCACAATGGGTTTCGTGAAGTACCTATCGAGGGCGCCCTCGTTGATGGCTTGGATGGCGGCGTCGAGGCCGGCATGGCCCGTCAGGAGCACCCGCTGGCAGTGGGGTCGGGTGTGCTTGATGCGCGTCAGCAGTTCGACGCCCTTCATCCCGGGCATGACCTGGTCGCTGACGACCACCGCGAGGCGGTCTCCGTCGATCTCGCCGGCGATCTTGAGCGCTTCGTGCGGGCAGGTGCTGAACTCGAATTCGAGGGCGAATCGTGGAAAGGCCTCCTCGATTCTCTGCGGCAGAAACTGCTCGAGGCTTCGCAGGAACTCCGGATCGTCGTCCACGCACAGAAAGGCGTACTCGGGCTGCTGACGTTCGGCGGAGCGAAGTTCGTTCTTCAGCAGGTTGACCAGTTCGTCGGGCGGCGCATCGATCGAGTGGATCTGATCTGACGTCGCTCCGATGAGCGCGGGACACCCCAAGACCGCCGACCGGTCCGGCACCAGGAAGAACAGCGACAGGCTGCCCTGGAAACTCATCAGGGAGCGCATCGGCCCTTTCGGCAGCCTGTCCGGTTCGTCGCAGGCGAGGACGACGGCGTGGTGCCGCCCGGTATTGATCGTCGCCAGAAGGTGTTCGATACGCTCAACGGTCTCGACGTGCCACCCCTCGGCGCGCATGGCGTCGAGCAGGCGGTCGCAGTCAACCGGTCCGATGCGTGCGACGATGGTCTGGATGTCCTGCTGTCGGCCCATCGCGTGTTACCGCTCCCGGCGGTCCGGGTGTCCGTCGCCGTCGGCGGCTGCCGCGCCTACGGCGGTGGGCTCCTCGGGGGATACGTCCGTTGAAGGCGGCAAGGTGACCTCGAACGAGACGCCGTCGGGGTCGTTCCAGGTTCGGATCGTTCCCCCGCACCGCCCGAGGATTCCGCTGCAGATGCCAAGGCCGAGGCCGGTTCCTTTGCCCGCTGCCTTGGTGGTGAAGAACGGATCGAAGATCTTCTGCCTCACCTCGTCGGGGACCGGGTTGCCGCTGTTGGAGATTCTGACGCGGACCCTGCCCTCTTCCAGCGCCGTGACGATGTCGATGCGTCCCATCTCCTCCGGGTGCGCGTCCTCGATGGCATCGCAGGCGTTGTTGAGGAGATTCGTCCAGATCTGCGCGATGTCCACGCCGCACCGCACGGGCGGGAGGTCCCGGGCATAATCGGTGCGGACGCGGGCGCTTTGCTTGATCCGGTTCTGGAGGATGGCCAGCGTGTTGTCCAGCGTCTCGTTGATGTCCACCTCGATGTGCCCGTCCTGCTCACCCCGCGTGTAAAGGCGCAGGGCGCGGACGATGCGGCCGATTTTCTCGCCGCTCGCCCGAGTGATGCCCGCCGCGCAGACCATGGCCTCCAGGTGCTCCAGGAGCGCGAGCACGGGCTCGTGGGAAAGGTGCCCGAGCAGCACGTCGTCGATCTCGTCTTCCGCAAAGCCGCACTTGACGATGACGGCTGCCGTGCGCCGGGGCTCGGCCCGTCCGCGTTTCCGAAGGTCGCGTTCGATTTGGCGCCGGCGCGACCGCGTGGCCGCGTCGCTCGGCTGGATCCCCCGTGCAAGCACCTTGGGCACAACGTCGGCGACCCATTTCTGCGTCGGCTGCGTGAGAAGGCCGATGCGCGATGCGGCGTTCACGATGGCCCCCAGGTGCTGGTGCGCGTCGGCGGCGACGTTGAGGATGGCACCGGTGGGCGTGTTGATCTCATGGGCGACGCCGGCCGCCAACTGGCCGAGCATCCGCATCTTCTCCGACTGGATGAGGTCGGACTGGGTTTGCCGGAGCCGGTCGTTGGTCGCGACGAGTTCGCCGGTCCGTTCCTCGACTCGCTCTTCGAGTTGCTGGCTGTGCGCGAGGAGTTGCCCGCGCTGGCTCGCCAACTGCTCGGTCATGTGGTTGAAACTGTCTGCCAGGGTCCGCAGTTCGTCGCGCCGCGACCCCACGTCCACCGGGGTGTTGAAATCGCCGGCGGCGAGACGCCTGGTTCCCTTCACGAGTTCCTCGACCGGCGCGACCAGACGCCGAGTGAAGACCAGCAGAACGTTCAGGCAGACGGCAAGCATGGTCGCCGTGACCAGAAACCCCGCGACCTGTTCCTTGGCCACCTTGGCCTTGACCTCCTGGCAGGATCGCACGGCGACGACCACCCCCGATCTCGCCCTGGCGGCCGGGCGCCCGCCTCCGCTGTCGGTCGAAGGCAGGACAATCGGGAACATGAACGCGTAGTGCTCCGGGTTGGCGCGGTGATCCGCGTTCCGGGTTTCGACGGTCGGCTCGTGGACCGGCCGCACGCGCGCCGGAACCGCCATGCCGTCTTCGAGCCAGGTCTTGGCAGCCAGGAGGTTCCCGTCGCCCGTGTAGAAGGCGACGTAGATGAGGTCCTTGTCTTCGGGAGTCCGCAGCAACTCGGCCACACGCTCCAGTTCCGCGTCGTCGCGCGCGGCGAAGGCGTCTCGCGCCGTGTACGCGACGTTGCGAACGTGGTTTCGCCCGGCCGACATGAACTGGTCGCGCTGGGTCTGGGCGGCACGACTCCAGTCAAGCACGGCCCGCACGCCCGCCTCCACCACCAGCAGCGACGCCAGTGTCAGAAGCAGTTTGTCGCAAAGGGTCAGCCGCCGTGAAACCATGAACTTTCCCCAGTCCGCCCAACTTCCCTCTTTTGACAGAGACTGGCTCATCTTTCATCGGAAGCGTATTGCTCTCGGCTTGAACATTAAAACGTATTTTCTGGCAGCCCAAACGGCGGGTGGGCCAACGGCTCCCGAGTTGCCGCCGCGGGTGTATCCCTGAGCAACCTCGGCCGCGCTAGCGGATTGGCAGCATGGAAGACCTGCCGCATACGGCAAGCACAATGCGGCAGTTGGGCGCAGTGGTGCCGGCCGGACGCACGGAAACGGTGAGCCCCCTCTGATAAACCGCCTCGACGCCCACCGCCGAGGCGACCGGTTCCCGCCAATTGGCTTACGCGAGAAGGCTTGGAATTGCTAAAGCGAAGCGGGTTGCCGTGCCGAACTAGCACAAGCCACAAGGAGTGACGGGCCGTTGGGGTGGGGAGACGGTACGGCGTCTCTCCGTGTGGCATCTGCGCACCTGCGGCAGGCACCCTCCCCTAGGGTGTGAGGACGTGGAACTGCCGCACGAACCAGCCGAACAAAACGATGTGGCCAACGGCCCACCGTCTGCGCAGGCGGAAGCCATGGGTCAGGACGCCCCCGTTGCCGTGGCCGAGCACGACCCGGCGGCTACCGATGAACTGATCTCCCGACTTGGTCTCGAACCGGACATGGTGGGGGGGCACGCCTTAGACCCGGGGGTTGTCCATCTCCTGCCGGAAGGCCTGGTCCGCGAGCATCTGGCCGTCCCCGTCTGTCTGAAGGGCGGGGTCCTGATCCTGGCGACATCCAACCACCCCGACCTGGCCTTGCTTGACCAGATCGAACTCGTGACGGGCCACCGCGTGGAGCCGGTTCAGGCAAGCGAGAAGGACATCCGGCGGACCATCGAGCGCTACTTCACCGTTGACCGCAGTTTCGAGGAAGGGCTCAGCGACGTGACCGGCGGCGAGAACGGAGACGCCGCAGGACGCGTCATCTCCCTCAACGAGCGGCTGGGGGCCCGGCACGACGCGCCGGCCGTCCGTCTGGTTGACTCCATTCTGCGAGGCGCGGCACGACGCGGTGCCAGCGACATTCACATCGAGCCCCTTGAGAAGGAACTCCTCGTCCGCTACCGGATCGACGGCGTGTTGCACGACATGATGTGTGTGCCGAACACCATCCAGGAAGAGGTCATCTCGCGCGTCAAACTGATCTCGGCGCTCGACATCACCGAGCACCGTGCGCCGCAGGACGGCCGCATCAGCATCCGCATGGAATCCGCCGAATTCGACATGCGTGTCTCGACGCTGCTGACGGTCAATGGCGAGAAGGTTGCCATCCGGCTGCTGAACAAGTCGTCGGGCGGCCTGAACCTCCGCCAGTTGGGCATGCCCGACGAGCAGCGCGAACTGTTCGCCAAACTCATCACCCGCCCTTACGGCATGATCCTGATGGCCGGGCCCACCGGAAGCGGCAAGACGACCACGCTCTACGCGGCGCTGCGCGAGGTGGACCGCGCGCACCTCAACGTCACCACCATCGAGGACCCCGTCGAGTACTCCTTCGACCTCGTCAATCAGATTCAGGTGAACCCGGCGGTGGGCCTGACGTTTGCCGGGTCGCTCCGGACGGTGCTGCGGCAGGACCCCGACATCATCATGGTCGGCGAGATCCGCGACACCGAGACGGCTCGCCTGGCGGTCCAGGCCGCCATGACGGGGCACCTGCTGTTCTCAACGCTCCACGCCAACGATTCGCCAAGCGTCATGGACCGCCTGAAAGACCTGGGCGTGCCGCCGTTCCTCATCGCCTCGACGTTGGTGGCGGCGATCTCACAGCGTCTGGTGCGGCGGGTCTGCACCGATTGCGCCGAGGTATACCAGCCCCCGGCCGAACTCGTGGCCGGGACCGGTCTGGAAGGCGTCGATCTCATGCACGGCCGTGGATGCGACATGTGCATGGGAACGGGATACCGCGGGCGCACGGGCATGTACGAGATCTTCCCGGTGAACGAGGCCATTCGCGAGGCCTTCGTCCAGGGCGTTTCGAGCGACGCCCTCAGGAGCCTGGGCCACGAGACCGGCATGATCACCATGCGCGACGCCGCCGTCGAGGCCGTCCGCAACGGGCACACGACGATTGACGAACTTCGCCGCATCCTGCCCGCGGAGGATATTGAATCGTGAGCACCGGTGTCCTGGAGAAACCGAAACTTGCCGGGCAGGCCGCCCGAACGGGCGCCGGTCCCGAACCAGCCGCGCGCGGCGGCGAGCCGGGGGGAGGCTCCCGCGGCGGCATTCTGCCCTTCAAGGCTCGCGTCAGCGAGGGCACCTTGGTGCCGCTGTGCCAGCACCTTGCGGCCCTGGTGGGCAGCGGCATCAGCCTCACCGAATGCCTCCGGACGTTCACCGAGGAGACGCCGCCCGGCGCGCTGCGTCGGGTTCTGGCCGACGTCATCGGCGACATCGAGGCGGGCCACAAACTCTCGGCGGCCATGGAGCGGCACCCGGAGGTGTTCTCTCCGTATTTCCGGGCGTCGATCTGGGCCGGCGAGGAAAGCGGGCAGATGCCCGAAACCCTCGACCGCCTCGCCCGCTATCTCGAGAGCAAACAGGAGACCAAGCAGAAGGTCCGCAACGCCTTTGCGTACCCGATGGCGCTGATCGTGGTCATCATCGGCGTCATGTCGTTCCTGCTGCTCTACGTGGTTCCGGTCTTCTCGACCGTGTACAAGCGGATGGGCGTGGGGCTGCCGCTGCCGACCCAGGTGCTCGTCGATTTCAGCACGCTGCTTGTTACGTCGCCGTGGGTTCTGCTGCTGCCGATTGCCGGTTTCATCGGGCTGGCCGTCTGGATCAAGAAGAGCCCCATCGGGCGGTTGTGGTTCGACCGGTGGAAGGTCCGCATTCCGGTCGTCGGCCCCCTCTTGAAGAAGATGGTTCTGTACCGCTTCACGCGCTCCTTCGGCGAGATCATGGGCGCGGGCGTCCTGGTCCTGAAGGCCCTGGATCTGGCGGGCCGGGTTACCGGCAACGCGGCCTTCATCGAGGCGCTGGGGCCCGTGCGGGCGGACATCCAGCGAGGCACAGGCCTGACGGGGCCGTTGCGGCGGACGGGGTGGTTCACCCCGTCGCTCCTTCAGGTCATCTCGAGCGGCGAGCAGTCCGGACGCGTGTCCGAACTGATGGGCTGCGCCGCCGACATCCTGAGCCGCGACGTGGACCTGACGCTCAAACGCGTCGTCGGACGCATCGAGCCGATCCTGACGGTCCTCATGGCCCTCATCGTGGGGCTCGTCCTGTTGGCGGTGTATCTGCCGATGTTCGACGTGATGCAGCACGTGGGGAAGTGATGGTTCGCC
>Ga0307379_10005476_pt1 | contig 17672 bp, 14 predicted proteins | sample UN2MG_FD_202237 | JGI IMG/M metagenome (GOLD analysis project Ga0307379, IMG submission 202237) | Soil microbial communities from Risofladan, Vaasa, Finland - UN-2 | ecosystem: Environmental > Terrestrial > Soil > Coastal area > Acid sulfate soil | place: Finland: Risofladan, Vaasa | collected... | reverse complement strand
GCATCTATATTGCCCAGTCCCGGCCAGCCACCCTGAACGTCGCTATATGCTACAACTGTTGTACTATTATCGTCGTATATTTCCTCAGGTGTATCACCCCAAAGAATGCAGTTCGTCAGAGTTGGGCTGCTATTACTGTTGTATATTGCGCCGCCTTCTATCCAGTCCTGGTTTGCGCTGAACGTACAGTTGGTCAGTGTCGGGTTGCTATTATACCAGTTGGACATTCCGCCGCCAAAGTGCGGTGTGGTGTTACTAATAAATTTGCATTTATTTAGTGTTGGGTTGCTATTCTGGTTACACATCCCGCCGCCGACGTGTCCCCAGTTCCAAATGAACGTGCAGTTGGTCAGGGTTGGGCTGCTCGAGTTGGCATTGTACATTCCTCCGCTATAGTTCAAGGCCGAGTTTTTGCTGAACGTGCAGTTGAGCAGTGTTGGACTACCGCCTTCGTTGTACATCCCGCTATCAACGCCTGAGCTAACGGTGAGGCCATTCAGTACGGCCGTCTCGTCTGTACCGCTGCCCGTAACCACATGGTAGCTGTTCTCCCCGTTGTTGGCGAAATCCGGACCGTCGTTGCCGGCAAGGTCGCCGCTGAGGATGCTTTCGTACGCCTCGATATCCAGTGCATTGGGGTCTGGTTCATCAAAGCCGGCATAGCCACCCTTGATAGTTACGCTGTTGATGAGTTGGAAGGTCGCCGTTTGATCGCCGGTGCCGTTGGGGTCGGTTGAACTTTGGTCGGGCTTGTATGTACCTTTAGCTACGCGGATTTCGACCGGCTTGGTTGCAGAATTGGCATCGGCCAGGGCGTCCTGCAGGTACTTGTAAGCATTGGCCCAGCTTGAGCCATTGTGAGTAGGCCCGGGTGCGTTTGCATCAACATAGATGACCTTTGCTGTAGCTGGGGATACACACGCCATCAGAACGATGGAAATTACGACCCATATCTGCTGATTTGACCTCCTGGTCATTTGTTTCCCTCCAAATAATGTTCTCTTAACAAGTTAACGTATAAAATTGTACCTCATCAGCTAAGTTTTGTCCAGAAGTTTTTTTTTATTTTGTGCCGGCTTTTTTGGGCTGTAACGCGGCTTTGGCGTCGATATCCCCTATTTTGAAGCGAACACAGGCCACCAGCGGCTTTTCGCCTGTTTTGAACACACAGTATGTTGTGGTTACAAACGTACCATCAGGCAAAAGCTCAAGCCCGGCGTAGCCGGTGTCGCCCGGCCCGGATTTGTTATCCAATAGTCTCACACGGTACTGGCCTTCGCGGCCCTTAACGATATCATCATACGTGCCCACCCACGCAACAAAGTCACCTTTTGTGGGACTTTCATGAGTCATATCACGGAAGACAATCACAAGACGACCATCCGGTGCATAACGCCCCACGTGTCGGTCGCCGGTCAAAGAGCCGGGAAGTTCCCTTGGTTTCGACCAGGTCTTGCCCTCGTCGTTGGTGAACGCCACAAAGGAGTTGAATTTTCGGCTGTTCTCCCGCAGCAGTATGGCTAATTGCCTGCCATCCGGAGAACGCACCGCGCCCGGCTCACAAAGATGCGCGGTCGGATGCTCGACAATCACCTGCGGCTGACTCCAAGACAGACCGCCGTCTTTGGAAATTATCTTGAATACCTGGAACTTCGACCTTTTGCCGCCACTGCGCAAGAAGCGACCATCATCGTGGAACAGCGCCATATAATCACCATTGGTCAGCCGAACGACACAGGCCATCACGACAACGCCGCCGAAATCACCGATAGGTTTGAGCGGCGTCCAGGTTTGGCCGTCATCTTCCGAGACCGCCATGCGAATCGGGTACAAGCCGGAGAACATAATCAGCCGTTTGATGCCCTGCGGGTCAATGACGCGGTGAATCGTCGGGACCTCTTTCGATGTGGCCCAGTTCTCCGGCACCGGTAACCGGTCGCTCCAGGTCAATCCGCCATCGGTGCTCTTTTTCATAACGATTGCCCCACGGCCGTGGCCTTTCGGATAAACCGTAATAATGGTCTTGTTGTCTTCTAATAGCACGGTTGTCGGATGGCCGAGGTACTGGCCGGGTTCTTTATCAATGATTACCTGCCGGTGCTTATCTGCCGACAGGTCGATAAGTGGGATGGAGTAACCTCGCGGCTGCGACCTTGTCTTCTTATCGGCCTTATTTGCGCCAAATACAGAAGTCGCTATCAGGATACAAAAAAATCCAGTTATAATAAGACGCTTTGCCCGGATAATCATTTTGATTCTTAACATCAATCTGTCCTCCATTGTGTCGGTGTACTATTTTCGGCCGACGGGATTCAGCAGTTTATAAAAATAGTCCCAGATCCAGGCTTTGGAGCCGTCCGGCCTGATGAGCCAGAAGCCGCGTACATCATTGTTATCGCGCACCGGCGGTGGCCCTTTTCCTTTCTTTAATTCATTACAGTACAGCTGCCAATAGACTATATAGGGACATCCCCAATCCAAAGCTGTTTGAACTGCGTTGGGAATCGCCTTTTGAATTTGCTTGGCTGAATACTCATTTTCCGGCATACCATACTCGCCCATGTACACATTTTTATCACCGAAATCCGGACTGTCCGGCATATTTTTAGCTATGAAATCCAGAGCCTCACGGAGCACATTCGGGTCGTCAAAACGTGCCGTTGCCGCATCCCACGCCGAATATGAAACCAAATCCAGTTTTGTATGCGGCAGAACCGAATTGACCATATTTGGCTTGCCTTGCTTCATAGAATCGACGACACGATTTACCTCAGCCGCGTGATAGACCCGAACGCCATGCCGGCCGACCTCCTGCTTAGCTTGATTTACACCCGCCTGTCGGGCGTTCAGCCATTCTATCATACTGCTGATTGCTGTTGGCGTTGGATCGCTCTTTGCATCAAAATTGCCGCGAATCAGCCAGTCGCCTTCCCAGTGCTGCAAAACAAACGTCTTGCCGGTGTCTTTATAGCTGGTCAGCAGATGTTTAGCCAGTTCGTAAAACTGCTTTTGCTCATCCTGTTTTTGCTGCTCGGTGATACCATTTTTCCAATAGCCGCCGCCTCGTCCCACCGAGAAGCACATCATAATGTACGTTTTGAAAGGCTTGTTGAAGAGCTGCTTAAAATACGGCGACTGTGCCATTTCAACCATTGAGTCCATCTTTGGCCATTTGGAATTAAAAGTATAAGACCGCGGTGGATTATCAAACCAGACTTTAATCACCCTCGAACCCAGAGCCAAAATCTGCTCGGCGCCATCGTTTAGATAATCTTTGTCTGTCAGATAATATTTACCACTGACATGTGTTATCCCTATTATGTCCCGCAGCTCTCGTTTCTTACCGGCGTTCTGGTCTTTTATAGTATTGGCCTTGTTTTCCTGCGGCACGCAGCCGATACAAATTAGTGTCAGTAAAATCGCAGTGAAATAATTTTTCATTTATTGTCCTCTTCAAACAGAGTTATTTCAGTAATAGCAGTTTCACTTTTCAAGAGAATTCTTGTCGCCTTGAGAAAAATTCATGCAGTTGACAGGAATTTTGTTCTGATGCCCGGGCCGCCGCGTTCAGACCAACTGCTCTAAAAAAACTCCGCTGCAGCATTCTCAATTCGCTATTCAACGCTGCGGCTCAGCGGCGGCGGTTGGTCGTCGCCTGCATTCGATTTGTTAGGCTTTTCTTTTTCCATGGCGCATTTCTTTTAGAATGTCTTTTATCGCCTCAATCACAAACTCCCAGGCTTGAGAGACTGTTAAGTCTTTTGTTGGCCACGATACGACAATGTAGACATAGTGTTTATCCAGAAATTCCACTGTTCGATACTGATTCTTCCCGGCCCCGGATTTTCGTATCGTCAGAGTGTGAAAATCCGATTTGTCTGTGTCGCAGTTGATGTTTTCCTGCCCAGTATCGGGATTCAAATAGAAAGAAAAGCTCTTCGTATGAAATGCAGGATTGTTGTTGTACATATTGCAGTATGTTTAGCGGAGGCCCTGCTTCAGAATGAACTGCTTAATTCTAATCAAGTTCGCTCTGGTAATTACCTTTTCATTAGATGATTTGTCGCGGATACGCAAACGAAAATCAATCATCTCTGCGGATGTCCGGCCTGCATCCGGTTTGTTGGATGTTGCCTTTTCGTATTCCTTCTGTCGCTCCAGTGATTCCAGTGCCCACTTGGCTTTGTTGAATACAGCGGGATGCCTGCTCTCGAGACATTGTTCGAGTTCTCCCTCGAATTCATGAAGCCCCAGATACCTAGTCATTGAGGCAGCGTATGCATGGGTATTCCCGTCATCGGGCTTCCTGAACATCTTGAGGGCGACCCATGCGAGTGGTCGCAGATCTCTGTCCCCGGGACGTAACGACTTTATGACCACGAACTCTGGCATGTTCATGTCTCGTCTCTTCAGCATGTGAGACGAAACTAGTTTCTCCAACGACGAACCCGTCCAAATCCGAAGATTCTTGTTTTCCGCCTCAAGAAACAGCAACAACCAAGGGATAACCTCGATCTCCCCTGTCGCAGCGAGCGTCTTGACTGCCTGAATCTGCTTCTCTGGATCACCGGAAAGCAGCTTTCGGACCGCTTTAGGATAATCCTTGCTGACGGTTAACATGTCTACAGATTCCATGAACGCATCGAAGTCTTTTTTCAGGACCGCTTCGTCATACTTGGGAGGCGGCGAAACAGGTTTCGCGAACAAGCTGGTGCCCGACAAACCGATGCACATGCCTGTCAGTAACATAATATGTAGAACTCTCATTTCGTCTCTCCTTTATTCTTGCATCCAACTTCTGTTTATATGGTTTCCAGATATACCCGCTTTCGGGTGTTGCTTGCAGATAACACGCTGCGACGGGATTGCGATAATCGATGTGATTTCAACGGTTTAGCATCAATGCTGCCGAAAGCCGGCGTCTTATATGATTTGGGCATAACACGCATCGCTTTGTTCCTCACAGGCTGTCCACGGGGCTTTTCACGCCCGTCGAAGCACTTTTTCAGCCTGTACGAGGCCTTAACTGGGATTTCCCACACAACATTTTATATCCTTGTTCAGCTATCCCGACACGCCGCTAAGCCACTTTTCTACTAAAATATCAAATCTGTCTCGAAAATTCAAGATTTCCAACTTCATTTTGAAGATATTTAAGCCACAATAATAGCAAAAACACGAATCCGGCAACTGATTATCATTTCTTTGACGTACCACAACCAGTGTCCATTTCAAGGCATATTTACCAGAGATTCTTGGCGGCCGGCACTTTGTTACGGTCATTCAACCGGATTGCGTTCTTATTGCACATGGAACGGCATATCCCACAGCCATAACACCGCCTTTGGTCGATGGCAACCTTTTTGTTTGCAGCGCTGTAGACAATAGCACCGAATTGACAGAGGCGCATGCATTCGCGGCAGCCAACACAGACGTCAGGGTCAACTTCTGCAATAAATTCAGCCCGAAACATCACGGGGATCGAATGTGTTACCGTGCAGCGCATAGCCAGGCAGTCGGAACGGTCGCAGTTGCACACTCCGCCGATGAACGGCGACTGAAAAGTCCAAACAGTATGGCACAAGCCTTCTCGTTCGTGCTCTCGAAAGGCTGATACAGCTTCTTCGGCGCTCAATGTCTCCAGTCCGGACATCTCCGGCCCGGCAAGAAAGCTCTTATCGAGGCCCCTTATGATCTCGGCCAACCGGCCACCATCGGGCGACATGCTGACCCCGTAACAGTATCGCTTTTCCTGTTTCAATGTAAAGTGTCGACAGATGCAAGCCACGCGGGCGATAGAGGCGACAAATCCGAATATCTTTTCAATCTCCTCGATCGGCACTACCTGCCCAAAGTGGGTCTTCTTCTGCCGGCCGGTAATAATGCGGACAATCATACTCCTTATAAACTTAGGAGTCTTCTCAAGGCGGTTGAGATGCTCTATACCTCTTGTGAGCTGGTCAGGATTCGAGAAAAATTCTTCAATCATCCTACGCCGACGGATGTCACTCAATAGCTCGTCAGAATAGTTCCTTGCCTGCAAATACCACTTCTTCCCTTCGCCATGTTTTAGACAGAACTCACACATCTTGCAGCCTTTTACTCCGTGAAATTAACGCATTCAGCCTTATCATACTCACAGGCCGGGTCGTTTCTGTACTTTTCTCTGTTTGACAACAATAATCTTACCAAATTCACCTTGAACTATCAAGAGATTCGGCTTTCAAAGCCACTTTGTTGAAAGTATGCGCGAGGACATGGTTTTTGTGCCTTGCCTTTTGCCAATCTCATCTTTCGTACAGACTTTGACCGCTACTATCAGAATTCAATTCATTTGTTACTGTTTACTTAGGAAATGCGAGTTTAGATATTAATTTTAAGCTTATGGAAAGCATTTAGTGCTGCTTCGATGGTCTTTTCGATATCCTTCTGCGAGTGGGCCAAAGAAACAAACATTGCTTCATAGGCACTTGGGGCAAGGTAAATGCCCTGATTTCGCATTTCTGCGAAGAACCTCTTGAATTGTTTTATATTGGTTGACTGAACATCGGCAAAGTTTCGTACCGGCCTGTCAGTAAAGAAACAGCTCATAATCGAGCCGACACGGTTGATTGTTACGGGAATATCGGCCTGCTTAGCGGCCTTGGCCAGGCCGGTTTCTAACAGGGCTGCCGAAGATTCGAGTCTTTGGTAGCAGTTTCCTTTTGTTAGTATATCCAGTGTCGCATTAGCCGCTGCCGTTGCGATGGGATTGCCGCTGAGGGTGCCGGCCTGGTAGACCGGGCCGACCGGGGCGAGCGTATCCATAATGTCTGCTCGGCCGCCGATTGCGGCTGCGGGAAGACCCCCTCCTATGATTTTGCCCAGGCACGTAATATCAGCGGCCAAGCCGAGAAGCTCCTGTGCACCACCAAGTGCAATGCGAAAGCCGGTTATTACCTCGTCGAATATCAAAAGAGATTCGTTCCGGTCACATAAGCTCCGTAGCGCTTGAAGGTAACCCTCGATTGGTGGCACTACGCCCATATTCGCGGCGACAGGCTCGAGAAGGACCGCTGCGATTTTGCCCTTGTGCATTTCAAAGGCCTTCTTGGCCGAATCAATGTCATTATACGGGATTACGATGGTCAGCTCCGCAATCGAATCAGGTACACCGCCGCTCGATGGGCTGCCGCTCTCGGCAAGGCCGGAACCTGCCGCAACGAGCAGTGAATCGCTGTGGCCGTGATAACAGCCTGTCATTTTGATTATCAAATCCTTTTTAGTAAAGCCGCGGGCCAGCCGAATGGCGGTCATTACCGCCTCGGTGCCGCTGCTGAGGAGGCGGACCTTTTCGATGGAGTCGAAAGCGGCAATTATTTTTTCGGCCAGCGTGGTCTCGGCCAATGTCGGTGCTCCGAAAGAGGTCCCTTTTTTCGCCGCGGCCTGAATGGCTTCTAACACCTTCGGATGGGCGTGTCCAATAATCATCGGCCCCCAGGAGCCTACGTAGTCAATATATTCATTGCCGTCAATATCGTAGATTTTTGAGCCTGCTGCGTGCTCGATGAAAAGCGGGCTGATATCGCCCGCGCCCGCGGCCCGCACGGGCGAATTGACTCCGCCGGGCATTGAACGAACAGCCTCGGTGAAGGCCCGCCCTGATTTCGGATAATTAGTCTTTCGCTCGTTCATTGCGTATATCGTATTGCCTGTTGCGTATATTGTAAATCCCGGTTTTGAGGAAAGTGTTATTTTTCTTGCAAAGCACGGAATGTTACATATACTTTGGAATTTTGAAACTCGATAAGTGGGCATGGAGCACAGATATGAATTTAGTGAAATGGTTTCGCAAAAACAATAAAAAAGTGATGGCCGTTGTGGTCATCGTTATACTCTTTGGCTTTATTGGCGGCGGTACTTTCCTGCAATATCTCAGTCGAAGAGCAGCCGGACTGCATAAGGTTGTGGCATACTTCGCTGATAACAGAGAAGTAACGAGGTATGATTTGTCTTTGGCCCAGGAACAATTAAGAATTCTGCGCATTGCGGGGGCCGATGCCCTGCTTCGAAATATAGGTGTTCCATTATTTAAAACGCAGGACCTGCACCCGCTTCTGCTGGGCGAGCTGCTGTTAAGCGAGCAGAGGACCTCGCCGGCATTGGTCAATCAGATACAGCAAATGATAAGAACAAACGATTATAGGATCAGTGATAAGCAAATCAGCGATATTTACAGACGCTCGATGCCCGGCGAGATATACTGGTATTGTTTAACAAACGAATCTAAATTCGCGGGAGTGAGGGTATCAAACGAGGACACAGGCAGACTCTTGGCAAGAGCAATACCGCAGATACCGGAATTTAGAGGCGCAACATATTCACAGCTAATCGGCTCGGTAGTAAAGCAGTCGGGGATTCCGGAGGAAAAGATACTGACAACGTTCGGCGAATTGCTGGCAATATTGGAGTACGCCAAGATGAGTTGCTCAAGCGAAGATATCACCAGCTCGCAGATAATGCATACGGTGAGCCGCGAGGGGGAGACAATTGATGTGAACTTTGTGAAATTTGATTCGGCTGTGTTTGCCGAAACTCAAACCGAACCGAACCAGGAAAGGCTAATCGAGCATTTTAACAAATATAAAAAATTCTTTCCCGGTGTCGTGAGCGAGGAAACCCCCTATGGCTTCGGATACAAGCTGGCCGACAGGGTTCAGGTTGAATACATTGCGTGCCGGCTCGATGATATTTCCAAAATAGTAACGCCTCCTACGCATGAAGACGCAGAAGAATATTACCAAAAAAATAGGGAACAATTCACTGAAGAAGTGCCTTCGGACCCGAACGACCCGAGTTCGCCGTTAACCGAACGCATTAAAAGCTATGCAGAGGTGGCGGCTATCATTTCAAAAAGCCTGCTGCAAAATAAAATAAATTCGAAGGCAAAAAGTATTCTGGATGAGGCAAAGGAGCTTACCGAGGCGGGTTTGCAGGATATAGATACGGAGCCTGAGGACCTCAGTGCCGAGCAGCTCAAACAGCGGGCCGGCGATTATGAAACTGCTGTTGAGGGATTAATCAAAAAATACAAAGTCAAAGTATATACGGGGCAAACAGGGCTGCTTGGTGCGGCCGGCATGATGGCAGATGAGTACCTTGGTCGTCTTTATCTGAGGGGCTACGGGGGGACCTTTGTAGGATTGACTCAAATAGTATTTGCAATCGACGAGCTGGGCCTTAGCGAGCTTGGGCCCCATGACATATCAAAGCCGAGAATGTATGAAAATATTGGGCCGGTCAGAGATATATTAGGCCGAATAATGGCGGTTGTGCGGGTGATAGACGCTGAAAAGGCCTCTGAGCCTGAAAGCATAAATCAAACCTTTAGCGTAAGCAAGTCCAGCTTTGAGACAACAGACGAGCAGACAAATGAAGGGGACCCCAACCGTCCGCCGGAGGAGGATTTGGAAACACAGGATGTTTATTCAGTAAAAGAAAAAGTGACGGAAGACTTAAAAAGACTTGCAGCAATGGATGCTACCAGGAAGAAGGCCGAGGAGTTTATCGGCTTGGTGGCCAAGGACGGCTGGGAGAGCACTATTGAGAAATTTAATGAGCTTTATGGTCGGCAGGACAAGAAGGACGGCAACGAGCCGAATGTGTCCGATGACCCAAACGCAACAAATGGTCCTGCTGAAACCTTCAAGCTTGTAAATTCGGCAAACCTGCGGAGAATCTCGCGAGAGACAATGGGCAGGTTAGCTGTTCAAAGCGAGGATGAGCCGGGGGCACGGTTATTCGTTAGCGAAGCCCAAAAATGGTTATTAGTAAATGAAGCCCAAATAGAGAGACAGTTTATAGATAGGCTTTACTCCCTTGTGCCGCAGGATAGTAACACCGTTGATACCGGGCCTCTGGTTATGGAATTTAAGCCGGATATGAGCTATTATTGTGTAAAGGAAATTCGCATTAAACGAGTTCATCAGGAAGAATACGAACAGAGCAAGCCGCTGAAAGTATATACTCAAGAGCATATTCAATCCCAGAGCCTGGCGGCGGTGCACTTTAATCCTGAAAACATATTAAAACGTATGAACTTTAGATGGGTCGGACAAGAGGAGCAGGCGGCCGATAGCAATCAACCGCCGGAATCTGAGGAATCGTTATAATGGCACGGTATACGAAAGAAAAACAAACGCTGTTTTTACTGATTGTGGGATTGCTGGCCTGGCTCGTGCCGGGTGCGGGACATTTCGTGCTCAAAGAAAAAAAACGGTCGATAATCATATTCGTAACTATTGTGCTGACTTTCTGCGTTGGCATATATATCGGCTCAATTGGTGTAATTAACCTGTTCGGAGCGACGCCGTGGTATGTCGTAGGGGCACAAGTTATGAATTCGCCGATAGTGCTGGCACTGGGGCACCTGACCAGGGGCGGAGCTTATCCTGTCCACGGCTGGCCAAACGAAATCGGACAGATATACACAAGCACAGCGGGCTTGCTCAATCTTTTGTGTGTTGTCAACGCTGTTTATTTGGCTCATCTGCGAGGCGTGCAGACAGCCGGAGGCTAAAATCCTGGTAAAAGCTATTTTTGTAATTGCGACCTTTACCGCACCGGAAAAGTTAGGGGGGAATCCACAGTCTATGCTCTGGCTGTTGCCGTTAGCGGCGGCGATAGCCATCATTTATAAAGTAACGAAACTTCCAAAAATCACGACAGGCAATTTTATCAAAGAGGCGGCGATTTTATTCGGTTCAATTATTGTGTTCATAGTGATAGCTGCATTGGCCTTACACAGTGTGGCGTGGTTGATTACAGGGTGATTGGTAATTGGTGATTCGTAATCATTTAACCATTTACCATTTACCATTTAACCAACCGGCGTTTCAATCGTTATGGTCTGGTAAAGCGCTTTCAAGTAAGCCTAATTCGACGAGGGCGTTGAAAGCGGCTTTTTGCTCTGCTTCCTTTTTGCTTCTGCCCCAGGCACTTAAGAAATGACGGTCTCCGACAAAAACTTGAGACTCAAAACATTTGTCGTGGTCGGGGCCTTTTTCATCAAGCAGTTCGTAAACAGGCGTGGCGTTAAGCCGCTGCTGGGCGTATTCCTGCAATAGGGATTTGAAATTACCCTGGGCCTGTTCTGCATCGGCTTGGTCGATTAGTGGACCAAAAGTTCTTAAGATGAAACTGCGGGCGGCGTCAAGTCCCCCGTCAAAATAGATTGCTGCGATAACGGCCTCCAGTAGGCCGGCGGCAAGTGAACCTGACAAAGCCCGGTCTGAGGCCAAACCTTTGCCGACTTTTAGAAACTTTTGAAGGCCGAGCTGCCCGGCTACCTCAGCGCAGGTGTCGCGGGAAACAAGCATACTCTTTATTTTCGTTAAATCACCTTCCAGGTAACCTGGGAACCGCTCGAAGAGGATTTGACAAATAACCACAGCTAAAATCGAGTCACCGAAGAACTCGAGCCTTTCATTACTCAAAAAGCGATCGTCGGCCGCTGAGGAATGGGTGAATGCATTGGTTAAAAGATTGCGGTTGGAAAATTTATAACCTGTTATCTGCTCGATTTGCTGCTGAGTTTCTTTGTCCATTCAATTTTGTCCTGCTCGTGTGGCTTCCATTTAGCGGAGAATCGCAAAATGCAGCCCCTTACAAAAGCCCTGCGAGCAGATTACGAACACCGCTGCCGTCAGCGGTCTTCGTAGCCGGCTCAACAAGGTCAAATATATCACATCATATTGTATTATGCAAAAGATAAGTCGTCTGTCAAGTTTCTTGTAATATATCGGCCGTTTGTATATGGACCTTCAAGTCAAAAGCAATATGATAGCAGATTGTAAGTGTATAGCTTATAAGCATACGGTGCTCCTATCCACTTTGTGCTCTGGCAGGCAAAATTGATAAATTCGCTGTCAATTTTTACGTATATTTTATACTTTAGATTTACCAAACCCATTTGGCTGGCCTGGATAGCTATGATGTGCTAAAATATCGACCATTAATAAAGACGGATAAATCTAAAGGGAAATTTGCTATGAATAAGCAGGCGATTCTGGCGCGACTTGCATACAATCTTGAAGAGATGCAGAGGCGTTTTTCGGTCAGGGCTCTTTCGATTTTTGGGTCAGTAGCCCGCGACGAGGCGACCGGCAACAGCGATGTGGACGTGCTGGTGGCGTTTGACAAAAAAGCAAATTTTGATGTCTTTATGGACTTAAGGTTCTATCTTGAAGAGTTGCTGGGGACAGGAGTTGACCTTGTAACTGACAAAGCGCTTCGGCCGGAGATTCGGCAGACAATTGAGCAGGAGATCATTCATGTCGCGTGACGAAATAATGTATTTGCAGGACATCGCCCAAAGCTGCGAGAAGATTTTACGTTTCACGAAGGGCCTTACTCAGACAGACCTTATACGCGAGGAAAAGACCTATGATGCCGTAGTTCGCAATCTGGAGATTATCGGCGAGGCCGCCAAACATATTTCTGATGAACTTAGAAAACAATTGCCGAATATCGAATGGCGAAAAGTCGCTGGACTAAGAGATATGCTGGCCCATGCATATTTTGGTATTGATGACGATATCCTTTGGGATGTCGTTCAAAATAAAGTACCCCAATTAGCTAAAGCGACCAGTGCGTTCCTGAATAGAGAGCAGTGTTGAGAACCTTACGCCGAACACCGGATAAGGCAACAGCAAGGGAAACGCCGAAGGCGGTGCTGATATGAACACAAATGATTCTGCAACCAGGCTCGACTTTGTCCGGGCGATTGTCGCAGAAGACGCCAAGACTAATAAATGGGACGGCCGCGTCGTAACGCGATTTCCGCCTGAGCCGAACGGCTATCTGCATATCGGACACGCCAAGAGTATCTGCCTTAATTTCGGTATCGCAGCCGAGTTTAACGGGCTTTGCAATCTGCGCTTCGATGACACAAATCCAATCAAGGAAGAGCAGGAATACATAAATTCGATTATAGAAGACGTCAAATGGCTCGGATTCGATTGGCAAGACCGCTTGTTCTATGCGTCAGATTATTTCGAGCAGATGTACGAGTACGCCGTCCAGCTTATCAAAGCGGGTAAGGCATACGTTTGCGACCTGACGCCGGACCAAATCAGAGAGTATCGCGGCACCCTGACTAAGCCGGGGAAGAATAGTCCCTATCGCGACCGCAGCGTCGAGGAGAACCTTGACTTTTTCGAGCGTATGCAGGCAGGCGAATTTGAGGCGGGTTCTCGTGTCCTTCGGGCGAAGATTGACATGGCTTCTCCAAACCTGAACATGCGAGATCCTGTTATGTACCGCATCCTACACGCAGAACATCATCGTACCGGCGATAAGTGGTGCGTCTATCCGACTTACGACTGGGCCCACGGCCTTGAGGATTCCCTCGAAAGGATTACCCACTCGGTCTGTACGCTGGAATTTGAGAACCATCGGCCGTTGTATGACTGGTTCCTTGGCGAATTGGGCGTTCATCATCCTCAGCAGATCGAATTTGCTCGCCTAAATCTAAGCTACACCGTTATGAGCAAGCGCAAGCTCCAGCAGTTGGTGCAGGATGGACTGGTCAGCGGATGGGACGACCCACGGATGCCGACCATCTGCGGCCTGCGGCGTCGCGGTTATACGCCTGACTCTATCCGTAACTTCTGCAAACGTATCGGGGTCAACAAGTTCAATAGCACCGTTGATATCGCGTTTTTGGAACATTGTTTACGAGAGGATTTAAATAAAACCTCTCCTCGTGTAATGGCTGTTCTTAGGCCGCTCAAAGTGGTTATTGATAATTATCCACAAGGCCAGGTCGAAGAGCTGGAAGCCGTAAACAATCCGGAGGACGCAAGCGCCGGTACGCGGAAGGTACCCTTCTCACGTGAGCTTTACATCGAAAGAGAAGATTTTATGGAGGAGCCGCCGAAAAAGTTTTATCGCCTGGCCCCCGGCCGCGAAGTCCGCCTGCGATATGCGTATTTTATCACCTGTACCGATGTGGTTAAAGATGCCGGCGGCCAAATCGTCGAGCTGAACTGCACATACGACCCTGCGACACGGGGTGGTGACGCCCCGGACGGACGCAAGGTCAAGTCAACGCTGCACTGGGTTTCGGCCACCCATTCGCTGTCTGCTGAAGTACGACTCTATGAGCATCTCTTCAGCAAAGAGGACCCGGACGATGTAGGCCGGGGCGAGGATTTCAAATCCAATCTGAATCCGAACTCGTTACAAATTCTATCTTCGTGCCGGGTTGAACCATCTTTAGGCCAGGCAAAACCAGGGAGTCGATACCAGTTTGAGAGGCTGGGCTATTTCTGCGTTGACCCTGGTAGTTCCAAAGGAAGGCTCGTATTCAATCGGACAGTTACCCTGCGGGACCCGTGGGCGAAAATTCAAAAAGCTCAGAAGCAAAAAAAATAATCCATCAGTTCTCAGCCAAACAGCTCGGCAAATTTTTCTTCTATATCGTCGCTTGCGCACAGCACCTGGCCAACCAGAACGGCTCTTACGCCGACGGACTTTAGCTTTTTGACATCGGCTCGGGTTTTTATCCCGCTTTCGGCAACCAGTTCGTTTGTATTATCGATAAGTTCGGCCAATCGGATGGTAGTATTCAAGTCAACCTCCATTGTGGCCAGGTCCCGATTGTTGATTCCGAGTACGCTGTATCCTTTTTTGGGAAAGCCTATCATGCTCCGGACGGCCAGCAGCGTATCGGCCTGGTGTACTTCCAAAAGGACGGTTAACGTCAGCTCGGCTGCAGCTATCATCAAGTCCATTAGCTTGCCGGGATTTATCGCTTCCGCTATTAAGAGTATCGCATCGGCACCGGCCGCACGCGATTCATAGACCTGCCAGAGGTCGATAATAAAATCCTTTCGCAAAACAGGTAAATCCACCGCATCACTTATTTGCCTTATGTATTCGAGCCGTCCCTGAAAATATTTTTCATCGGTGAGCACACTAATTGCATCGGCACCGCATTTTTTGTAGGTTTGCGCAATTGCCACCGGCTCGAAATCCTTACGAATAAGACCGGCCGACGGCGAGGCCTTTTTGACCTCTGCGATAACGTTTATACCCCGGCTGTTGGCCTTCGTGACAGCTTTGTAGAAATTGCGGCACTTCCGCATCGGCCGAATCTCTTCTTTAAGCTGCTCAAGACTTTTCTGCGACTGCCGATAGCTGACTTCCGCCTTTTTGTCGTTGATGATTTTATCTAATATATTCGCCAATACGGCTTACCTCATTAGAGTTTTCTCTTTTTGTATCATATTTACGTCATCTTATTGCCCCGTTACTTATTCAGTTTGTGGTGGGAATTGTTCTGCGACCTGAACATAGGCCATACGAACCTGGCCAAGTGTATTTTCGAGGACTTTCTGTTCATCCTCGGTCAAGTTGCCCTTGGTTTTCTCCTCAAGCGTCTCGAGCATATCGATGTTGTATTTTGCCAATTCCAAATCCGGCTCTTTTCTTTCCTGTCCTTTCACTTGTAGCGCACCCAGAGCAAAGAATGCCTGCGTAGTAAGCATGCTTATCAACGCAGCGAAATTGCCTTCCGGCAAGGGCCCACGAGGAGGTGTTTCTTCAGCTTCCTTTTTCTCAGCTTCTTCCTGTGCAGCTAATATTTCTTTTTCTCTTTGAGCTTCCTTTTTCCAGTCTTCGTCAATTATAATCTTTTTCTCTTCTTTTTTTTCTTCAGCCATTCTAAAAACTCCTGTCCAGTATTGTACATTTCTTATTGCGAAGTATTATTTATGTCGTCTTTTTACTGTACTGCTATACTTTTTCATACTTCTATCTAAGTCTCGCCTTTGGTCGCGCTCGGCGATTGTTTTTCGTTTGTCGTATTGTCTTTTGCCTCTGGCCAGGGCCAGTTCCAACTTTGCAAAGCCCCTGTCACTGAAGTATATCCGCAGGGGCACAAGCGTAAAACCCCGCTGCTCAAGCTTTACTCTTATTTTGTGGATTTCGGCTTTGTGCAGCAATAGTTTTCTCTTTCTTGTCGGCTCATGGTTGACCATGCCGGCCTGTTGATACTGGGCTATAGTAGCACCAACGAGCCAGCATTGCTCGTCCAAAATCCTCGCGTACGAACCGTCAAGGTCGGCCTGGCCGGCCCGAAGCGATTTGACCTCGCTGCCCAACAGTTCAAGCCCGGCTTCGAACTTCTCGATAAGCTCGAAATTTCGATAGGCCTTCTTATTAACTGCCGCCGAACCCTGCTTGTCCTTGCTCTTACGCGATTTCGCTACCATCTTTGACATAATAGCTAACAACAGTAAACTTTGCAATAGCAAGCCTGCGGACGTTACCCGGTAGTTGGCGAGGTGGAAGACTGAACGGGAGCGACTTGCACTGTGTTTGCGATCGGCTTACAAAACGGCATGGGCCGTAAGGTTATCACGGGCTGAATGGTTTGGTGTTGTTCACGGCCATAAACGAAGTTCGATGAATGAGACTGCATAGCGGGGCAAGCTGAAACTCAGTTGCACTTCTCCATTGTGAACATCGTAGAACCGGGCAGGCTCGAGCATTTCCAGCTCACCTGCCGCATTCAATTCGGCCAGCACGGTGGGTGTGGGTTTCTGCGGACTGTTATGCTCAAGCCACTGTGTGTAGGCATTGCTGTGGGTATCGTCAATCCGATAATGGTTCACCCGTGCCCGCAGGTGAGTATCCTTAGGCATCCTGATGGTCAGTCGCACGGGGGTGGGGGCCGCCGGAACCATATCATCATGGTAGTTGAAAATAATGACCTGTACGCTTTCATTCGTGGCTGTGGCCAATCCGTCGATATCCGGTTTTTCCCGAACGCTTTTTCCGAGAATGTGAGCCAAACCGAGAGAACCGCTGCTGACTACCGGGATACGCTTACCCTGAAACATTCCCAGCATCTTGAAAGCGTTTAGCACCGGCTTGTGAATACCGTTCGTTGACAAGGTGCGAAATCCCTCGAAGTAATCTTTTCCATCGAACATAAAAGCCCACGTCAGCACGCCTTGCAGATTTGTGTCTTTGCGTGCCGCCAGATCGATCGTGTGCTTCATCAGCGCGACCTCGTAGGCAGCATAGGGACTGCCATTGCGGTAGCCGTTGGCCGGATGCACTCGCGAAGAACGTGCTGCCATGCCCTCCGGATCGCACTCGCCGATGATGACGGGAGTCCGACGGAATTCCGGAAAATCCGCAATCACGGAAAAACCACGTTCGAGATTAGATAAATTCCGCCCGATATTTAACTGTGGATGTCCGTTGACGAACTTCGTACTTCCCTTGGAATGAAATCCGATATAGTCGAGACGTGTGCTCCGCCGGCCGGTGACGGCGTTCCTGCCGGACGCACAATGTTCCAGGAATTTGCGAAAGAATGCTGACCCGGCAATCGCCGCGTGGGGGCCGCCAAGAATCGCTTTAGGCATTACTTCGTGCAGGGCGTATTCTGTGTAGTCGAACAGTTTGCAGTATTCTTCAAGTGAGCCTCGCCAATAGAAAATATCCGGCTCGTTCCACAGTTCCCACAACCAGGTCTCCTCGACTTGATTATATCTTTGCTTGCTGTGGCGCGCCCATTCGCGGATCAAATCCGCCCACTTGTTGTAGTCTTTGGGCGGATGCGAGACCCCGGCGCCAACTTTCGAAAACGACCGGTCGTTCTGGTAGGGTTCCGGCTT
>Ga0307379_10005474_pt1 | contig 17676 bp, 18 predicted proteins | sample UN2MG_FD_202237 | JGI IMG/M metagenome (GOLD analysis project Ga0307379, IMG submission 202237) | Soil microbial communities from Risofladan, Vaasa, Finland - UN-2 | ecosystem: Environmental > Terrestrial > Soil > Coastal area > Acid sulfate soil | place: Finland: Risofladan, Vaasa | collected... | reverse complement strand
GGCCCGATTCGCCCGGCATACATCAAGAGGCTGACCGTGACCTTGCTGAGGACGCTCAACTTGGAGGTGATACCCAGAGAAAGGCCGACCGTGCCGAACCCGGAAAAGACCTCGAAGAAGACATCCCTCATCAACATGCCCGGCTGGTTGATCAGGACGACGAACCCGGCGATGAAGATCAAGCTCATGGAGAGCGAGATCAAGGTGAAGGCCCTGACCACGTTGTCCTGGGGGATGGTCCGGTAAAACATATGGATCGAGTCCCGGGCGGCAACTTTGGACCGGAGGAAAGCCAGGACGACTCCGAAGGTGCTGGTCTTGACGCCGCCGCCGGTCGAGCCCGGGGAGGCGCCGATGAACATCAACAGCATCAGGAGGAGGACGGCGGCCGTCCCCAGCGTCGTCAGGTCCATGGTGTTAAAACCGGCCGTCCTCGGAGTGACGACCTGGAAAAAGGAAGCGAGGATCTTGTCCTTCCAGGAAAAAGACCGCAGCGCCTGGCCCTTTTCGAGAGCGAGGAAAATGAAGAAAGAGCCGAAGATGAGGATGGTGGTTGAGGTCAGGACCATCTTACTGTGGAGGGAAAGCTTCATCTTCATCCCTTTCAATAATCTGCGGCCGGCCATGACCGCCTCCCCGATGACCAGGAAGCCCAGACCTCCGAAGATGATCAGGTGCGCCATGACGAGGTTGATGAAGACGTCCCCCCTGAAACTCATCAAGCTGTTGCTGTACACGGAGAACCCGGCGTTGCAGAACCCCGAGACCGCGTGGAAGAGGCCCGAGAGAAGCGCCCTGGGCCAAGGATGATCCTGGAGAAAACGGAGAGACAGGAGGACGAACCCGGCGCCTTCGATAATGGCGGTGAAGATGAAGATGTTCTTGATCAGCGCTTTGAAGCTGCCCGGTGATCCCGGGTGGTACCCCTCCTGGACCAAGATCCGGTCGTGGATGGTGATGGACCGGCCGGCGGCCAGCAGGACCATGGTGGAGAAGGTCATGATCCCCAGGCCCCCGAGCTGGATCAGGACCAGGATGACGATCTTTCCGGCGAGCGTGAAATGGGTCGCCGTGTCGACGACGATGAGCCCGGTGACGCAGATGGCCGAGGTCGAAGTGAAGAGAGCATCGATCAAGGAAAGGCGGCCCGAGGCGCTGCAGAAGGGAAGCATCAGGAGCAAAGTTCCGATGAGGATGGCGCCGGCGAAACTGATGGCCAGCACCTGGGCCGGCTGGAAAAGATTCTCTTTATGGATGGCGATGGGGAGTCTCCTCCTCTGAACCAGAGAAAATCTATTCTAGAAGCGCGCTTTTGTCAACACCGGCCGGCCGTTTGACATCAGGGAGCTGCTATGCTACTTTTGAGCGAACGGTCATGAACATCTTCAGACTGATCGCCGAGGCCAGCCTGGTCGTCCAGTCTGTCATCCTCATTTTGCTCTTTTTTTCCGTTTTTTCCTGGGCCATCATCTTCTACAAGCGACGAGTTATCCGTGCGGCCTTCTCTCAATCGAACAGGTTCCTCCGGGCTTTCCGCAAGAGCAAGAACCTCTCCGAGGTGAACGACGCGGCCAAGCGTTACCAGGGAAGCCCCCTGGTCTCCCTTTTCCAAGCGGGGTTCAAAGAACTCACCTACCTCTCCCGCTCCAACCCCCAGAACCCGCCCAACGCCAACCGCCTGGAAAGCTTGAGCCGGGTGTTGACGAAAGCATCTAATGCCGAGATTTCGAAGTTAGAAAAGATGATGGGCTTTCTGGCGACGACCGGAAGCGTCACTCCCTTTATCGGCCTTTTCGGCACGGTCTGGGGGATCATGGACGCCTTCCTGCAGATCGGCATCGTCCGTTCCGCCAGCTTGATGACCGTCGCGCCGGGCATCGCCGAAGCGCTGATCGCCACGGCCGTCGGCTTGTTCGCGGCCATCCCGGCGGTCATCGCCTACAACCATTTCCTCCACCGGATCAAGGACCTGATCACCGAAATGGAGGACTTCAGCCTGGAATTCCTCAATATCGCTGACCGACTCTATGGCACTTAAACCACAGTCCCTATCCACCTCGAAGAGAGGGCGCATCGGAACTTCGCTTTCCGAGATCAACGTCACGCCCTTCATCGATGTCATGCTGGTCCTGTTGGTCATCTTCATGGTGACCGCGCCGTTGATGCAGTCGGGGATCGGTGTTAACCTGCCCCAGGCCGAAACGCAGTCCGCGCCGGCCGAGGAAGGGCTGACCATCACCGTCTCCAAAGACCGTTTCATCCACATCGAGGGAGCGGTCATCAACATCAACCTCCTGGAAAGAAAGCTCCAGGAATATTTCGCCGGGAAGGAAAAGAAGATCGTCTTCATCCAGGCCGACGAGGGACTGAATTACGGCTTTTTCATCGACACCCTGGACATCATCAAAAAGGCGGGGGTTGAGGCCGTCGGATTGGTGACCGAGCCGATCGATCTCCGATCGGCCACCAGGAGAAAATGACTGCCAGCGGAGAACGCCTCCTTTTCAAGCGGGCAATCTACATCTCTCTCTGTGCCCATCTCGCCTTCCTGGTGCTGATCATCATCTCACCCCACCTGCCCCGCCCGTCCCGAAAAGGCCTGATCCATTACATCCCTTTGGACATGGTGGTCGCCGGCGGGGGAGGTGGCGGAGGCGGAGGAGGACCCGCGGCCAAGGCTCAGGCCCCACCGGCCAAGAAAGAAACGCTCCGCGACCTGACGACTCCTCAAAAAGCCCAGCCGGAAGCGAAGCCGGCCATGCGCTACCCGGTGGAGAAGCCCAAGAGAGAACCCAAGGCCAAAACGGAAAAAAAGGCCGCCATCACCAAGCCCGAGCCGTCTCCGGCGGACAAGACGGATCAAGCCGGGACATCTGATGAAGCGTCCGCCGGCCAGGGCGTGGGCACCGGGCTGCGGATCGGCGGCGGGAGCGGACCGGGGGGTGGGGGCTTCGGTCCCGGAGGAGCCGGCTTCGGCCCTGGTGGTGGTTTGGCCAATTTCCCTTATACCTGGTATCTTAACCTCATCACCGAGCGGGTATCGTCCAACTGGTTCTCCTCGCTCGTCGACCCGGGAGTCTCGGGGAACTTTCAGACCATCGTCAACTTCAGGATCGAAAAAAGCGGGCAGATAACGGACGTCAAGATCGAGCAGTCGAGCGGGGCGACTCCCCTCGACCTCTCGGCCGTTCGGGCGGTCAAGGCCTCGGCGCCTTTCCCGCCGCTACCCAGGGAATACGGAGAATCCTACCTGGGCATCCATTTGATCTTCGAGCATTCCAAATGAAACACACCAAACTTCTCGTTTTCATCTCCCTCTGGCTCGGCCTTTCATCCCTCCTGTTCTCGCAGCAGGAAGTCTACATCACCCTGAAGGAAGGAGTCCCGGCCATCAGCCTGGCGCTGCCCAACCTCATCGTCCGCAGCCCTTCGGTCAAGGCCCGGGACGCGGCCGCAGAGCTCTACCAGGTCCTCTCCGCCGATCTGATCTACAGCCGCATCTTTTCCCTATTGCCCAGGAAATACTATGACTACATCCGGCCGCTCGACCCGAACAACATCTTTTTCAAGGACTGGGAGTCCATCCAGGCCAACATCCTTTTCGTTGGAGAAATCAGCGACGGCGAGGGCGAGGACATCGTCTTCGAAGGGAAGCTCTACGACATCAAGGGAGCGCGGTTCATCTCCGGGAAGCGCTATCAAGTCCCCAAGAACCTTTACCGGCTGGCCGCCCACCGGATGGCCGATGAGATCGTCAAGACTCTTTCGGGAGAGAAACCGATCTTCACCTCAAAGATTGTCTTCGTCTCCGACCGGGACGGCAATGACGAGCTCTACATGATGGACTACGACGGACAGAATCAGGCCCGCCTGACCTTCAACACGCTCCGCGATTATATGCCGAGCTGGTCTCCGGACGGGAAGACGATCGCCTATACGTCCTACAAGAACCTCAACGCCGGCCTCTATCTGCTGAACCTGGAGGCCGGAAAAGTGACCGCCGTCTCCACGCGGGGGACGAACTTTTCTCCCTCCTTTTCTCCCGACGGCAAGAAACTGGCCTTTTGCTCGACCATGGACGGCAACACGGAGATCTACCTGGCCAACTCCGACGGCAATAACATCCGGCGCCTGACCTTCAACGAAGCCATCGATTCATCGCCCTCCTGGTCCCCCACGAGCCGGGAGATCGCCTTTGTCTCCGACCGGAGCGGCCAGGGGCAGCCGCAGGTCTACATCATGGACGCAGAAGGTTCCAACGTCCGGCGGATCAGCTTCGGCGGCAGCTACCACGACGCCCCTGCCTGGTCGCCGACCGGCGACCGCATCGTCTACGTTTCGCGGGTGGAGAATATCTTCGATCTCTACGTTCTGAACCTGCGCAACAATCAGATCATCAAGTTGACCGAGAGCAACGCCCGTAACGAATCGCCGAGTTGGTCGTCGGACGGCCGGCATATCGTCTTCTCCTCGAACCTCAGCGGCTCTCTCCAGCTCTATGCCATCGATTACGACGGAGCGAACCTGCGCCGGCTGACTTCCCAAGGCAATAACAAGCTCCCGGACTGGTCGAACTGACCGTCCAACAGTCATTTTTCTATTGACAGGGCGAACTCGGTTTGGATAGAATGAAACGCGGCACCACGGCGCCCGGCCGTGTGTCATAATATTTTATCGGAGGAGGAAGAAGAATGACCAGGAAATTGACGATTCTTTTGTGCATCTGCTGTCTCGCCTTTATGCTGACGACAAGCTGCAAACCGAAGGCCAAAACAGCGCCACCGCCGCCTCCGGTCAAAGAGCAGCCCAAAGTGGAGAAAGTCGACGAAGCGCCCGCCGTGAAGAAACCGGCCCTGACCGAGGAAGAGATCTTCATGGCCAAATCGCTCGAGGAGGTCAACCTCGAGGCGCCATTGAAGATGATCCATTTCGACTACGACCGCTTCTCCATCCGGGCAGACGCCAAGCCCATGCTCGAAACCAGCGCCGCCTGGTTGCGGAAGTTCAAGAGCGCCAAGATCCTCATCGAGGGACACTGTGATGAGCGCGGCACGGAAGAATACAACCTGGCCCTGGGAGAGAAGAGAGCCAAGAGCACCATGGAATACCTGATGTCACTCGGCATCTCCCCGGAGAGGATGAAAATCATCTCTTACGGAAAGAGCCAGCCGCTCGATACCGGGCACAACGAGGTGGCCTGGCAACAGAACAGAAGATCTCAATTTCTGATCATCGAAAAATAGACCTTCGTTGATGACCAAGAGACTGGCGGGGATTCTCGCTCTCGTCTTGTGTTCTCTGCTCTCCTTCGGACAGGACAGGAGCAAGAAAGCCTACGAGCTTATCTACGAGGACGTCCAGGTCCTCAAGAAGCAGCTGTCCGCCCTGGAGGAAAGGCTCGCTCGAAGCGCTGAGGACATCGTCGCCTTGAGGGCTCAGGTCAGGGACTTGCAGTCCCTGGTCAAACTCCTCCAGGCCGAACAGAACAACGTCGAGGATAACCTCAAAAGCATTCCTTCCCAGTATCAATTCCTCCTCGACAAAATTGACCAGATCAACCTTCTCCTGGCGAAGATCTCCGAAAACCTGATGACGATGAAGGGAGCGCCCCCTGCCGGTCTCGGTCCGGGACAGGAAGCTCAAGAGAGGCCGGCGACAGCCCTCGAGAAAAAGCCGCCGGAAAAAGAGCAGCCGGCCTCGCCGTCCGTCCGGAATCCTCCCTCCGCCCCCCCGCCGACGGGATTATCCCCCCAGGAGGTCTATAATACCGCCTACGCCGATTACCTCAAGGGCAACTTCGACCTGGCTACGGACGGGTTCAAGATCTACCGCGACAGCTTCCCGGACAGCCCCCTGGCCGACAACGCCCTCTACTGGATCGGCGAATGTTCTTTCAGTCAAAGGAAATTCATCGAAGCCATCGATGAGTTCAACGAGCTGATCCTCAATTACCCCCAGGGGGACAAGATCGCCGCCGCCTACCTGAAAAAAGGGCTGGCCCTGGCGGAGCTGGGGAGAAAGGACGAGGCTCTGGTCGTCTTCAAGCTTCTGACCAGCAAGTATCCCATGGAAGAGGAGGCCAGGATTGCTCAAGAAAAGATCAAGGATTTGTCCGCCAAATGAGAGACGTTAACAGTCTGAACAAGGTCCTCCTGATCGGACGCCTGGGCGGAAAGCCGGAGCTTCGCTACCTTCCCCAGAACCAGCGGGCGATCGCCCGGTTCTCCCTGGCCACCAACGAGCGGATCTTCAATCCCAGCACCAACGAAAGCCGAATCCGGACGGAGTGGCATCGCCTCATCGCCTGGGGCAAGCTGGCCGAGTTCTGCGAGAAGTTCCTGACCCAGGGGAAACAGATCTGTATCGAAGGCAAGCTCCGGACCCGCAGCTGGCAGGACCGCGAGGGGAACAAACGGACGACCACAGAAATCGAGGCTCAGAACATTGTTCTTCTCGGGAAGCGGGAAGATACCGCCGAGGTCGAGCCGTTCCCGACCGCAAGCCCCTCCCCGGAGACGTCCGCTGATGAAGAGACGGGTTTCAAAGAGGAGGACGAAGGGGACGATGAGGTCCCCTTCTGAGCCCAAGAGTGTGACTGCCGGGACGCCGAAACGGACGGAGACGGACTTCAGAAAGACAATCTACGAAGAGGTTCGTCCCTGGGGAAAGTTTCGTTCTTACCCCCACCGTATTACGGGAAACCTCAAGATCATCACCGTCAAACCAGGCAAGGCGTTCTCTCTCCAGTACCATCATCGCCGGAGTGAATTCTGGGTCGTCCTCGATCCCGGGCTGGAGATGACCCTGGGGAAACGCACCTGGCGGCCGAAGAGAGGGGAAGAGATCTTTATTCCGCGTCGCACCGTGCACCGCCTCCGCTGCGTCGGCCGCCGCCCCGCCCGGGTGATGGAAGTCTGGATCGGGCGATCGAGCGAGAGCGATATCGTCCGGCTTGAGGACGATTTCGGCCGCGTCACATGACCTGACCCAGGAGGAAAGCCTTGGGGTGCTTGACCAGGATGCGTTCGATGATGCACTCCTCGATATCCTGAGCGGTCCGCAGACGCATCGCCTCGTCGACGACTTTTTCCACTGTTCCCAGCTCGAGCGAGCGGAAGGTCTTTTTGATGCGCGGAATGAAGATGGGATTCATGCTGAATTTGCGCAGGCCGAAACCAAGGAGGATCAGGGCGGAAAGCGGGTTGGCGGCCATCTCCCCGCAAACGGCGACATCCTTTCTCTCTCTCAAGGCCGTCTGGACGACGAACCGGATCATCCTCAGGACCGCAGGATGGAGGGGCTTGTAAAGATAGGAGACGAACTCGTTGGAGCGGTCGACGGCCAGGTAGTACTGGATGAGGTCGTTCGTTCCGATACTGATAAAGTCCACTTCCTTCAACAGGATGTCGGTGATGGCGGCGGCGGCCGGGACTTCGATCATCACCCCGAGCGGGATCTGGCGGTCGAACTTCACCCGCTCTTTTTCCAGTTCCTTCTTGACCTCCTCGAAGAGAAGCTTGACCTCGCCGACTTCCTCGAGCTCGGTGACCATGGGGATCAGAAGGCGGACGTTCTTGAGAACGCTGGCCCGGAGGATCGCCCGGAGCTGGACTTTGAAGAGATCCCGGTTCCACAGGGAGAAACGGATGGCCCGCAGCCCGAGCGCCGGGTTCGGTTCCTTCTCGATCTTCAGCTGGGGAAGGCTTTTATCGCCCCCGATGTCGATCGTCCGGATGTAGACGGGCGCGGGGTAAGCGGCCTTGGCGATCCGGAAATAGGCGGCGAGATGGTCCTCCTCGGTGGGCAGGCTGGCGCGCTGGAGATAGATGAATTCCGAACGGAAGAGCCCGATCCCCTCCGCCCCGAAAGAGAAGGCCATCGTGACCTCCTCCGGAAGCTCGATGTTCGCTAAGGGGAAGAACCTCGCACCGTCGAGAGTGACCGATCCCAGCTTGGCCGTCTTCTTGAGCTCCCGGAAATATTTATCGTATTTCTCTTTCTTGCTCTGGAATTCTTTTCGGACCGCCAGGGGCGGATTGATGATGACCTCACCGTCGGTGCCGTCGACGATGATATAGTCCCCGTTCTTGACCTGCTGGGTGATATTATGGAGGCCGACAACGGCCGGGATATTCAGGGAACGGGCCAGGATGGCCGTGTGGGAGGTCGGCCCTCCCATGTCCATCGCTACGGCCAGGACATTCCCCCGGCTGAGTCGCATGGCGGCCTCGGACGGCAACAGGTCATGAGCGACCAGGACCTGTTTCTTCGTTTCCTCGAGTCTCGTCGGACGTTTCTGCTTCGGCCCCAGGTTGGCGGCGATCCTGGCCAGGACATCGGAAATATCCGACTTCCTCTGCCGGAAATATTCGTCGGCGATGGCATCGAAGAGCTCCTGATACTTCTGATGGGCCTGATTGAGGGCCCACTCCACCCGGACCTTTTCCTCCCGGACACTCTTTTCGATGCCGGCAAAGAGCGAGCGGTCTTCCAGGATGAGCAGATGGGCGTCGAAGATGAAGGCATATTCTTCACCCATGTTGCTTTTGATCTCCTGTTTCAAGATCAGGAGCTCGTTCTTGGTTCGTTCAACCGCCTTTTTCAGCCGCCGCAACTCGCCCCCTACGGAAGAGGCCGGGATGGATTCTTTGCGGGACGAAAAGAGGACCGGATCGCTCAGGCAGATCTCCCCCATCCCGATCCCGGGGGAGACGCCGTTGCCGCGCAAGCGGATGAACATCATGTCGATCACTCTTTCTCGCCGAACTTGTTTTTGATGAGCGCCGTCAGCGCCGTCATGGCCTCCTCTTCATCCTTGCCCGAGACCCGGAGCAGGACGGAGCTCCCCTGGATCGCGGCCAGGGTCAGTATCCCCAGGATGCTTTTGCCGTCGATCTCCGTGTTGTCCTTGATGATCTTGACCGCGGCGCCATAGCGGTTGGCCAGGTTCACGAATTTCACCGCCGCCCGGGCGTGGAGACCCAATTTGTTCCGGATGAGAACTTCATTCTCGATCATCGGAGCGCGCCTCTCTATTGCTTCGAGCTCAACAGGGCGCTGGCCAGATGGATGTTCTTCTTGCCCTGCTCGACGACCTTTTTGGACACGTCCTTCAAATGGTTGCTGCGCTGCAGCGAGACGAACTTGATGAGCATCGGCAGATTGACTCCGGTGATGATTTCGACCTGATTGTCCCGGAGGAAGCTGAAGCTCAGGTTGGAGGGCGTGCCGCCGAACATATCGGTGAAGATGACGATACCATTCTTCTGGTCGACCCGTTTCAGGCTCTGGCTGATCTTCTTTTTGGAGTCTTCGACATCGTCGTACCAGCCGATCGAGATGGCCTCGATGTTGAGCGCCTCTCCCAGGATGATGGTCAGGGCATTGAGGAGCTCTTCGGCCAGACGGCCGTGGGAGACGATAATGCCGCCGATCATTGTTCGCGCCTACTTGAAGATGTCTCGATGGAAGACCTTTATATCATATCTTTTCTTCCGAAGATAGCCCTTCAACTCCTCGGCGATGACGACGGACCGGTGTTTCCCGCCGGTGCATCCGATGGCGATGGTCAGATAGCTCTTGCCTTCGGAGATGAACTCGGGGATGAGATAATCGATGAACGGAAACAGTCGACTTATGAACTTCCGGGTGCCGCCTGACTGAAGGACATGAGCGCGGACCTTCGGGCTCTTCCCGGTCTTGTCTCGCAGATGGTCGATATAGAAAGGATTGGGCAGGAATCGGGTGTCGAAGATCAGGTCGGCGTCGAGCGGGATCCCGTATTTATAGCCGAAACTCACAATGACAACCTGCATGGTCGGAGTCCGGCCTTTGACCAGCCGGCGGGTGAGCAGTTCCTTGAGCTGCGAGATGTTGGTGGACGAGGTGTCTAAGACATCGTCGGCCATTTTCTTGATCGGCGCTAGGCGTTTTCTCTCCCAGCGGATCCCATCGATCACCGACATCTTCTTGGTCAAGGGATGGGGCCGGCGCGTCTCGCTGAACCTCTTCAACAAGGTCTCGTCCGAGGCATCAAGAAAGATGATCTTGGGATAGATCCTTTTCTTGATCTCCTCTACAGCCGCGGGGAAATCGGCCAGAAATCCGGGCTCTCTCATATCCACGACCAGCGCGATCTTCTGGAGCTCGACCTCTTTTCGCAACCAGAGATCGACGAGGCTGGGGATGAGCTTGGCGGGCAGGTTGTCGACACAGTAGTATCCCAGGTCCTCGAGGAAATGGCTGACCACGGTCTTCCCCGACCCGGATATGCCGGTGATGATCAGGAAGCGGTCATCCTTCATCCTTCTCTGGCCTCTAGTTGAGCGCTTTGTCCAGTTTCTTGACGATCTCATGGGAGGCATAATACCCCTTTTTCCGTAAGATGTGGACCTTGCAGGCCACCTCGATCAGCAAGGCGATCGTCCGCCCCGGAGCGACGGGGATGATCAGTTGCGGGATTTTGACGCCGAGGATCTCATAATCCGCGGGGAACTCGAGGCCCAGACGGTCGTATTCGTCTCCCTTCTGCCGCTTTTTGAGCCAGATGACCAGGTCCACCTTAGATTGGCGGCAGATCGCCCTCGGCCCGAAAATCGCCTTGATATTGATGATCCCCAGCCCCCGGATCTCCATGAAGTAGCGGCTCAACGCGGGCGACCGGCCGACGAGCCGGCCGTCCTTCCGCCGGGTCAATTCCACCACATCGTCGGAGATAAAGCGGTGTCCGCGGGAAATGAGCTCCAGGGCGCTCTCGCTCTTGCCGATGCCGCTGTGGCCCGTGATGATGACGCCCAGACCGAAGATCTGCAGGAGGCCGCCGGAAAGGATGAGGCGGGAGGGATCGGCCTCGCTCACCTTATTCATGGATCTTTTCTTCTTCTTCACGGATGATCTCAAGGATCTTGCCCGGATTCTTGGCCCCCATGATCCTCTTTTGCAGAGAACCCGCTTTGCGGACGAGATAGGCGACGGCCGCCAGGATCTGGAGGCTCTGGCCGGGGTTGTCGGGGGAAGAGACGACCAGAAAAAAGATATGGGTCGGTTTCCCGTCAAGGGCCTCGAAGCGGACGCCCTTTTTGGAGACCGCCAGAGCCAGGAACGGGCTTTCGACCTCTTGCAACTTGCAGTGCGGGATGGCAATTCCTTCGCCGATGGCCGTGCTCCCCAGCTTTTCCCTCTGGATGAGTTTTTCAAAAAGCTCCTTGTCATGGGTGATCTTGTTCGCGGCCTTCAGGTATCCGACCATCTCCTCGAGGGCGGCATCTCTCTCCTGGGAAACGAGCTCAGGGATGATCAAGCCTTCGTTCAGCAGGCTGTGGATTTTCACGGTCTCTCCTGTCGTCTCCGGGTCAATCGGGATCGATCAATCCGTAGTGGCCGTCCTTGCGCCGGAAGATCACGGCCCACTTCTCCGAGCCCGACTTTCGGAACAGGAAAACGTCCCTCTTCTCCAAATCGAACTGGAGCAACGCCTCCTCCAAGAGCATGGGTTTCAGGGAATAATCACCGCTGCGCACGACCCGGCGCGTCTCCTCTTCTTTCTCCCGGGGATAGGCCAATTGTTTTCGTCCCCGGCCTTTTCGCCGCTTCTTCTCCCGCCATTTCTCTCGTTCTTTCTTGACCTTTTTCCCCAGGTTTTCGAAGGCCAAGTTCAAGGAGTTCATCAGATCATGCGTTTCTTCCTCGACGATAAGCCCCGCCCCTTTCGCTTTGACGTGGATTTCGACCTTGTAACGATACTTCTGCACGGACAGGATGAGGTCGACCTCGATCACCGACCCCATCAGTTTCTCGAGGGCCTTGAGCCTCTTCTCGCAGTAGGTCCTGACCTCGGGCGTGATCTCTATCTGTCGAGCCGTAAAATGCACGATCATGAACTTCCCTCCATGATGAACTTTCTTTTCCGGATATGCGATGGCGGGATCTTGAGCTGCTTGCGGTATTTGGCCACCGTCCGCCGGGCGATCTTGAGGTTGTTCTTGGCCAGGATGTCTCCGATCTCGATATCGCTCAAAGGCCGGCTCCGGTCCTCGTTCTCGACCAGCTTCTTGATCTTTTCCTTGATCTTCAGCGAGGAGATCTCCTCGCCGAAATCGCCCACCAAGGACTTATGAAAGAAATATTTCAAGGAAAAGACCCCCCAGGGAGTGGTCATGAACTTGTTGGCCACGACCCGGCCGACGGTCGATTCGTGGACGCCGATTTCCCGGGCGATTTCCATCAATGTCAAGGGCTTGATATAATCGATGCCCTTCTCGAAGAATTCGCGCTGGCGGTCGACGATGTACTTGGCCACCTTATAGACGGTCCGATCGCGCTGGTCGAGACTGCGCAAAAACCAGAGCGCCTTCTTCAGCTTGTCCTTGAGGAAATGATAGGCCTCGACGTTCTCCTTGGCCGCCTGGGCAAGGAGCTTTCTGTAGTAGGCATTGATTCTCAATCGGGGAAGCCCCTCATCGTTCAGGCTGACGGCCAGGTCGTTATCCTCTTTGGCCACGACGATATCCGGCAGGACATAGGACGTTTTTTCCTGGCTGTATTTCCTCCCGGGGGTGGGGTCCAGGCTCTGGATGACCTCGATATGGTTCTTGATGTCCTGGAGGCCGACGCCCAGCAGCCTGGCCAGTTGAGCGTAATCCGACCTCTCGAGAAGGGGGAGATGATGGTGGACGAGCTGTCGGGTGATCTCATCGTCGATCTTGAGATTTTCCATCTGGACCAGGAGGGCTTCCTTGAGATCCAGGCTGCCGACGCCCACAGGGTCGAACACCATGATCTTCTCGCGGACAGGCCTTATTTTCTCGAGATCGACCCCGGCCATCTCGGCCAATTCTTCCTCGGAGGCCTGGAGATAGCCGTCCTCGTTGATATTGCCGATGATCAGCTGGGCGATCTCCCGGTCAGTCGGCTCGAAGAAGGTCAGGTTGGCCTGCCAGTTCAGATGATCCCAGAGCGAGAGACTCTTGGACAGGACGTTTTCCAGAGCCGGGCTTTCCTTCTTCTCCGAGAAAAAGGGGCGGAAGCCATCGTCGAAATATTCCTGGAATTGAGACTCGAATTCCAGGTCGATGGTCTTCTCAGGAGCTCCCGGTTCGTCCCCCAGGTCGGCTTCTTCCCGGCGTTCGGCCCTCTCCCCCGCCTCCACTCCTTCCCGCTCGGCTGCGCCTGCCTCTTTTTCCTGGACCGTTTTTTCCGAGGTCTCCTCCTCGAGCATCGGGTTCTGGGAGAGCTCTTCGTTGATGACCTCGATCAACTCCAGGTTGGTCAAGGGAAGCAGTTTGATGGCCTGCTGCAGCGCCGGCGCCAGGATCAGTTTCTGGACCAGTCTCTGGTCGAGCCGCTGTTTCAAGACCATGGTCGGTCGCTCTCTCCTTTTCTCACCTCAGAGGCGGAAATCATCTCCCAGATAGCTCTTCCTGACGTCCTCGGAAAGGACCAATTCCCGGGGCGTTCCCTCCATGAGGATCCGGCCTTTGTCGATGATGTATGCCCGGTCGGTGATCTTCAGCGTTTCCCGGACGCTGTGATCGGTGATCAGGAGGCCGATCCCCTTATCCCGGAGAGAGAGGATGATCGTCTGCAGGTCCCGGATGGCCAGGGGATCGATGCCCGTGAACGGCTCATCCAGCAGGAGAAACTCGGGCCGCGTGGTCATGGCCCGGGCGATCTCCAGCCGGCGCCGTTCTCCTCCGGAAAGCGTGCAGGCCTTTGCCTTGGCCAGCTTCTCCAGGCCGAACTCCCGGAGGATCTTCCCGACGTCGCCGTCTCCCCTGGTCTCGGAATCCGGTATCACCTCGAGGATGGACAGAAGGTTGTCCTCGACGCTGAGCTTGCGAAACGAAGAGGGCTCCTGCGGCAGAAGACCAAGCCCCTTTTGAGCCCTCAGGTACATGGGCATCTCGGTGATATCCTCGCCTCCCAGATAGACCCTCCCTTCATCCTGCGGGACGAGACCAATGATCATGGAAAAAGTCGTCGTTTTCCCGGCGCCGTTCGGGCCCAGCAGGCCGACGACCTCGGTTTTCCCGATCTCGACCGAGACGCCGTCGACGACCCGCTTCTGACGATAGCTTTTGGCCAGGCCGATGGCCTTCAACAGGGGACTCATGGGTTACGACTTGATGACGGTCGTTGACCGTCCTCGATCCTTGTTCTCCACCTGGATTCTACCTTCGCCCAGGCGAAAAGTCAATTTGTCCCCCTCGATAACCCCCTTCTCTTTGTCCGTGATTTTTGGGTTTCCGGTCAGGACGACGGTCTCCTGCTCGAGGAAATAGAGAGCCTTCTCTCCACGACCCTCCCGGAGCTCTTCGGCGATGGTCACTTTGCCTTGGGCTTCGATCTGCTGGATCTCCGCTGTCCTCTCCCGAAAGAAGACACTGATCCGCTCGGAATTCAGTCCGACCTTCCTGGACTTGAGCCAACATGCCTGTTCGTAAGTGAGCAGGTTCTGCTGGGGGACGAAGCTCACCCGTTCTCCTCCGATCTCGATCTTTTCTTCTTCCGCTCCTTCCGTTTTTTGGCGATGGTGCAAGAGAGTCCGGACATGCCCTTCCCCCGCAATTTCTCCAGTTTTTCTAAAGGCGGTCAGCAGGTCGGCAAAGAGGATCTCTTTGCCTTGCCACATCCGAACATTCTCTTTCAATTGTAAACGATCCGTCTTTTCATCGTATCTCATTTTTTGAGCGGCGCCGAACACGGGTTGTTCGCTCGAAAAGAAACCCACCGCTTCGTCTTCCTCCGGCCGGAGTTTGAGGATGACCTTGACATCCCCCTCCGCGTCTAGAACCTCTCGCCTTGGATATAGCGTCAAGGACCGGGCCGTCACTTCGCTGGCCCGAGAATCGATCCGCGCCTCCCCACCTTCGGGGGCCTTGATTTTCCATAGTCCCCCCTTTTTGCCGATGTATATCTCCTGTCCGGAGATAAAACGTTCTTTCTCAGGCTCCCCGCCCCGTTCTTGCAGACGGACATCGTCCCAGGCGAAGAACTTTTGCAATCCCCCCGAGCGGTCGAAAAGTATCCTCATCCGGCCCGAACGGACCTCGGTGTCCCCTCCCTCGGCCACATAAAATCTCAGCTGGCAATCGTTACGGGCCTCGACTCTATCGATCTTGTGCATATCTTTGAAGACCCGGAGGTCGATCTCGTCGGCGGAAATATCCCTCTCTCTGCCCGGCCGGTCAGGGTACTCCGAGCCCGATGCCGGCTCTCCGTCATCAACAAGCGTGGCCTGGGCGTTTCCTCTCAGGGAAAAACTCCGGGCATACTGCTCGTCCGCGGCCAATTTGAAGAGCAGGGTATCGGCCCGGCCCTGGTTCTTCCCGAAAGAGAAAGACGCATTTCCCTCGACGACACCCCGTTTTGGTCTCCTCTGGAAAGTGACGATATCCCCCCGCGTCACGAACGGGATGTCGCTCGTTGTTTCTTCGATCAACCGGAGCTCGACCTCTTCTTCGAGGCGCAGCGATTCCTCGCGGAAGGAGTAGGTCATTCTCCCGGCTTTCCCGGAGACCTTTCTGGAGGAAAAAACGACCGCTTTGTCGGTAGTCAGGATCTCGTCGTTCTTCAGGTAGGCGAAGGCCGCGGATTCCACAGTGAGGCCCCTATACTGGAGTTTGGCATTGCCCTCCAGAAAAGCCTCCGTCCAGTCTTTGTCATAAGAGACCTTTTCCCCCGAGAGCACGATCTCTTCCCCCTCCTCTTTGCCGAGTTCCCGGATCTCGACATTCCCCTCCATGAAATAGCGGCCGTCCTCGCCGGCATAATGCCTCTCCGCCTTGGCCTGGATGACTCGGTTCCCCTTGAAGTCAAGGTGCTCGACCCCATCCTGTCGTTCCACTTTCTCGGCCGGAATCTCCTCCTTTTTTTCTGGAACGACCGTCCGGGGCCGCCGGTGAGAAAGAAAATACCAGATGATGACCGCGATCACAACGACCAGGACGCTTGCGAAGACGATCCGGATCGTCCTGGCCAATGTCAGCTTGGTCATTTTCCTGAGGCTCTGATATCCCCGAGCGAAAGGCTGTATTTTTCCGCCCCGAGAAACGTGGAGGATTGGAGGGAAAAGACGATGTCAAGGCGCTCTCCCGGCCGGATATCCTCGGCCCACTCCTTCCTATCCCAGCCCAAGACCTCGATCATCCGGCCGTCCTGCCGGGCCAGGAACTTGAGATGTTTGTTCTTGAGGAGCCTCGGAGGGCCGATGACTTCCACTCCTTCACTGAGAAACGTCGGCTTCGGATTCCCGACGCCGAATGGTGCCAGGCGCAGGTAGGCGTCGATGAAGGATGTCTGGATCTCGTTCAATCTCAGCCGGGAGTCGATGCGGAGCTTCCTCTGGAGGTCCTCGGTCCGCAATCTCTCGCCGACAACCCGGTTGATCCGTTCCCGGAGCATCCCCATCCTCTCTCTCGGCAATACACAGCCCACGGCCAGAGGGTGGCCGCCGTAGTCTAGGAAGATATCACGGCAGGCATCGAGACACTCGATCAGCGACAGCTCGCTGATGCTCCGCCCCGAACCATGGGCCTTTCCGTCGTCGTAGTTAAAGAGCAGCACGGGCCGGTTGAAGGCGTCCTTGAGCTTGGAAGCGACGATGCCGATGATCCCGCGATGCCAGGTTTCACAGCCGAGGACCAGCATCTTGTAGCGTTTGTCGAGCGCGCCCTCCCGGATGCGCTTCTCGGCCTCGGAGAAAATCTTGGCCTCTTCATTCTGTCTTCGAGAGTTCAGTTCGCTCAGCCGCCGGGCTAGTCGGTGAGATTCCGAATCGTCATCCGACAAGAACAGCCGGACGGCATCGTCGGCCGTCCCCATGCGGCCCGCGGCATTGATCCGGGGGGCAATCCGGAACCCGACGTCTCCCTCTGAAACCTTCTTGTCGAGACATCCACACTGTTCGAGAAGACTGCGCAACCCCCGGTTGAAGACGTTCTCCAATCCTTTGAGGCCGGATCTGACCAGCAGCCTGTTCTCTCCCCGGAGGTTGGCCACATCGGCGATCGTACCGATGGCCACGAGCTTGGCGTAATGAGGAAGGTGGGCCGATTTCCCCCGCTTTTCCAGCAGCGCCTGGAGCAACTTGAAGACCACACCGACGCCGGCCAGCCCCGGGTACGGATAGCCGGACTCTTTAAGCACGGGGTTGAGCAGGGCAACCGCCTCGGGCAGGTCATCACCCGGGAGATGGTGGTCGGTGATGATCACGTCCAGACCGGCTTTCTTGGCCCTGTCGGCGAAGTCGACGGCCTTGATCCCGCAATCGACGCTTACGACCAGGCGGGCACCCTTTTCTTTGGCGATCTGCAGGTGCGCCACCTTGATTCCGTAGCCTTCCTTGATCCGTTCCGGGATGAAATAGTCCACCTCCGCTCCCAGCCCGGCGAGGGCTTTTAACAGGATGACCACCGAGAGGACTCCGTCGACGTCATAATCCCCGAAAATCAAGATCTTCTCTTTTTTCCGGATCGCCTCCTCGATCCGGGTGACGGCCCTGTCCATCCCGGCCATCAAGTAGGGGTCGTAGAGATCGTTCAGAGTCCCCTCGAGGAACGTCCGGGCCGCCTCCGGAGTCAAGACATCCCGATTGGTCAAAACCCGGGCGATCGGCAGAGGGATGCCCAGCTCAGCGGCCAGGATATCGGCCTCGGGGCGGGGGGATGCGATCAGCCA